>Ga0180008_1002300_pt1 | contig 10510 bp, 13 predicted proteins | sample MM_PW_MetaG_FD_121121 | JGI IMG/M metagenome (GOLD analysis project Ga0180008, IMG submission 121121) | Groundwater microbial communities from the Aspo Hard Rock Laboratory (HRL) deep subsurface site, Sweden - MM_PW_MetaG | ecosystem: Environmental > Aquatic > Deep subsurface > Groundwater... | reverse complement strand
GGGTGGTAAAAAGCCCACTGGTGCGAAGTCTACAATGGGATAAAAGGATTAACTTGACAAACCAAAATAATTGTGTTAATCTAAATAAAATAGATGTTAGTAAGGCTCAACTGAACTTTATAAACTTCTGCAAGGAGTTCGGATGGGGTGAGATAAAAGTTGTTGTTAGGAATGGCGAGCCAGTAATGGTTTCACCAATAAAACAAGACTTTAAGATGACAGAACTTTAACAGTTAAATACTAGGCAAATCGAAAACGATAGCCATTTGGTTCTTTACGGAGAATTGGATGGCTATTTTATTTTAGGATAGGTTTAACCTATTCAATAAATTATGGAGGTAAATATGGACGAGCAAGACGTTCTATCGGAACAGGTTTCAGAAGTGGAGCCAGTTCTAACAGGTAATGAAACAACTACAACTACTACGGAATCGTTACCACCCCAGCCTTCGATAGAGGAGACGCTGGAGAGAGTTCTGAGCGCAAAGCTAGATGGCAAACTAGAAAACCTAAGCCGTCAGTTTCAAAGTCGCTTAGACAAAGCAGTCAATCGGGTTCAACGACCGACTGACACAGGGAGAAATCCCTATGATGGGCTTAATCTGAATAACCTTGATGAAGATACGAGGATACAGGTTGAGGCTTCAATTCGAGACCATGAATTAAGCCAGTATCGGCAAAGAGCAACTCAGGAGCAAGCACAGCAACAGCAAGATGCTTACTTTGAGCAATTAGAGAATTCTAAGATAGATGAGTTAAAAGATTTGGGGATTGACCCTAACGATGAAAGGATTGATTGGGCTAAAGATGCCTCTGATTTTATATCAGGCAGAAAAAGGTTTAGCTCATCAGTTAATAAAATTGTTAAGGCGAGAGAGGCAGAACTTAAAGCCTCAGCCGATAATAGGTTTAAGGAATTAGAGTCTAATCTTCGTAAGGAGTTAGGTCTCGATAAAGTGGATACAAGCACAGGTGGAGGTGCTAGCGATTCTGACGCTAAGTTTATTGAGGAATATAACGATGGCTTGCGTGATACGATAGCAGACCACAAACGTGCTCAACAAATTTTAAGAAATATTTAATAAAGGAGATATAAAATGGCAACAACTGGTATAACAACTACTGGCTCGCTTGCTGATAGTTTACCTACTTGGATAATGTCAGCGAGGCAGGTCAGAGAATTTGAAGGGATTATGCCTCAGTTGGTTACGAGAGAAACACTTGGGAAGGGTCTTGGAAATACTTGGCATGAGGTGTCATTTGCACAGCTTAATGCTCAGTCAGTCACAGAAACTACGGAGCTTGAGAACCCTCAACAGGTGTCTGATACCGACCTATCAATTACACCGACAGTGGTTGGAATTCAGGTTCGGATAACCGACAGAGTAGCAGCTCGAATAGCAAAGGTCGCTTACACTAAATTAGGTTCACTGGCTCAGAATGCAATCGAAAGATTGAAGGATGAGGATGGTATTACTGTCTTGGATAGTGGTGCTACCACTTGTTCACCTGGTGCTGGGGCTACTTTAACCAGTGGACATATCTATTCTGCTGTGTCCAATATTCAAGGGAACACCACAGAGCCAGGGATGCCCCCATTCCGATGCGTGCTGCATCCGTTCCAGATTAAGGATTTAGCGGATGAACTTACCTCCCCAGTTGGGACTTACAATATATCTGACGGCCCAACGGCTACTGTTTTCCAGAGTGGGTTCAAACTGGCAATCAATAATTGCGAGGTATACCCCGATGGTAATATCGCAATAAGTGGGACAGATTGCAAGGGTGGTGTATTCGCAAAGGAGGCAATAATTATCGTTCAGGGCAGGGGACCAAGAGCAGTGCCTGTAAGAAGGGAACACATCGGAGGTGGGGCAACTGATATTTACCACTACGATGAGTATGCTTATGGAAACAGAAGCTCTACTAATTGGCTGTTAGAGATACAGAGTGATGCGACTGCACCGACTTCGTAGGACTAATGGAAGAGCACCGTGTAGTATGGCAAGAGGCGCATGGTGAAATCCCTAAAGGGTGGTTAGTCCACGCTTTGAACGGGAATAAGCGGGATACCCGATTAGAGAATCTTGCAGCGGTTCCCCGTTACCCAGAGCATCTGGGTCAAATAACCGCACCATACATAAAAAGGATAAAAAAAATAGAAAGGGAGCTAAAGCTCCTAAAGGAGAAAAATTAAATGGCTACAGTGCAAAGTGAACACGGACGGATTGAGCTTTTCGAGGATTTTACTGGACCAGAGTGGATTGTAGCAGAGACATCTGCATCGGGTGCTCTTGGGGACTTCAGGGTAATTGGAGACGGTGTTGCTGATAATACTATCGGCATCACTGTGGACGAGGCTACCGCACCTCTCAATGGGGTAGGTATCTTTATGACTGGTGCTACTGACAAGGATACCACTGGTGTAGCAACTGCTCTATGCTTAGATGTTGCTCTGATGGCTCCAATAGTCATCGAAGCTCGTCTTCAGTTCGCCGACCTCGATACAAAGGTTGCCTTCATAGGTCTTACAAGTGCCAATGGCGATGACCTCTCAATTGAGGATGATGTCATAGATACTACGGCGGGCACAACTATAGAGAACACAGCGACTCACATTTGCGGGTTCTACCTGAGTGATGAGTTGACCGATGACGAGGATTGGCACGCCGTCTACAAGGGGGGAACTGCTGCTGCAGTTACTCTTTCCACTGACTTAGACCTCGATGATGATGCCGTTGCTGGTGAGTTCCAAATACTCAGACTGGAAGTAGATAACAATGGGACTGCTCGGTGGTATATAGATGGGGTTCTATTAAAGACCTTAGCAGGGGCGGTGTCAACTACTGCTGATTTAGCTGCGGTATGTGCTATAGGCACTGATGCTAGTACTAGTGAGTATATGTATGTTGACTACTTCTCCGTGAAAGCTAACCGAGATTGGACAGTATAATTTAGAAGGTAACGGGGGGCTTACCTGAAAGGTAGTGATACCAGCCCCCCACAGAAAACTTAGATTCAGGTGTTGACCTTTCAACATCTAAGGAGGAAAAATGGTTGCAAGCCAATTACACAAAGGATTCAAATGGGTTGTAGGAGATGAATCAAACCCTACACTTGCTCTGCTAGTTGATAATGTAAGCAGGGCACTACATATAGCTGAGGCTACTGATGCACAGACAGATTGGGCTGTGTCTGCGGATACAAACCCATCGGTCTACATTCACTCAGCTACTAATCCAGCAACAGAATATATCAAGATGTATCACGATACTACTGATGCCAACATTGATTGTGTTGGGGCAACTGCCCTAAACATTCTAATAGCAGGAACGGCTGAGCTGGAGTTGACATCATCCGCTTTTTCCCCTGGGGTAACTAATAGTAATGCACTTGGGACGACTGCTCTTATGTGGTCAGACCTATTCTTGGCAAGTGGTGGTGTTATAAACTTTAACAATGGTGATGTAACACTAACACATGCAACTAATGCATTGGCTTTAGTTGGTGGGTGTTTGAATCTACATACTAGTGTTGCAGCTTATGCGTTTACTGCGGGAACTCCTGCATTCGCCCTGTATACTACAAACGCATCCGTGCACGCCTCAACAAGCGCAGAATCTTTCTTGGTTTACAATACCCAGACAGGTATAGCTGGTGTTGGTGGGCGGGCAAGGTTCTTTATGACCACAAATGTTGCTCTTGGCGGGTGGTCTAATGCACTAAAGGCTGAAGTTACTTATGGGACTGCTGGTAGGACAACTGGTCTTGGTTCAGCTTTCTGTGCTGAGATAACACTTTCAGCAGGAACTACCAGTGGGACTTATGCCCCGCTTGAAAGCGAGCTTACTGCTGCTTCAGGGGCAAAGACTGGGACGGCTACCTCATTCCTCTATATGAATGCTGGCACAGATACCGATAGTGTTATAAATGGACCGAATGGTTATCTATTTGAACTCGGCGCAGGGATAACTGATACGGCTGGTGGAATCTTTGAAGCTGAAACAGTTGCGGCTTGGGCTGTAGACTTCACCCACGTTCTAAAAATTAGAATTGCGGGGACTGCCTACTACATCGGCTTGAACACCGCCAAAACTTTCTAGGGTTTAAGACTTTGCTGGATAGTAATTAGCCAGTAAAAATAAGGAGGGTAACAGTGAAAATAACTAATAGTGAGGTTCTTCAGGCAAACCAAGCTCTAAACAGGCTGATGGAGATAAAACTCCCTGTGAAAATTAGCTTGGATATTGCTCTAGTGACAAAATTGTTACAAGGGCAGGTTCAAGCCTTCTCTGTGGTTAGGGATAAGCTCTATAAGACCTATACTATAGTCACAGAGCCAGGTGAGACCAATGGGCAGGTTGTGTTTAAGTGCAAAGAAGAAGGTAAGGAGAAGGAAAACCTAGAGGCTTTTCAGAATGAGTTCAATGAACTCTTGGAGGCAGAAACAGAAGAGTTAAAGTTTAGGGCAATTCAACTCCCTACTGAAGTGAATGGAGAATCCTTACAGATAGAGCCATCAATAATGGTAGCTCTAACAAAGTTTGTAGAAATAGAATAGGTGTTAGACCTGCCGAAAGGCAGGCTGTCACCTTCTTAAGGGGAGGGGATAAAACCCCTCCCCTGTAGGAAGGAATAATGTTAGTAAAAGCGACAACCTATGTTCGGGGTGATGAGCCAGCTTTGGCTTTGAGTGAGGTTACTAGAGATGCTCCCAAAGATGATGGGACTATAGGTTCGTTCAGGTTTCAAATCATCAGGGTTTGGCGTGACGATAGTCTATGGGAATACACCGAGAGATTAGGGAAAGCAGGCAAGCGTAGATATGACCCAATCTTGATTGTAGGTGGGTTTCATTATGGGGATAAGGTCTACATAGAACACACAGTCAATGAGCTAAAAGAGCTAGCAGACGATATGAGGGCACATCCTATTTTCGATAAAAGGGAACTGGCACAACTAAATAAGGTGCGAATATAATGAGAAACGGGAACTAACTAAAAAGGAGAATAGTTAAGGAGGACACTCAAATGACTACACAAGATACATCAGAAGCCATCCTTGAGGAAATGCTCAGGGATTTAGAGAAGGAAAAGCCTGAACCCTCTGGGGAGGGAGATGTTGTCTCTAGGGGAGATGAGGACACTCCTGTCCCGATGATTATTTCATCAGTTACTGGTAGAGGGAGAAAGCAGGTTTATGATACCAAAACAGGTGAAATGAGTTGGGTTCTATATAACCCAGACACTGGGGGTATGTTACGTGCTGTGCTCCGTAGAAAGAGGGAAGATGGGACACCTATGTTCACATTACGGAAGCCATCTTTTGAGCCAGAGAGGGGAGTATTAAAGTGTTTACTTCACCCTGATAATCCAAATAGAAAAGAGTATAACAAAATGGGATTACCAGTGTGCAAGAAGGACAACATCACAGCATCTTACATGGTAGAAAGGCACATGAAAAACCGACACCCTTCGGCTTGGGCGATTATAGATAAGGAACTGAAGGACAAGGAAAAGCAGGAAGACAGAGACTTTCAGAGAGGGATAGTAGAGCTTGCTAGGGGTAAGGTGGAATCACCAGCTAAAGGTTTTACTTGTGATGACTGCGGTAGAACCTTTACAACGAATATAGCCCTTCAGGGGCATAAGAGAAGTCATAGCGGAAATAAAAAATAAATAAGATACACCGTAACCTCCTCGATTAAAAGTGAGCGATGGATTTCGAGGTGTATCGCAAGGAGGTTTTACAATGGGAGAAGTTTGGGCGGGGAGACTAGGTGACTTACGAGGTGCTACTACAAGCACAGGTATGTCGCTCACAACGACAGTAGCCTATGGGCAATTTCCAGCTTTAACTAATGCAGGGGATAGCCATAAGGCTCATCTATTCCTAACACCACGCAACTTTGCTGGTTGCAGCGTAGCCAGAGTGCTACTGAATCCGTGGTTGACTGTATTAAAGACCACAGACAATATGGTAGCACCACCTACGGATTACAGCATAGCAGCACAAGACAACTCCACTTCTACGTCAGTGGACATATCTTCATTGGACACAGAAGCCAATGGGGATTGGGTTTTAGTTGGTTCCCATAAACGATTTGGTGGGATGAGTTTAGATATAGACTCAACTAACTCTACAGGCTCTCGGACTCTTAGTGCTACGTATTGGGATGGAGGTGCATGGGCAACTTTAACCTTGACATACAGCGTGGCTTGGACTACAGCCTTTGACGCTGACACTATACTTACATGGACAGTCCCAACAATATGGAAGCCTGATTATTTCCATAATATCTACCCAGGTCATACAAAGGGAAGCAACTATTACTATGACCAAAAGCCACTATACTGGACTAAGTTCACTGTTAATGGTGCGTTAGACTCTTCAACAACGTTAGACCATATCTTGGCGGTAAACAGAAGCACTGGTTACTTTGAACTTCTATCGGGTCAACCACTAGAACTACTTGATAAGGTTGGGTTCGATGGGATGGGTTGCATTCAGGCAATTACTGATGCAGGGACAGCCAATTTAGTAGTCAACCTAGCGGTTGAGAAGGATGGTGAATACTAATGAGTAAAGTTAATTTAGGCTCACCAGGGATAACCACAGACTCTGCCTATACTTGGACAGGGGTGCAGACTATTGCTGATGATACACGTTTTCTAATAGGCACATCAGGGGATAATGCCTTCTATCACAGGACTGCCACTCTAACCGCAAATACGGCACTAGCCAACGTTTTAATAGGCACTCCAGTAACTCCTGCTCTAGCTGCTAACTCCTTGATTATATCCAATGTAACTACTGATGGTGATATAATGATAGCCGCCAATGATGGCGGGACTTCGTATGCTGGCTTCTTCATGGATGGCAGTGCAGGCACTACAGACATCAGAGCTAAAGGTGCTATCAACTTCATGGCTTCCAGTGATGTAGATGACTACCTGACGATAACCACAGCCTCGAATGTAGTAACACTTACAGCTACAGGCTCTAGTTTTAACTTCGTTGGAGCTGCCGAGTTTGATGGAATTACTCGTGGTGGCGCAGTAGCAGGTGGAGACCAAGCCTTTACAGGTGTAGGAGACATGACCTTCACTGCTGGTAGCATCCTCAAATCAGGTAGCACTAATGGGAATACACTTCTGATAGCATCTAACGATACAACCTTCATCACTATGACTACAGGTGCAACTGATGTCTGCACCATAAATGCCCCTACAATGTCAGGAACGTGGTTAGCAAGTGGCACAGTTACTTTACCTGCTGTTACGCTTGGTGGGACTGTTTCTCTTGGTGGGCAAACATTTAATGCTGGAGCAACCAGCCTAGAAGTTTTAACATCTGGTGGGCAGGTGGGACTGAAGATAACATCCACAACCTCAGCGGGGTCTGATGGTGCTGGACTAACATTTCTACATACTAAAGCAGGAAGCACTATTGATGATGGAGACCAGTGCGGGGCTATTTTCTTCCGTGGCTTAAATGATGCAGCCACTCCAGAGGATACAATATTTGGCATTATGTATGGCTTCTGCATTGATAATGCTGATGGGGCAGAAATCGGTCAACTTAGTTGGTATGTTATGAACACTGGGACGAATAACTTGGCGATGACTCTCAGCGGTGCTGGTGTCCTTGCTGTAGACCTTGCTGGTTCAGGTACACCCGCTCAGGTAGACCTCTTTGATGCCTACGATGATGCTATAGTAATCAGGCAGGGCATCCAGCAAAATAATCGTGAATTACTTGCTGACATAGGTGTCCTAAACAGAAAAGATACTGGCTCTGGCTACATGATGAACATACAGCCAATGGTAAGACTGCTGGCTGGTGGCATCTATCAAACTAGGGCAAGGATAGACGAGCTAGTGGAAGTTATCCGAGATGAGTTCCCGCAGGTAGCCGAGAGATTAGCAGAAAGAAAACTAATAGGAGTATAAAATGGCAGAATTAAAAATCACAATACCTACTGGTAAGGTTCAGTTGGTGCTTGATGCCTTTGCCGATGCTAGGGGCATCCCTGCTACTGCAGAAGCTGTCAAGAAAGAGATAACTGATGAGATTAAGTCAGTAGTTAAAAGTTATCAGGTAAAACAAGCATCAAAAACCATAGCTAGTATTGATATAAGCTAAGGAGGCAAGATGACAACTAGTTTGCTTGTAGCAGAAGCGGAATTATCTCGTCAACTTGGCGATTACTGGTCAAGCACTACTGATGGTGCAGGGTCATCTACTACTCTTGTGGACTCTGCTCTCATGGCAAAAGCTAACGACTGGATAACTGATAATTGCTGGGCATTCCTTATTGAGGAGCCTGCGGGTGCTGCTGCTATCTATGATGAACGGAAAATAAGCAGTCTTGATAACACTAGTGGAACACTAACTACTTTGGCGTTTGGGGCTGCCCCAGGGACAGGAATAGACTATGAAGTCCACAGAATGTTTAGCCCTTCAGAAAAGAGACGGGCTTTAATCTATGCCTGCCGTGCATCCTTTCCTCATATTGTTGAGGAAATCCGAGACCAATCCCTAGTTTCTGGCAACTGGCTAAAGGATGGCAGTTTGGAGAAGTGGACAAGCAGTTCTGCTCTTACCTATTGGACAGCCTCTGCCGTAACAGTTGCTCAAACGACCACTCTACCTTATTATAAGCATGGTTCTACCTCTGCTAAACTCGACACTGCTGCTGGGTTTATCTATCAGGATATAGCCTTATGGGGAGACCTACAAAGATTAGCGGGGAAGACAGTAACCTTTAGTGGGCAAGGTTGGTGCGATACCGCATCTTGTTTAAGGCTGGCTATCTTGTATGATGGCACTAATCTCACCTATTCCGATTACCACGATGGGGATAGTGCTTGGACAGAAGATGAACCGAATGACGATAGTTTCTATGTTCAATACACCATAGACGATAACCCAACCGATATTGAGTTTAGAGTCTATCACGCTGTGGCAGCAGGGACTTCTTATGTAGATGACTTGAGAGTAACTGGCCCCGATGGCAACAGAATTTATCTAGGGGACAAGGGTTTATTCCGTAATACTCCACACCAAGTTTTAATAGAGCCTAATAATTATAGTTCAAAAGAGCCGTGGACACTTATTCATAACATCACTTTTGACCGCCAGAATGGTTATATGTATCTACCTGACTCGGTATCAAAAGATTACAGGTTACGAGTTTTGGGTATAGGCTACCTTGACTTCTTGGCTTCAGGGGTGTCATCTACGGCTTGGACAGCGACAGTGGATATAGACCAACCTCAGCTAGACATTCTGATAGCTCAGGCAATTCTGTATCTTTACACGGAAATGTCTATGCCGAACTTCTCAGTTGGGGACAGGTCACAATACCAGAACATGATAGGCTTCTGGAAGCAGGAATTAAGAGAAAGGGTTGGGAAATACGGAATGGAAGTTCCAAGCGCAACATCATCTTGGGGGTAAATATGTTAGACGGCGTAAAGTTAGTTCCTAAAAGAAGAATGATGATTGACCCCAATATCGGGGTGGTGGCTAAACATATCGCAGAAAGCCGTAATACCCTATTCGGTGTTTCCCAGACATTTAACGCTAAAAAGTATAAGGTTGCTGGGACGGCTGGGGGTAACTTTAATGGGGCAGTTACGAATATAACCGTAGTTGACGGCATTGTCACTAATGTATCATAAAGGGGAGATAAATGCCAACTAGACATACTCACGACCACGAAATAGTTTACGATAGCACTACAGAACGTCTTGACCTTGTTAAAGACGACCAGAACAGGGCAATGTATCGGGTTATTGAGGAAGTCCCTAACTATCAAAACCCCCTTGAGTTCGTGCAGGATAACTGGATTGGGGGGCATGGACAGCATACTTTTGAAGAGCCTGATATGTTCTATGAAGGTGAGAACATAGAGACTGGTTTGGATGGTATGTTATATCTTGGACCATTACTTTCAAATCCCACTAGCTACTACTCTCTAGCAGATGCTGCGGTAGCTGATGATGGCGGGGTGCAGACTACTGAAACTACAGGAACAAGAGACAGCACTGCCAATGATATGACCTTACTTCCTGCTACACCTGCCGTGAATGATGCTTACTACTTTGGGTCGGCTGTTACTTACAATAGGGTAAGACTAAACGTGGGAACTAGAGGAGTGGGAACGTGGACAATCACTTGGGAATACTGGAATGGTTCAGCGTGGACAGCTTTATCTGGGGTTGATGATGAAACTGTAGGGTTCACTTCAACCATAACATCACCGAAGAATATTACCTTCACAGTCCCTGGTGATTGGGCAACTACAACAGTTAATTCCATAGCCAGTATGTATTGGGTCAGGGCAAGGGTCTCCGCTTATACATCTGTTACTACACAACCTAAAGGCACACAAGCATGGACAAGACCTGTCACAGCGACATTGGGAGAACCACCTGTAGTTATAATGAGATACAGCGCAATCTCTTTAGAGATGGTAGCTACAACAACCATGATATGGAAATAT
>Ga0180008_1002299_pt1 | contig 10510 bp, 13 predicted proteins | sample MM_PW_MetaG_FD_121121 | JGI IMG/M metagenome (GOLD analysis project Ga0180008, IMG submission 121121) | Groundwater microbial communities from the Aspo Hard Rock Laboratory (HRL) deep subsurface site, Sweden - MM_PW_MetaG | ecosystem: Environmental > Aquatic > Deep subsurface > Groundwater... | reverse complement strand
GGTAAAATATCTACCCATGGTGGTATAATAAAAGTAATACCTGTCTTATAATTACAATATCTTGTACTTTCCTGACTATAACTTGCTAATCTATGACGTACAAGCTCGTGACTAACTCCGCGATCAACTATTAATTTTACTGTAGCTACAGCGTGCTCAATTACACTTTCATGTTTTCTGGATAAAATACTTTGACAAAATTTAATATTAGATTCTGGTGTGATTCTGTCTTCAGATTTATAACATGTTCTCCCAGACAGTTCAATCAATTGAAGTGGATTTTCAGTGATTTGTAAAATTTCAAATGATGGTTTAATTAAAATCATTAACTATTTTCCTTTATTAAGTTATTCATCTGTTTGATCCCTAAATACATAACAAGGTGAAACTATAGGTTCTTCATCATCTAATTCTAAATCTTTTCCGCTGTAAGAATATTGTATAAATTTTTTCTCTAAATCTTCGATAATATTTTTATCTAAACAGAGGGTATCCAACTTATCACTAATAAACTCCATAGTGGCATCACGAGATTTTCCACTAAATATTGTGTATAGAAGGGTGACAAATTGTTCATATCTACTTTGGTCAAAGTTGAATGAAATAGTAACATTTCCCGTATCTTCTTCGACAGAGAATATTATCATACAATCTACATTAGGATCTGTTTCATCCATTTCTTATTTCTTTCAGTACACTTTCTGCTATTTCCCATCCATCTTTACCTATCTGAAACCAGTCACGATTTTGATTGACTAGATCACCACCCTTAATTTCTTTCCAAGAGTTGTGGTTAGCATATGTTTCTAAAGCTTCAGTCATTTTAGAATTTTCTATTAGGATTTTTTTATAATCATTAAGTGCCAGAGTGGCAACATCTTGTTTTGCTAATTTTCTAGCTACAAAATGAACTATCCATAATAACACTTTCTTGTACATTATTTTCTCCAAGCTGTTGTTTCCATTAACGCTTTTTGAGCGATTTCCCAACCATCTTGATAACTATCCAACATAAATACAATAAACGTACCTGTACAATAATCATTATCAACGCAATCTAATGTCCAATTTGTTTCATTAGCATATTCTTGAAGTGCCTGTTCCAATTTGAGATTTTTTTGTCGTAACTCAATATTTTCTAAAAGTAATTCTCCATAATTCCTATCGTCTTTTTTCATAAGTTTAGACATTTTCTTCACTTTTCAAATGTTTAACAATAGTTTCAGCACTAAAACGCCAGTTGAAATGTTCAGCGGTTTCTACCCCTTTCTTGTTTATTTCAAGATTTCCTCCTTGTTTCAGTTGGTGAATTTTACGTAGATGTTGTACAGATTGTTCCACTTGATAGTCTTCTAAACTTGCCCATTCACCAATACCTTGTGTAAACCATTTTCCATCAAAAGCTAGTTCAAGAGTATTCGTCTTAACTAAATAAGAATTGTCTTTATTGCAAAATTCAGTAACACCAGAATAATCTAAAACAATAATCTGTTTACCACACGCTAACATTTCAAGTGCTTCGAGGTTCCATCCCTCAGCACGGCTTAGGAATACACCACAGTCCGCCTGCTGCATGATTTTACAAACATCCTCCTGAGACGCCTGACGAGGAATAAATTTAACTCTATCTCCAAGTACATCTCTATATCTCATTTTCCATTCTAATATTTCTTCTGGTGTATAATGTGGACTCTCCCACATCATCCAAAGTTCAACATTATCCTCATCAGGAAAGGTTTCTTTGAATATATGGTGTAGAATATCGTGCCCCTTTCTTTTCTCGATTTTTCCCGCTGAAAGAAATATGGTTTTTTCCCTTTGTCCAAGTTTTGGTGTAAATATTTCTAAATCTACACCCAGAGGCACAACAAAGGTAGGAACTTTTATATTATTTTCTTCTATTATATCTTTTGCCCATTGAGAGCATACATAAAGTTCGTCACAGTTACATAAATGATGTAATTCTCTCTCTGTAAATTTAGTCAGTTCAAAGATGGGAAATCCAATATGTCTTCCTCTACCTACATGTTGTGCTAGATCGAATTGATGGAAAATACGAATAGAAGGAGCGTGACGTTCGAATTTTTCAGCATTTTGTAATGCTTGTTTAATAAAAGGAAAATGTTTAGGATGTGCTTCATACTGACCATGAATAGGAAATAGTGCGACTTCTATACCTAATTTTTGTAATTCGGTACAAATGTTGGTACAAACAATGCCGTAACTTAAATTATTTATAACCCCACTCAAATTAATCTTCATAATACTCCACTTTGTATCTTAAATCCTTGCATTAATCCATTTAAAAACTCTATCATTTGTGAAGGTTGTAAACGATTGAAACCTTCGTTAGCTAATTCAAGACTATGGGGAACAAAAGAGGTGACTGAGTAGTATAAGGTAGAATCTATATAAACATTAAGAAAATTTAGATTGTCTACCTTTTCTATTTTAGATTCTATTTTCATTTTTCTTCATCTACTAAATCGAGAGTAAAACCTAATAATGCAAGTGCTACTAAAAAACAAAATATATCAACAAAAAGTATAGTTAGTTTAAGGGTAAAATAACCATCTCTAGAAATCCATTCTGGGCCACATTCATATATATAAGAATAAATAAGCGGAGAGATACAAATAAACAAAAAAAGTAAGAGAGATATTATCGTCCTTATTATATTCACTTCTTTCTCCTTTTTTCTTCAATTTTCTTATTTATTATTTTTGCTATTTCTTCATCATCGTTTGGACCATCTGGAGCGTTTTTGACTAAATCAATCACTTCAAATACCCAGTCGGTTGCTTCTTTTACTCCCCTTATAATATTTTCCTTAGACGACAGAAATTTTAGTCCATCTGTAAAATCACCATCTGGAGGAATAGCAATTTGTGCCATTTTACGACAAATCAACTTTTTAACTTCTGGTCCTTGTTTTCTATTCATCACTCACCCTATCTAGTACAACATTACACAAATCAATAAGTATCTTTGTGTCTCTCTCAAAACCCATAAATTCCCTAAGTATTCTTACAGTACCTTCTAAAAGATTTGCTTTTTCCATTTGCTCTTTAAACAATTTTATAGGAACCATATCACTTTCCCAATCTATAGGGGTTCCTGTGACTAAATTAGCATTATGATCGTATCTCTCTACTTTATTTATATCCATAGGAGTTGATTCTAAATGATTGAATGATACAACAAGATATTCCTACAACTTATTATACTCTACTGTTTGGTTTTGTCAACCTAGTAAATCCAATTTCTAACAATAATTTTTCATAATCAAAAAATACCCACCTTTTCATAGTATCAATATTATCATTTTTATCTATATAATCAATATATTCTTTAAGTTTATCCCAATCGTCAAACATAAATTCTACTGGTAATGTCCCCCACAACCATTTAGGAATATCTTTTAAGGTTTGTTCACAATGTATCAAAACAGGTTTTTTTTGTCTATTGGCACAAAAAATTTCTTCCATTGTGCCAGTCATAGTAATATTTCTATCAATATGAGCTATAACCCAATCAGAAATATCAACACAGCGTAAATCTGTAACTCTAATTTCTCTAATAATATTAGATAGTTTATACCATTGTTCTGTTTGAACGTATCCTTCTAACTTTCTAAATAAATCTTTATCTTCTTTTAGAACATTTATAATTGGTTTTTGACACGGATCAATAACTATTACACCCAATTCTCGTAAAAATGGTTTGATTTCGTCTCTCCAAAATCGTCCCCTGTCATTCGTATAATCTATAGGGCCACATTCATAACACCTAGATCCTAATAATCTATTCATTTATACCACTTTCTTGTTAATTTCCAATCTATATCTACAATGTTTTCTAAACCGTTACGTACACTAAACGCCCTTTTACCAGCCCAATTAACTTTAAAGTTAGATTTACTAATACCATTATATCCTATTTTGTTATGATAATCAATACCTAACAATTGAACTATATAATGTCTAATCCATTCTATAACATCAAATGTACCACAAACGCTAGTATTCAACCCCCTTGTACCATACCAAAAACAACCATCGCCATCCCAATAACCAATAATATATGAATATATACAATCTTTACTCATCAATGAAATTGGTGGTTTCAATTTTATACTTTTATTCTCTGGAATAATATTCCAATATTCTTTTAGTTTTTTACGCCATTGATGCATACCCCATAAACTAATTTCAGAATACTTTTTTCCTTTCGCTGTAAAATGTTTAATCTTACCATCATACTCAATTTGATATTGAAAATTATATAATATTTCTATGTCTTTTGACGACAAAGCAATTTTTACATTACCATCTTTGCCTAAATATCCATCAGCAGCTATGAATCCAGCCCAATAAGAATTTTGTATATTGGGATTATCAAAAAATTCTTGATTTATATTATAAATTTTTTGTGCTATACTTTGATTTCCCTTTAGCCTCATTCTATTAGCATATTTTTGAATTGCTGGGATATTTCTATTATTCAGTTTCTTTTGTAGCTCTATAATCTTAATTTTTCCATACAAATCTCTCATTAATAATTTTTCTTTATCAGACCAAGAATACCTATTAATATAATGTTCTTTTGTTCCTAATCCAATAACCACTTTAACTGGAAGACTTAATGCTTGTGACATCTCTTCCAGCGTCATATAAACATGATTTTTGCCGATAAACTCTATTGTGTTCATAGTGTGCCTCCGAACTAAATAGTATATAATATCTATCTATTATGTTATACGCATTCTGTCCAGAAGTACCCATAATATACCATAAAAAAACTATCTAAACCATCAAGGTTACACCATTATTCATATTTTCTCCTAAAATGGCCAATTATAAGAATTATCATCTTCTTCGTCTTCTTCATCTTCTTCATCATACGCTTTAGCTTCATAATAATCGTTTTCAAGCTCTAGAATATCTTCGTCCATCAATTCCAATATATTTTCCATTTTATTACGAATGAAACCACGACATTCACCATGATATTCTTCGGGAATAATTAATTCACAAACTACACGATCTTCTTGATGTTCCACCACTATGACATAGCGATGCTTTCTTTCACCGTCTTTGTTAGTATAGTCGAACTCGTAGTAATGATCTACTAACATATCTTGTGGTTGAATAGAAATGCGGGGTTTTACTTCCTCTTTCTTACTTGAGTAGTCTCCTCCTACTTTACCAGAATAACGGGCACGATTTAATTCACCCTGAAAATCTCCTACGACTTCATAACGACATACGCGGACCTTTTGAAAATTAGAATCAGTAGGAACACAAACTACATCCTTTGGATTCACTTTTACAATAATTACCCTATCTCCTTCACGATAATACCATCCATTAGGACCAGAATATCCAAGGGCGCCTACATGAAATCCATAACTACAAGCGTTGTTTAAATTATCGTCTACTTTATTCCGAGACATTTCCATTACTGCACCGGGATGATTATCATATTTACCAGAATATTTATCAAGATAGTTTTCTCGCACACACTTGTATGCTAAGAAACATCCGTCGTCCGTAATGGTAAGATGATGAATCTGTAAGAAACTAAAAAGTTCATCTACTGAATGTTTAGAAGGGTTCTCAATCAAATTTTCCAGAAAATTCTTAGTACCAACAACGTCAAATCCCTCTTTAATACTTTGTAGAATGTTGGTACATATAGTATTATGAACCACTTCACCCTGATAGTAAATAGCATCATTTCTAATTTCTACACCTTCTCCAACATTTTCTTCAATAAATGTTTTCACATCATAGTTAGATATGAAAGTTTCTACATCTCTCTCTTTAATTGCTTCACATAATACACCGTATGATGGGTGATCAGTATCAAAAATATACTGTTTTCCATCAACTACACAAGAAATAGTACCGTCGTTCACTTTCAAAATACCTTGAAAACTCATTCTACACCTCCATTAACAGCGTTAACATACAAAAGGATATGGTTAGACACACTTTCTAAATGACGATCTTTAAATATATAGAACAGTCTATATTTACTTCTTAATTTTTGTAGATCTTGATCTATATCTCTCTTTATTATATCTCCTTCCAATTTTGGTAACTGTAATAATAATCTCAATTGTATACAAGAGTTTGCTTTATCCCAATCTTTCACACCTTTCCTGATAGTGTTGACATTATCAATAAATTTGTTGATGTCTGTATCAATAATACATCTACTTATATCTTCTATTAAATCATATGATACTTCATTATTAAGAAAGTTACGACGATCTAATTCGTTGATTATTATTTTATCATTTATTATCTGACAAACATCTATTTTGTCTTCTATTTCTTTTAGTTTCTCCTCTGCCCATTTGAAGAAGTTTGTCCACTTTTTCGATTTATTGAACTCTTTGATATTAGCTACTTTGATACCATATATAATAGGTATAGAAACTCCCGCGTGAGTTAGGTGAGATATAATACGTGAAAGAATAGCAGATTCAATAAACTTTCCTTTATATTTCACTCTATATTTCTTCCACTCTACATATATTCCTCCCTCACTCACTTTTCTTTTATCATTTATCCAATATCGTGTAGGACTAGTTCCATCAGGGTTAAACTTCATTACTTCTGTAGTTGGTTCCCTAAAAGATCCTCCTCTTGTGGTTTGGATTACTCTTGGTAGTGTGGAAACCTTTTTCAAAACTTTATCTACTTCTCCGTTTACCCCAAGAGTATCTAAAAAATCTTCTCTTACCTTACTATCAGGAAAAGACGCTATATAAACATCTTTATCTACCTCTCTACATCTATCTTTAGCTCTACCCTTATACCCAGTTTTTAGATCTATCTCGTAAAGTTCAATATCTGTAGAAGGAATTATAGCATGAGTAGAATTACACCCTATACTACTTCTCCACTTATTTTTCCTAAATACGTGTAATTTGAACTCTGTAGGCAGTGTATTTAATTTAACATGATTACCCATACCGTCAAATAAAACCTGACCATTCCATTTTATTTTATCAAACTGTGCCGTTTTGAATATATCTACTGGAAGTGTATCATATAACTTATTAAAAAAACAACGTGCTTCCCAAAGAGATTTTGCCCCCCGTATTTTGTTTTCCAAAATCTGTGTGATTTCATCCCCAATCTCTCTCAATTTTTTCTTTATACTATTTATAGTTCTATTATCATAACTCAAACCCTCTCGTGAAGTTTCAATATCTAATTCGCCAGTTTCAAAAAATATATCAAAACTACTATCTATTATATTTTTTACTAATGGAGAAATTGATTCCTCTAGGTCAATAGGATATGCAACTTGACCCATAATAGCAAATGAAGAGTTACTATCGTCTCGTAACGCCCACCTGTTTCCTTTTAGGACATAAGTGGGTCTCTCAAGAGTTACGGTGTTAATCTCAGGTTGTACTTTGAAATACTGATAGATTGATTTTGCTTCTCTATGAAATACCCCCTCATCATATTGAGCGGTAGTAAAACTTATTTTAACTCCAGATGGTTCTTGTGATTTCTGCTCGTCAATAAGAGTCCAAGATGGTATTCCTTGTTTATTAAAGAAGCAACTATAAAGGTGGTGTCCACCATTCCACCAAGATTCTACATTGAAACAACGAGAATGATAGCAGAAAGGCGTCTTACTACCTAAACCTTGACAACCCGTAAACTCATTCGATTGATCCCTGTCGCTTTCTCCATACCAAGTATACAATTTTGCGAATTTGTCTGGTGAGATTCCCGTACCATAATCCCTAATCCAAAAAGTACGATCTGTCCAAGTTGGAAGATGAACACTAAAAGGAACTTCTGGATTACCATTTTCAACATGACTATCATATGCATTTGTACTTAACTCACGAATAACAGCACGAATTTTTGAAGAATAAAGACCATCTGATAAAATTTTATAGAATTTAGCTGAACTTGAAATTCCAAACTGTTTAACTTCAAGATCGTCACTAATTTCTAATGGTCGCTCTGGTGTTATTACTTTCATTGAATCAATTTATCCTCGTGTTTAGTTTTCATTATACCACACTTTCCTTTCCTGTCAAGTCGGATTCTGGATGATGGAGTGATACTGGCCGCTGTGACAAAATATGAAATATGTGCTGATCGGAGGTAAAATATATTTTACTCATTTTGTTGATAATTGAAAAACTTTATTTCCACGAATTACTGCTATAAAATCACAACTAAATAGACGAAACGAATTGTCTATCAAGTTATCCTGTGCCACCTTCACGTTCATGGTGCCTCTTGCCATTTCAATCTTATCTTCCTCATTGATCAATACTAATACACCCCCTTCACTTACATTCATATTTATACCAGTGGTAGTAATATCTTCAAACTTTATATATCCTCCACCCTTATCAATTAAAAATCTATCATATCGACCATCCTTATGACCTATAGTGACAAAAAGTCCATTTTTATATCTCCCGTCAATTATTTTGTAATCCTTTAGTACGTCTAGAGGAATAGGTTGTAATGTATCTAATGGAGTAGCATATAATCTACCCAACATATTTTGCATAATCATACCAGGAAACACCTGGATAGCATGTGGAATATTTAATACATTACCAACAGGTTTAAATGAAACCAACTTCTTATTAATTGTTATTTCTGCTATTGTAGTTCCTTGTATACCAAATAATCTCCCATTATATGTATTTATATAAGAAAAGTTAATTGGTGACGATATTAATTCTTTCATTCTATAATTATAAATGTATAGTATATTATTTTTACAATAGACACTAATCGGGTCCGCATTATTATGTGTAAATAATATTTCCACTTTAGTATTAGGACGACTAAATTTTTCTTTATTATAATAGATAAAATTTTTAGTAAGTATTAAATAATTTTTCTTATACAGTCTACATCCTACTATTTCTTCACCTTCATCAACTGATAGTAGTTCGGTTAAAATAAATGAGGTGCTTTGTAGTTGTGTTATAGTAGGTTTAGGAATAATTGGAACAGAAACTTCAAAGTTTGTAGGTGGTAGACATCTCTTACCGTCTTGAAATATAGCTTTATACCATTCTTTTAGAGTGTTTGGAATTGTGTCTATAGTAGCAACAGCGGGTAGTGTCACACTTGAATCAAAAATAGATATGTTGTCTTGTCGTCTTGCTTGAAATCTTACGCTTGATTTTCCTTTATAATTTGGATGTGTCCCCTTGTAAGGGTGTATGTTTGTAAGCATTTGACAAGTGACTACACCCCACGAGAACCAATCTGTCTCTTGATTGAAAGTTTTTGAGTGTATATCTCGGATACTTTCCATAATAGCGGTTGCTTTATAACTCTTTGTTTGATAAGAGTTTACATCAATAGCAAATACTCTGTCATACACATTGTTGACCAAAAAGTTCAACTCATTCAAATCTACTATTAAGATACTTTTAGAGTGTGTGTGAGTTACTAACTCTTGTAATTTCTTGACCAACCCAATAATAGTATCAGAATCTATATGATGATCATCTTTGAACGTTTGAGTAAATAGTTCACATAGCGTACAGGTATCCTTTACCCATCGCATTGTATATCCCACTTCATTATTTTTACTATCCAATAAAATATCTTTCGGTATGATAATATCAGGATGTGTTAGTATGGATAATTCCCGTATCTTATCTGATGGAATCATCTTTCCTGGTTCGGTTACTTTATATACTAAATCTCCTTTTCCATAGACGGACCCTTCCCCACCTTTGGCAATGAAGTGGTTTGTATTTAGTGTAACTGGACCACCACCTTTGATATTTACTTTCATTGAACGAATCCAATCATACTGAAATCGTCATAATGTTCAATACCATCTTTAGCTAACCTCTTCAAAACTTTATTTGCTCTACGTTTCACAAATTCTCCAACATTATTTATAATAGGAAGAAAATATGAAATTATTTCATTCAATTCAATCCCCTCTTTTCTATTTCTCATGAAGGATTTGACACCATCGGAGAAAGCATAGACAGCTTTATACTGACTCAAATCATATCTATATCCTTTTATTGGTATATTATTATGTATAACACCATTGATAATCATTTTATTACCAGTAATATCATTCCATTGTTGTCTACTTTTCATATCACTTAAATAATGAAGGTAAAATGGAGTAGATTTAGGATATTCAATGTCTATAGTATGTATAGTATCATCGTTAGTTATTCCGACTATTACTCCATCGCCACACACATCAACATACATTACATTTTGTCTTTCGGTAAAAATAAAATCGAAGGCGATTAATGTAGCTAATATAGAATCTGTTGAAAGTCCAAGATGTTCCAATAACTTTCTAGCTTCTAGATAAGCAGAGAAATGTAATCTTTCTTTATTATACAAATGACATAAAAGTCTTGCTCCTATATCTGTATGTATACCTGTACTACATCCATCCGATAAACAAGCAAATGGTTCACCAATGAGAGAGAAATCCGATCTACGAGAATTGCTGAGGGCAT
>Ga0180008_1002298_pt1 | contig 10512 bp, 18 predicted proteins | sample MM_PW_MetaG_FD_121121 | JGI IMG/M metagenome (GOLD analysis project Ga0180008, IMG submission 121121) | Groundwater microbial communities from the Aspo Hard Rock Laboratory (HRL) deep subsurface site, Sweden - MM_PW_MetaG | ecosystem: Environmental > Aquatic > Deep subsurface > Groundwater... | reverse complement strand
CCGCCTCTCCGCAAGATGTACCCGGCTTCAACTGGATTGCCTATGATATCAAGGCGTTTTTCAGCGCAAAAACAATCGTTTATATCGGTCCAGGGGTAGCGATCAACGAGGTGGGACCTCATCACGGACTCTATAAAGCGTATTTTGCTGCTACTACCGGGCTTGACCTGGGGGGCAATACGCATAATTAGAGAAAGTGGAATAGGGAGCACGAGAAATAATCCCGTTGGAGGAGATGAAGAATAAGGAGAAGGAGAAAAACAGTGGAAAAGAAACGTAAAAACAAAGATTTGTGGTGTATGAACTGCACCGAGCGAGAAGCCACTCACCTACTCTACTATATAAAGTCCTATCCACATACCGGCAGGATATCCATAATCAACCCTTCTCTTGTCTGTGATAAGTGCAAGCCGTTGTTTCTGGGCCTCGATAAGCTATTTATAGAGCGTCCTGTCTTGACACCCTTCAGTACTATAGGAAAATGGGATCATAGATTGATGGGCATCACTAGCAAGAACAAGATCACGATAAACGGCAGAGTGGAAAACATTGACTTCAACGCAATGGCGCAGCCCTGGTGGGTGAAGCGCCTAAGACGAGTGATTTATATATGGAAAGACTATGACGGACAACAAAGACAAGCCATTTGATCCGGAAAGAAAGGTCTCAAAACAAGAGCTCCGGGAACTCGTAAAGGACCATAAAGAGGAGTATTTTAAGCGCGGGTATTCTGAGGCCGAGATAATCAAAGAAGCGAACTGGCTACGTAGACAATTAGGATTGCATGAGGATATTGAAGACGAGCGCCTCCCTGACAACATACAGGAAAATATCAAAAATTGGATTATCAGCTATGCAGATGGGATATTCGGCCTTGAGGATGTTGTCAAATTCTTTGGATATCAGAATAATACCAAGAAACGGCAGCATGTATCCAAATGCCTGCAACGACTATGTAAAGATAAAAATGTCCCGGATGGTATTATTGAGCGGATCGGTAAGCAGGGCAGATTCAGAAAAATAGAAGATGACCTGGAGCGCATGGACTTCATTAATGGTAATGAAAACGCTGTTGATCTGTGGCTCCCTTTCGATCTTAACAGACTCGTACAGATCATGCCCGGGAACATTATCCTGATAGCGGGGGAGAAAGGCTCTGGAAAAACAACCATATCTCTCAATATGGCCTGGGCTAACCGGAAGGCATGGGATGTGCACTACTTCAATTCTGAAATGGGCAGCAGTGAGCTTAAAAAGGTATTACTACGCCACCAAGACACCGACCTGATGGACTGGGCGCAGTATATATCTTTTTATAACCGTAACCGTAATTTCCATGATGTCATAAAACAGGGTCCGGACAAGCTCAACATAATAGATTTTATGGAGGTAGCCGGAGATGATTACCCGATGGTAGGACAGTGGATACTTAATGTCCACGAAAAGATCATTGATAACGGTGCCATAGCGGTTATCTGCTTACAAAAGCCTCCTGGACGTGATCAGGGAGTAGGGGGATTGCCTACCCTGGATAAGCCTCGACTTTACCTGGCAGCCAGCAGAGGTAAGCTAAAAATAGTAGATGCAAAAAATTGGGCCAGCGAAGAGAACCCGCGAGGTATGGAATGTACTTTTAAGCTGGTCCATGGAGCCCAGCTGGTGATGGGAGATAATTGGGGGCGTAAAGATAAGTGGAGCATGTGATAACTATGATAACTTTGTCTTTTCTGTCTTTCTTGTCCATGTTGTCTTTCTTGTCCATAAGACACTTGCTCGTCTTTTTCGTCTTTTTCATGTCTTTTTCGATTACGTGATTTCAGGTACTTACGTCATAAAAGACACGATTCTTGTCTTTTTCTAAAGAGAATATAATATATCTTAGTAATTAAGAGGTAGATACAGGAAGAAAGAAAGAGTTTCCGCTTCGCGGTTAACAACATTAAACCTGGGAGGAGCTAATGAACATCTTTAAAACTGAAAACATCATTGACCACTATAAGCTCGATGAACTCATGGAAATAATAGCTGATGAGAAGCGAGCTATTATGGATTTTTTGCCTGCAATGCGGATAGGGGTTAAGCTGGATCAGGAAGAGCTGAATAACTGGAAGCAGCATTTCACAGAGAGAGGAGATCCCTGGGCAGTGACGCAGAATGAGAGTGTGCTCACTTTATGGAAGGAGAAAGTCGCTGGTGACTAACTTAAAAAAAGGAGAATCTAATATGTTTAAAAAAAAGAAGACGATCAAGGAGTATAAAAAAGAGATAAAGGAGCTAAAAAATCGTATCAGAGAAATGCAAGACAATCGTAGGTTGGAACTAGATGAAGCAGCCAGTCAAGCCATAAATGATCTAACGCATAGGTTGAAGATATCCTGGGAGAAAAATAGATCCCTTAGAAAAGAGCGGGACTTCTACCGAAAAAAGCTACGGCTGGAAAACAAAGAAGACCTAGCTTTGATATCCTTGAGGATACTCTTGGAAGTGTTTGCACGAAATCATGAGCACGGCAATGAGACATTAGACGCGCTACGAGATAAACAGAAAATCCTATGGAATGAGGTAGAATGACTGAACAGCCACACAATCCATGGATTATTACGTGGAGGAATATCGCTCGTTATCTCAACGTAAGCGAGAAGACTGCTCGTAATTATCAGAAGAAATATAATCTGCCGGTGATAACTGAATTCGGGCATTTTGTGCGTGTGTTGAAAGTGGAGCTCGATGAGTTTATCATTAGATATAACCAAAGCGCTAAGCGAGCTAAGCTCGATTATCTCGAAAAGAACAAGCAGAGCGACGAGCTAAACTCTGATAAGTAGCTTTTTACCGCTAAACGACTCCTCGTTACCTACTTAAAGTCTACCAATTACCGCTAAACGACCATCCTTACCTCATTTGACATATCTCAAAGTACCGTTTACCGTAAAAATCATGCCAAATAATGTACCAATAGATACCCAAGGAATCGGACAAGGCGTAGCCAATGAGCTGCGAGAGGAGATCGTTAAAGGCTTTAAATCTGCTGGTATGCATTGGGTCGTTGCCAAGCATTGGCAGGAAGCGCTTAAGGCTCACATGACTAAGGCGGCTAATCATCTTGGCCGTTGGTATTACTCTGCGGATCTCATCGACTGGAAAACGCGCAACGAAGCTGCAAAGGAGCTAGGGCACCTCATGAATCTTTATCCGCCCAAAGAGCTTAATGTCCACGGAGATCTCATAACCGACAGGACGAGGAAATTTATGGAAGAGGTTGACGGTAATACCAGGGACAAGCTCCCTTCCGAACTTGCTCTATTGGACGAAGAATCAGAAAAGGAGGAAGGAGAGATGTCTACATGATCTGTGAAGCAGACCTCGGGAGAGGCAGAGTCAAGGGTGAAGTAGTGAAAAAGAACGAGCACACCATCATCATGCGGCCAGTAACGCGAAACCACCTCCGGGAGCACCTGGGATTAAAAGAGACCAAGTGCTACATTAAGCGGCATATTACTAAGCACCACGTTTCATTTATGGATTAAGGAAACCATGGTAAACAACGCTCTTAAAGCCACGCAACAATCAGCAGCAGCTATTGAGCAGGACCACGATTATCTTAATTCCCCTCAGTTTATTGAGCAGTACCTGCGCAACATGAAAAGCCAGCGGTGGCGCCTGGACAATCTCTACACCGTTGTCAATGAGCGAGGCATATCGGTACCCTTCCGGATGCGCCGCGCTCAGCTCCTCACGTACCTCAATATGTGGTACTTCTCAATCATTCTTAAGACCAGGCAGCCGGGAGTAACAACCGGCTTTGCGATATTCTTCCTTGATGATGCACTCTTTAACTCCAATACCCATGTGATCTTTATCTCCTATAGCAAAGAGGAGATGAAAGAGACCTTCCATAACAAAATCCGGTATGCCTACGAGCAGCTCCCCTACTTTATCAAAAACGCAAACCCGGCCACTAAAGACAGTGAAACAGGGCTCAGGTTTAAGAATGGCAGCTCAATCCGCGTGACTATGAGCGGTCGCGGTGGTACATTCCAGCGAGTGCATATCTCAGAGCATGGGAAGATCTGCGCAAAGTTCCCGGCAAAGGCCCGGGAGATCAAGACCGGTACTCTTAATGCAGTTCATCCAGGGCAACGTGTCATTATCGAGTCCACTGCAGAAGGCCGCGAGGGAGACTTCTACCGGCTGTGCCAGCAGGCCATGGCCTTAGAGCTACAAAAGCGTAAACTCGGCAAGATGGATCCCAAGTTTCTCTTTTTCCCATGGTTCAGGAGTGAGCTTAACTACCTGGAGCTGGAGGCTGGACAGACACCGGTTATCTATGACTACCAGCAGAAATACTTCAAGGAGCTCCAGAAAGCATTACGCATTAACCTATCACCTGAACAGCTCGCCTGGTACGTCGCTAAGTGGAACATCCAGGGCGACGATATGAAGCAGGAGCATCCCTCGACGCCGGAGGAGGCCTTCGAAGCAGCTATTCAGGGCACCTACTATGCCAATGAATTCAAGCTGGCCAGGGCAGAGGGCAGGATCACAAAGGTTCCTTACCAGCCTAATCACCTGGTGGATACCTGGTGGGACCTCGGTATTAATGATGAGACAGCGATATGGTTCACCCAGGACATAGGCCGCGAGATCCACGTGATCGATTTCTACAAGAACAACGGGGAGGCGTTCAAACACTATGCAGACTATCTCGACGCTCTCAAAGAGAAGGACGGATACAGGTATGGGAAGCACGCAGCACCCCACGATGTACGGGCTCGTGACAAGTACACCGGCAAATCATACCTCAAATCTGCTGCTTATCAGGGCTTTAAATTCATTGTTGCACCGAAGCTCTCTCTCATTACCGGCATAAACAAGGTCCGGGAGATCTTCCGGATCTGTCATTTTGATGAAGAGAAGTGTCATAGCGGCCTGGAGGCCTTGGAGCATTACCGAAAAGAGTGGAACGAACTCCTCGGTTGCTACCGTGATCACCCTCTCCATGATGCCAACTCCAACCCTGCAGATGCATTCCGGACCATGGCAACAAAGCATGACTTTGTGAGCGTCTTTGCGGGAGAAGCGGCCAAGGATACTTCAACACAGCAACATAAGTCCAAGAGCGACGCGCGCGGGTGGACGTAAACCATAGGAGAATAACTGATGAGCATAACCAAGAAGGACGTCAAGAAAGCCGGCAGCCTGGCGAAGGTCTACCAGAAGAAGGCCAATAAAGGCGATGAGCGAGCCAAAGAGGTTACGCAGCGTGTTGCAAAGTCAAACATGCAGGCCAGGCAGAACAAGGCGCAAGCCAAGGCAGAAGCTGAGGGCGGCGTGCTTGGAATGATCGCCATAAGGAACAAGCTGATTAAGGAGAGCATTGAATAATGGCACAGCAAGGAACATGGGGCGGCCCTGGTTGCCCTGGAGGACGTAAAATCAGGAGTAAAGGCAAGGGCAGAGGCTTAGGGACCGGTGACGGCCAAGGCCCTCTTGGTATCCCTCCTGGTAATCAGCAAAGGCCAGGGAGAGGACGAAACAGAGGCAACGGCATGGTGCAGATCCCGAACAAGCTCATTAATGAGGTGTATGAGTAATGCCCTTAACAAGTGAAGGCAAAAAAGTCCTACAGAACATGAAAAAGCAATACGGCGCCGAAAAAGGCAAAGAGGTCTTCTATGCCAGCATCAACAAGGGTAAGCCCGGTAGCGATCAATGGCACCTTGAGCATGCTAAGAAGGCGAAAATCCATAGAGTGAAGGATTAAATCATGTTAGGCACCGGCATATCACAGAGCACCAACCCAGGAGGGAGCATTAACCCCGGCCTGATTCAGTTTGCTAGTAACAAGCAGCTCGACGAGCGCGAGGATGATGCTCGTAAGTCTCTGCGTGAGGCCCAGGAGCAGCAAAACCAACCAGCCATACTAAACCTTGCCTCTCATCTCCGTACCCTCTGGCAGAGTGCCAAGGACGGCAAGATGGAGATCGACCAACGACTCCTTAAGTGCTTACGGCAGAGAAACGGTGAGTATGAGCCCGAGATGGCTGCACAGATCAAAGCGCACGGTGGCAGCGATATCTACATGATGTTGACGTCGATGAAGTGCAGGGCAGCTGAGGCATGGTTTAAAGATATCGAGCTCCCCCCGGGAGAAAAACCATGGGGGATAGATCCTACACCCGAACCGGATCTCCCTGAGGACGTGCAGGACAAGATTGATGCACTGGTCCAGTTCGAGACATATCAACTTATGCTTGAGGCAGAGAGCATCGAGGCTGTTGATGTTAATCAGGTCAAGAAACGCATCCAGGAACTCAAAGACGGTATCTTTAAGGAGCAGCTGCAGGAGGCCAAGCAAGCAACATTCAGGATAGAGCGACGGATAGAGGACGATCTTGTTCAGGGTGGCTATTACAAGGCCATAAACGGCTTTATAAACGATCTCTGTACCTTCCCTACAGGGTTCGTGGGTGGCCCCTTTATCAAAAAAGACAAATCCCTTGCATGGGTGCGTGATGAGGACGGAGCACACCCGCAGGTCACTGACAAGCTCAAGCGCACATACCGGCGCATATCACCCTTCAACCTGTATCCAAGTAAGGGGGCCCAGACCCTGCAGGATGGATATCTCTTTGAGATCCTTCGCTTCAGACGTGCTGATATCCAAAAGCTAAGGGGTGTTCCCGGGTACAAGACCGAATCCATTGACGCAGTGCTTACAGAATACGGCCAGGGTGGGTTGCGCGAGTGGATGTGGTACGACCAGGAGAAGGCCGAGGCAGAAGGAAAGCCGCACAAGTTTACTGATCCCGAGCCCATGATCGACGCCCTCCTCTTTTGGGGGAACATTCAAGGCTCAAAGCTCCAAGAATGGGACAAGGAAAAGTATAAGGATCTTAAGGCCACTGATGACTACCAGATCACGGCTATGCTGATCGGTAACTATGTGGTCATGGCGCGGCTCAATCCCCATCCCCTGGGACGACGGCCCTATTACAGCGCATCTTACGAAGAGGTCACAGACTCGATATGGGGTAAGGCTCTTCCCGAGCTCATGGAGGACATACAACGTATATGTAACGCCGCTGCAAGGTCCACTATCAACAACATGGCTATAGCAAGTGGGCCACAAGTAGAGGTACACGCGGACCGCTTAATGCCGGGTGAGGATGTTACAGATATTTATCCCTGGAAGATCACCAAGACCAAGAGCGATGAATCAGGGAGAGCAGATAACCCCGCGATATACTTCTATCAGCCGAATGATAACACCGACAAGCTCCTTAAGGTTTATCAATACTTCTTTGACCAGGCATCCGAGGTAACTGGCATCCCTCAATACTTTCAGGGATCTCAACAGATCAGCGGCGCAGGCAAGACAGCCAGCGGGTTAGCTATGCTCATGAACGCAGCAAGCAAGACGCTCAAGGGCGTCGTTTTCCATATTGATCTCGGTATTATTGTTCCCACGATCGAGGAGCACTACCTGCATGTCATGCTCTACGACGACGATATCGAGAAGACCGGGGATATTAACGTCATGGCCAGGGCCAGTGACTACCTGATCATGCAAGAGCAGCTGCAGGTCAGGCGAACCGAGTTTCTTGAGATGACGAATAACCCGACAGATCTCCAGATCATGGGGCTCAAGGGACGTGCCGGCGTGCTCAGAGAGCAGGTCAAGGGCTTGAAGCTCCCCTCTGAGGACATTATACCGCCCAAGGAGGCCTTTGAACCACAGCCGGAGGAACAAGGAGCAGGAGGATTACCCCCAGGAGTTCCTCCTCCAGAGGTAATAGCAGCCATGCAGGGCCAAGGCATGCATGGACAAGGGATAAGACAGCCGATGAACCTGTTACCGGGTGGCCAGCAGGCAGGGACGGTGCAATGATAGAAGAGTATCAAAAGCGAGTTGTTGAGGAAAAGATAGCGTTAGATGAGAAGATTAAACGTCTAACAGCCTTTATTAATAGCGATAAATTTTATGCTTTGCCTTCCATTGAACAAACCCTGCTGCGTCGCCAAGACGCGGCTATGGCATTTTATTCATTGGTATTATCGGATCGTGTTGCATTATTTCGGATGAAGTGTGTGAAATGATATGGCCTTATTAAACAACTTTGACGACCAAACCAGGATAAGCGTGGCCCGCTTATGCAACAACAACGATTTTACCCGGCTTCTCGACTTCCTGAAAGCTGAGGAGCTGAGGCTGGCTCGTGAGAGCCGCAATATCGCAGATGGTGTGACCATTCGATGGAACCAGGGGGCTGGTAAGTTCGCTTTTGATTTAGTGAACAACATCGAGGGGGCAAGTGCGGTACTCGACAAGAAGGAGTTACCGAAGAAAAGCGCCTACATAGGTTAACGGCTGGACAAGAGGGCGCTCCATAGGGGAGCAACCAAGAGGCTCATAGGGAGCCGAGCGGCAGCCAAACAGAAGGAGTAAGACAATGAGATATGAACAATTAAACGTAGGCGAGCTCACCGTGGACAAGATTATCGGAGGAGGAGCTTTCCCAAACTTAGGAGCAGGGGAAAAATGGTACGTGGACCCCACCTATGGCAGCAACGGCAATTCTGGGAAGACAGGGAATACGGCCCTGAAAACCGTAATCGCCGGAGAATCTGTTTTACGGTCCGGCTATAACGATACTCTTCTCGTTTTGCCGGGTGCAGATGCTTTCTCAGAGGCCATAGTCTGGGATAAAAGCTGTGCCCATCTCGTAGGTATAGCCGGTCATCTTCCGGGGTATCTACCGGTAGCTATCACGGATGACGGTGTCGCTGAAACGACAGATTACGGCACAACGTTTTTCTCTTTAACCGGTAGCGGGTGCATTATCAAGAATCTCCGTTTCGATTATGGAAATGCACTCAACACCAACCTGAATTTCCTGCGGGTTGAAGGCAACGGAAATCTCCTTGAAAACGTCTTTTTCCGAGGCCCTATGTCTACGACCTTGGCTGATCTTGAAACCTATGATCATGTCATTGTGGGCGGTATCGGAAATGTTTTCCGGGATGCTATCTTCGGAACGATGTGGAAAACCCGGAGCGTCGGCAACAACCTCTTGAAATTCCAACGGTCTACTGGAGCAGTGGCTGCCCGTCATACAATATTCGAGAGATGTCTTTTCCAATCAAATGTCGACAACGTGGCGGTGACTCATATTGACGTGAACAGCGAAGGCGGCGGTGGGTATGGCCCGCAGTATTTCAAGGCATGCACGCTTTACTTCCGTTGGAGCGATCACGGAGATCAGGTTACCCAGGCTATCAGATGGGGATCAGGCGGACTAACCGCAACCCTGCATTTTGATGTTGATTGCACTGTTTGGGGAGCCGATGATGTCACGGTTGGCACTGTTGCACGACAAGGTATTATCTGGGCACAGGCTGGCGCAACTACGTCAACATTAGGGCTTTCATTAAATACTGCTTAATTTTTAGGTTGGGCGGGGAAACTCGCCCCCTTTGGAGTAAAAATGAAAACCACACAACAATGCGATATATGTCTTGGAGATGGAACACTCGGCGAGAATAATTCCTGTCCAAAATGTGATGGAAGCGGAGTTATAGAATACGATGCTTCTGAAGTAGAAACCAAACTCGATGCCATTATAGCCGAACAAGCCTCCCAACGTGAAGATTTAACGACTGCCTTAAACCAAATATGGAATAAGATAAAGGATCTCTGATGAGCAGTAATTTTGATTGGCTCATGCGAGGCAAGGTCTACTGCAGCGAGCAGAAAGCCAACAGCCCTGAGTATGATGAGCGATGGGATCAGATCAACTGGAACATGGAGTCGATGCTGGTAGAGACCGGAGAAAAAGGCAACCATCGAAGTGCTAAGAACTTTAGGCTTAAGGAAGTTTCAACCCAACCCTGAGAGAGCAGGGGGCTTGTGAGCGTTTAGCAAGCAGGCCCCCGACTCCTCAGAATAAAGAAGAGAAAAGGGATGAATAACGGCGTTTTAGATGTCAGCAAAGCCAAGACCGTGGATGAGGTTATATATATTCAGGTTAACCATGAGATTACAACCGGTCGTGCCCCTACAAAATTTCTCTTTGATTCAAAAGTGCAGTTGCGGCGAATGTTCAACCATCTGATTTACATAGGGATAGAGCCATTTACATTATCCGGTATCAGAGTGATATTCAAAGAAGACATTAAGAAATGGCAAGAGTTTAGAGAGTTTGCTTCATCGATTGAATTTTGGTCCCAATATTGGGCACTAGACTCCGAAGCGGCAGGGCTTGACCCTTTAGAAGAAGGAGTGACTTAATGGCTGACAACCGCACATTAGACGAGATCAGGGCCAATGATATCGACAACATCGGCCACATTACCAAGCACGAGCTTAAGGAGCACCTGTTTTCGAGTAAGAGCAAGGCTGGCCCATTCATAGGTACCTGCCTCTTTGCCAGGCTTCGGAAGCTCGGTGTGAAGATTGACCAGCACGTTGATGAGCGCTTTGTTGACCGGATGCTCAAGAAACACGGTATT
>Ga0180008_1002297_pt1 | contig 10521 bp, 22 predicted proteins | sample MM_PW_MetaG_FD_121121 | JGI IMG/M metagenome (GOLD analysis project Ga0180008, IMG submission 121121) | Groundwater microbial communities from the Aspo Hard Rock Laboratory (HRL) deep subsurface site, Sweden - MM_PW_MetaG | ecosystem: Environmental > Aquatic > Deep subsurface > Groundwater... | reverse complement strand
GAGTAAATTAAAGAAATTTAATTTTAAAATAGCAGATCAAGAAAAAATCTTCACAATTAGTCAAGTATTTCAGCATTTGAATAAAGAAAAAAATTTGTTAAGTGATCAAAATATAATCAATGGATACAGAGTTTCTATAGATCGCAAAATTAAATTATATGCTAAATTAGGAGTCAAATGTTTGATATGTGGCAAAACTGGGTTATTCTTCACAATGATCAATTCTTCTAAAAAAAGATTGAACAAACTCCAGTTGTGGACATTAGATGACAATAATCATAAAATAAGAATGAATCTTGATCACATAATTCCAAAATGCAGGATGAGAATTCATGATGATTCTAATTATACAGTGATGTGTCAAAATTGTAATAGTAAGAAAAGTGATACACCTATAAAAGACTTTTTTCAAACAGATTATGTTTTAAGAATGAAAAAAAACAATAAATATTGTTAAAGAGATGAAAAAATTAGAAGAATTGTAAGAGTGTTGTGTTTCTGAAAAACAGTTTAGCAAATTTCTTATTTTTTAAAGAGAAGATAGAATGTTTTTATTTCTAACAATATCAAAAGTGAAAATGCTAAAACAAAATTCAGAACAGCGTCCAAATAATTTCATGATTAACATTCAATTTAATATGAAAGAATAGCAAAAATCATGTCAATCAATAAAATTAGATCTTTGTTATATGGAAGTGCAAAATTTCTTGGTCATATCAATGCAGTAGTTAAAGGAAAAATTTTAAGAAGAATTTTTAGAGTATTTTTAGGGAAACAAGCAAGTAAACTTATGAAATTCTGAAGGAGAATGAAATGTTTTTCTTAGAGCGTAAAAATGATGGATTAGGAGCATTCAGAGGAATTGCGAATATATTTCTTTTCATGATGTATGTCTTTATTTCTGTTACAATTTTTAAAATTATCTATACATTAGTTTTTTAAAAGGAAATTTAAAAATGTTTAATTTTCTGAAAAATGATTTATGTCAAGAACAGATAGAGATTTTATAAGAAAATAGTAGAAAAATACAAGTTAAGCAATAAATTGCTTTTTATAGAAATTGAACTGAGTATCCTGGTTCTATGCTTGACGAATTATGGGAAGCATACAAAAGCAATCGTGAAATGTTAGAACTTGCATTTCGTTCAACTGTTTCAGAAACAAAACAAAACATTGATGAAAGATTAAACAAAATTTTTGATGAATGTCTTAGCGAAAAGTTAAATAGGATTTTTGATGAATGAAAACTGAAGAATTTCTTAAGATATGTAGATTCAAACTTGTAGAAAGAGTAGATAATTGTGTTTGGGATTATTGTGAACTTTGGAAAAAACAAATTGATGAAATTGAAGATGTTTGTTTAACTAAAAAGAAATTAGTGATTTGTGTTAAGAGATATGACAATGAATCTTTTGATATCACAAATGAAAATTTAAAAGATACATGTGATATAGAAGTAGTTGCTCAAAATATAGATAAAGATTGGTATGTTTTGAAAGTTTCAACTTTTTGGCATGAATTACCCAAAAAATATTTTTCAATAGAAAAGAAACTATTAAATGCTTGGTTGGCTGTTAATTGAAAAAATAAAAAATAGACAGATTTTGAGATTGAAAAATGTTAGATAATTCATTTTTTTTGGGATTTGTGACCGGATGTTTTAGTTCTGCATTGACTTATCTCTTTTTGTTTGCATTTAATGATTTTCAAAAATATAGAAAAAGAAGGAAAAAGAAATTTTCACTATTTGATGAAGAAGATGATTTATTTTGATTTGTCAAAGATTGCAAGAACATAAAAATTTTAGATTCAAATTAAAAATACATAATCCAGATATTTTTTATAAGAAATCTAAAAAAATAGTTAAGTCTTGGAATAAATTTGATCATATAGAAGAAAGAACATGGGGATTAGTTGCTCAACAAATTCTATATATATTTTTCAAGAAGTTATCAATTTTTATTGATTTTGTTGAATTTTGTAAAATTGGTAGTGAAGTAGATATATCTGGTGTTGATGGGATTCTTTTTGACAAATATAATTTTGACATAAAAACAGTTTATTTAGATGAAATAAAGAAATGGATCTTTTTAGATAGTGAAAAAGAAATAAAAGTAGATCTATACATTCCAACAATGTTTAAATATCATGAAAATGAATTATATTTATATATCTTGGGTATTATACAAAAAAATGATTTAGATAAATTTGAGTTTATCAATAAATATGGTAAGAGAGTTGTAGATTTGTCATTAAATAATTTTGATGAACATTTTTTATGGAGTTTTGTGAGATGAAAACAGGATTTATTGCAGGAACATTTGACATAATACATCCAGGATACATATACACATTTAAGAGATGTAAACATTATTGTGATTATTTGTATGTAGCTTTGCAAGATGATCCAAGTTTATATAGACAAAAGATTCCACCTATTCTTTCACTGCATGAGAGACAATTTATTTTAAGCTCAATCAAATTTATAGATAATATTATTGTATACAAAATAGAAAATGATTTAATCGATATTTTAGATTATATAAGACCAGATATAAGATTTTTGGGTGATGATTATATAAATAAAAAAGAAGAAATTACTGTTGGCAATCATATTTCTTCTATTATCTATGTAGAGAGAAATCATGGATGGAGTACAACAAAACTTAAGTACAAAATTTATGAACAAATAAAAGAAATTGAAAATGCAAAAAATTCAATGATAGAAAATCATGGAATGAAATTCTGATGATTTTAAAATTTGTCAGAAACAAATTAAGAAAATTTCTAAAAATAAACATTCTTGAAAGAGAAGTTGATCAAATCAATGTTTGGATTGAAAAACAAACTGCGATGGCTATTGATGTCAATTTCTACGAACAATCACAAATAATCATTTTGTCAAAATTAAAGGGTGGACAAATTCACATTATTCCAGCTCATTTTGATCATCTTATTGATTTAGAAAATTTTGTGAAAAATTTGAGACAAGAATACAAAATTAAACAGATCAACTATTGGGATTCATTTGACACAATTTTCAATGAAAGAATGAAAAAAACTTAAAGGAAAAAATCATGGCTACTAATCAAGTATATGTTGGTGAGATCATTTCTATTTCAGACATTGAAAATGCAGATTTTATTCAACATGCTATTGTAGTTTGTGGAGAAGGTGGTAGATGGTCTGGAATTATTAGAAAGGGAGAGTTTGTTGTTGGAGATTTATGTGAAGTATATTTGCAAGATAGTCTTCTGCCACGAATAGAAAGATATGCTTTTTTAGAAAAGAATAAATATAGAATTAAGATGATGAGAATGCGTGGTATTCCGTCTGAGGTTCTTATTATGCCGCTTTCTGTAGATGAGAAAGAAATTGGTGAAGATATTACTGAGGGGCTTAATGTAGAAAAATATGTAAAAGAAATTCCAGCTGTTCTTTCAGGATTAGCAAAGGGCAATTTTCCATCTTTCATTCCAAAAACTGATGAGCCTAACTTTCAATCTGTCCCAAAAATGATTGAAGAATTAAATGGAAAAAATTGTTATGTGACGCTTAAAAACGATGGATCGTCATGCACTGTCTATAATAAAGATGGAGAATTTAGTGTTTGTTCAAGAAATCTTGAAATGAAAGAAAATGAAAAAAATGCATTTTGGCAAGTTGCTAATAAATATAATTTAAGAGAAGTTCTTAAAGACAAGAATATAGCAATCCAGTTTGAGCTTGTTGGACCTGGAGTTCAGAAGAATCCAATGGGATTAAAAGAGTTAGATGGAAGGTTATTTAATATATATGATATAGATACTCATGCATATATGGATTCTTATGCTGTAAAAAAGTTTTCAGAAGATTATAAATTTCCAATGGTTGAAATTATTTCATGGGATGAAATATTTGTTTATGAAGATGATGAACAATTAAGAAAAATGGCTGAAATAAAATATCAAAATGGTTCGCAAGGAGAAGGGATTGTGATTCGTCCTATGGAAGAAACACATATCATATTTAAGAGACATCCAACAAGATTAAGTTTCAAAGTAATTAATCTTCTTTATAAAGGAAATTAAAAGTTTTATTTACAAAATCCAAGAAATTGTTTATATTATAATTAACAATAAATGGTTCTATTTTCAAGGAGAAAAAAGATGAAAGCTCCTATAAAGAAGATTGATGAAATCAAGAGTTATATGTTAGCAGGAAAAGCAACATTTACTCTTGAAAATGGAGAGAATGGAGATTACGTCACATACAGAGTAACTAAATTTAAAGAAGATTTGTATTTTGTTCATTATTTAAATGGTGTTGACAATGAAAATCATTATGCGTATCTTGGAACAATTTTCAATAAGTCAACATTTAAAATAACAAAAAAGTCTCCAGATAAAGACGCAAAATGTGTTAAAGGATTTAATTGGTTATGGAAAAAGATTTCAATAAATTCTGAATTAGATTGTCCAATGTATTTTTTTCATTCAGGAAAATGTGGTAGATGTGGAAGAACTCTAACAACACCAGATAGCATTAAGTCTGGAATTGGTCCTATTTGCAAAAACATTCATTCTAAATAGGAGGTTTGCTATGGAACAGAATAAGAGAGTAACTCATATCGATTTTAACAAAATGAGAATCATCAACGAAACTTATGAATATCATGGTAAAAATAAAAGAGTAAAGAGTATTAAAGGAACATCTGTATATCCCATTAATGATGTAACATTATTCATGAAGTTTCAAAATAGATAGAAATTGTCTGAATTTAGTTTTAAAGAACACCAGTATGTATAGTTTGCATGATGGTAATTTGAGACTAAATTCAGACTTTTTAAATTGAATAGTTATGAAAAAAAATAAGTCGAAATTTTTGAAAAGAAATGATGAAGAAGAATACACTGAATTTCACAAAAGGTGTTTTAGAGAATCCTTTGTTGAAATGATTATTATTTTAGAAAATGTAAAAGAAAATGGTGTTCATAAAAAGAATCTTATCAAAAAACTTCAAGAACTATCTAAATGATTGTAATCAATAGAACTATCAATAGTTTTGATCTTATAAACCACAATTCTGAAAGAAGAAGAAATTTTCATCTTTTATTGTGGAGAAAGAATTTTTTGTATGGAAGAAAAAATGTCAAAAGAACAAATCAAACAAGAAAAAATCAAAAGTTTGAAGAGTTTCTATGAGAATGTTGAAAATAAAGATTGTTTTTTTTCACATGTTGCTGAAATAGAACTTATACATGAAAAGAGTTTGTCAGAATTGAGAGAAAAATTGAGATCATATATGAATTCTGTATATGAAATTTCAAATATGTTGAGTAAAATTGAATAGGAACATTAGATGAGAAAAATAATCAAAATAATTGATTGTTTAAAAGAAAATTTCTTAAATTTCTATTATTTTTTATGGAGACAATTTGAGTGGAGATGGTTCAAATGGGGATATCAAAGAATAAAATATGGATTTTCTGATAGACAGTTATGGTCTCTTGATTATACAATAGCTAAATTTATTTATCCAAGATTAAAAAGATTTCAAAATCCAATGGGACATCCATATGAATTAGATTATAAGACATGGGTGAAGTACATCAATGAAATGACTGAAGCTTTTAGATTAATTATTTTAGATAACAATGATCTTGATTATTCAGATTTAAAATTTAATTTCTATAAGGGTGAAAAAAATAAAAATAGATTAATGATAGAAGTAGATGAAGAAAAAGATAAAATAAGGAACAAAATTATTGAAGAAAGAAATGATCAAATAGAAAGAGGATTAGAATTATTTTCAAAGTATTTTAGAAGCCTTTGGGACTAACACTTAATCAGGAGAAGACCTTTGAAAAGATTTCATTCTACACCAGATCAAAGAATAAGAAATAAAAGAAGAAAATTTGTAAAAGATTTTTATGATAATAAAAATGTTATAGAAGATATTATTGAAAGAAACAACTTTAGAACAATACATCCATTTGATTGTGGTCGTAGTAAATGTCTTGTTTGTCATTATGATAAATTGATTTTTAAAAATAGAAATATAGAAGTACTGAAAAGCGATGAAAAAATGAAGGAAGAATTGAAATTTATTCATGAAGATTTTGTTATAAGGTGAGAAATGAAAAATGATTGTTTTGGTGATAGAATGAAGAAATATGAAAATGTTTTTTCTTATAGAGTTATTCAAAACATGCCTACGATTGTAAGATTAGATGGAATATGTTTCCATTCTTTCACCAAAAATTTTGATAAACCCTTTGATTCACTTTTTCAAGATTATATGTACAGAACTGCTCTTTCTTTGTGTCAAAAGATACATAATACAAAATTAGCGTACATTCAATCTGATGAAATTTCTATTCTATTGATAGATTATTATAGAAAAGAAACTGATCAAACATTTGATGGGAAAATAAACAAAATAATTTCTCATACAGCAAGTATAGCAACATCAGAATTTATAAGAAATTATATAAGTAATAACAAATGGTTTCTTCAAGAAGATATTGATCTTAATTTGATCGATTTGCCAAAATTCGATAGTAGAGTTTTTCAATTACCCAAAGAAGAAGTTTGTAACTATTTCATTTGGAGGCAAAAAGATGCTGAAAGAAATTCAATTTCTATGTATGCAAGATCTATTATGAGTCACAAAGAAATGTTTCAAAAGAGTTGTAAACAATTGCAAGAAGATTTGTTTATGAATGGAATCAATTGGAACGATTGTCCTACAAAAAATAAAAGAGGAGTTTGTGTTATTAAAAAAAATGAGAATTGGAATATAGATCAAGAAATACCAGTATTCACGCAAAATAGAAACTACATTGATGACATAGTCTTCTATAATGGAGATGATAATGATTCCTGAAGAAATTTTAGATGATGAAGAGAAAAGTGAGCTTGTCACTGAAATTTTGAATAGAGTTTCTAAAATTGTTCATCAACATAGAAAAGCAAAATTGAAAGCTCTTCTTGAAGTAGAGCAATCAGGAAAAGTTAGACTACAAACAATCAACAACTATAGATGTGCTATCAATGAATTTTCAGATAGTCTGATAGATTTTTTGAGGTCAATTTAAAATGAGTATAATCTTCACATCAGATAATCATTTTTCGCATGCAAATGCAATTAAATATTGTAATAGACCCTTTATTGATGTTGAAGAAATGAATATGAAAATGATAGAGAATTGGAATTCTGTTGTTAAAGAAAATGACATTGTTTATCATTTAGGAGATTTTGTTTTTACTAAATCTATTTCTGAAATTGAATTACTTGTAGCAACTTTGCATGGTAAAATAAATCTTATATTAGGAAATCATGATAGACTTTTAAGAAAAAATTTGAAGTATTTTTTAAGATTTTTTAATTCTATAAAAGATTATGACGAAATAAAGTTATATAAAAGATCAATAACATTATGTCATTATTCTATGAGAGTATGGAATAAATCTCATCATGGAAGTTGGCATTTGTTTGGTCACTCTCATGGTAATTTGAACGATATAGATCTTGGACTAAGTCTCGATATTGGAGTTGATAACTTTGATTATTTTCCTGTTTCATTTGAACAAATCTATGAAATAATGAAGAAAAGAGAAGATGAAAAAAGACTACTACAAGATTCTTGATGTTGATGAAAAAGCTTCTCAAGAAGACATTAAAAAAGCGTATAGAAGATTAGCACTCAAATACCATCCAGACAAAAATAAGGAAAATAAGGAAAATAAAGAATCTGAAGAAAAAATTAAAGAAGTTAATGAGGCATATAGTGTTTTAGGAGATAAAGAAAAAAGAGAACAATATGATCATGGAGAAGATTTCAATTTCTTTGTGAACTTTGACCCAAGAATGAACAATAACGATATTTTTTCTTCATTCTTCAAAGACATGATGGGTCAAAATTTTAGAGATCAATTTAGCAATTTTACATCAGTGAGAGAATTTCCACTACAATTGTCGTATAAAAAAGCTTTTTTTGGATGTGAAGAGATTTTAGATATTGATGGAACAAATTATAAATTGAAAATAGAACCTAAAATAAGGAATCATACAAAATTAAGAATAAACACTCAAAATTCAAATAACATTATTTTTGTCATAATTGATATTGTTGGAGAGAATGAAGTTATTTTTGACAACTGTAATTTGTATTCTCGCATTAAAATTGAACCACATATAGCTGTTTTAGGTGGAAAAGTAGAATTTGAAATCCTTGATAAAAAACTTCAAATCAATATTCCAGAAATGACCCAAAATAGCAAAAATTTTGTATTGAAAGATTGTGGGTATCCTGTTAATGATAATACAAGAGGAAATTTAGGGTTGACAACAGAAATTGTTCTTCCTGAGAGATTAGATGAAAACACAAAAAAGTTGTATCAAGAAATTCAAAATTTATCCGATAAGAATAGAGATCAAAAATGATACGAATAATTGGTGATGTTCATGGTCATGTTGAAGCTTATTGTAAAATCATAGAAGATTGTGACTATTCAATTCAACTTGGTGATTTTGGATTCAAAAATGAAATAAGAAAATTGAAATATGTTAATTCGCAGAAACATAAAATTGTTGCTGGAAATCATGATGATTACGATCATTTGTCTGATCATTATTTAGGAGATTTTGGTGTTCGTTCATTTAAAGATTTTACTTTTTTCTTTGTGAGAGGGGCATATAGTATAGATCAAAAAATGAGAATTGTAGGCAAAAGTTATTGGACAAATGAAGAATTAGATTATCATCAAGTTAATAGAATGATTTTTGAGTATGAAAAAGCAAGACCACAAATAGTCATATCCCATGATTGTCCATCAGAAATCATATCATTCATTGGTAGTCACCATTATCAATTAAGTTGGACTAACAAATTTCTATCACATATTTTTAATTTAAATAATCCAGCAGTATGGTTCTTTGGACATCATCATGTGAATAAAATTATTCATTTTAGAAAAACTTATTTCATTTGTTTGGGAGAGCTTCAATTTGTAGATTGGGACAGTAGAGATTCTATAGGTGAGAACGTTGATAGGATCAAAAATGATCCATTTAAAGCATTTAGTTAAAGATCTCACAGTTTTGTTTACAAAATGTTAAAAATTGTTTATATTATAATTAAGGACAATTGTACAGATTATGGAGAGCTAAAATGTCTGAGTTTGAGAACTATATGATTCACCTTAATTTTGAAGGTGAAGATGTTGTGTATTTCTCAAGCAATACAATTAAACAAAAAGATAAGTCAAGAGCAAAATTTGCAAGAGTCAGGATTATAGCTAAAAATTGGTCATATATAAGAAATAAATTAGTAAAAAAATTAGAGAAAGAGAATTCTCAAGAAGCATATGCTCTGTTAATGTCAGCCAAGACAGGGATCAGAATCGGGAATGAAGATTCTGCTGAAGGATATGTAACTAAAATAAAAAAGATTGAAGGTCAGTTTATTCAAACTTATGGAATTTCTACTCTTTTAAAAGAACATGTTTCTTTTCAAGATGAAAAGATGATTTTAGATTTTCTTGGGAAGAAGGCAGTTGAACAACACATAGAAGTAATAGATCCAATGCTTGTAGAATATGGTAAAATGTTTTATGCAAACAATGAAGGTGATAAATTTTTAGATATCACTAAATTTGGAGTTAACAAGTTTTTAAGAGATAATATCAATAAAGTTCTGACAGTCAAGGATTTTAGAACGTTCTGTGCAAATTGTGAAGCATTTAAAGTTTATAAAGAGTATATTGAAAAAACTCCAATTCCAGAAACAAAATCAAATTTTTCAAAAGAAATAAAATTGATTCTAGAAAAAGTTTCTGATAAGCTCCATAACACACCAGGTATTTGTAAAAGTGCTTATATATCTTCTATATTTATTGATTATGTTGCTTCACAAAGAAACACACTAATTGTGCTGAAGGAACAAGATAGATCTAAAAAGAAATTAGAAAAAGAAGAAGCTTGGAAAAAAATGAATGAAGATAGAATAGCTCAAGGATTGAAGCCATTAAGAAAAAAGAGAAGAATTAGAAAAAAGAAAGGTGAAAACAAAGATGAAAAATAGTTGTTCTGAACTTTTTGGAGAGTATATAATGAAGAAAGATTTTAAAGAATTTGTAGAACATAAATCAGAGAATATTATAAAAGATCTCAATAATGAATCATTTGGTGCTGCATCAGGTTTAAAGATCAAAAATAACAAAAAGACTGATAAGGATTCTTTTGTTCTATTTATGCCAAAAGGATCTAAAAAAAGATTTAAACAACTTTCTAGATCAGAAAGAAAAAAAAGAGAAATACCAAAAAAAATAAGTGATGGAAATATAGAGTTGTATACTGATATTGTAGAAATAGAAAAGCCAAAAGCATGTTTCTCTTTAACATCATATAATAGACCCTTTTATCCAGGCATGCAAATTTCTCCTTATAATATTTCTATTGCGGGAACAGCTGGAATAATTGTTAGATTACCTGTTTGGGGAGATTGTTTGGTAACAAATTGGCATGTTTGTGCTAAT
>Ga0180008_1002295_pt1 | contig 10528 bp, 5 predicted proteins | sample MM_PW_MetaG_FD_121121 | JGI IMG/M metagenome (GOLD analysis project Ga0180008, IMG submission 121121) | Groundwater microbial communities from the Aspo Hard Rock Laboratory (HRL) deep subsurface site, Sweden - MM_PW_MetaG | ecosystem: Environmental > Aquatic > Deep subsurface > Groundwater... | reverse complement strand
CAGGGCGGGCAGCGCGGCGCGGCGGGCTTCCCACAGCTTGTTGCGCTCGGCTTCGTCCTTGGCGGCCTTGACCTCCACGGCTCCGGCCTTCTTGCAGATGGTCACGATCTTCTCGGCTTCCTCGGCCACCTGGGCCGCGTGGCCATCGACCTCGATCAGCAGGATGGCCTGGGCGTCGGTGGGCAGACCGGCCTTGGTGAAGGCCTCGACGTAGTTAATGGTGGCGTTGTCCAGGATCTCCAGGGTGCAGGGCACGATCTTGGCGGCGATGATGGCGGCCACGGTCTCGGAGGCCTTGTCGATGTCGTCATAGATGGCCATCATGGCCTTGTTGGCCGCCGGGGGCGGGACAAGCTTGAGGATGATCTCGTTGAACACGCCCATGGTGCCTTCGGAGGCGATCTGCAGGGCGGAGAGGTTCAGGCCGGTGACACACTTCACGGTGCGCGAACCTGATTTCACGAGTTCGCCGTTGACGTCAAAGAAGTCGACGCCCATGACGTAGTCCTTGGTCACGCCGTATTTCAGACCGCGCAGGCCACCCGCGTTCTCGGCCACGTTGCCGCCCAGGGTGGACACGGCCTGGGAGCCCGGGTCCGGGGGATAGAACAGGCCACGCTTGGCCACTTCATTGGCAAAGGTGGCAGTGACCACACCGGGCTGGACCACGGCGTAGAGGTCCTGCTCGTTGATCTCGATGATCTTGTTCAGGGAGTTTGTCAGCAGCACGATACCGCCCGCGGGGGGAATGGTGCCGCCGGAGAGATTGGTTCCCGCCCCGCGCACGGTGAGCGGCAGGCCGTGGTCATTGCATAGCTTGACGGTCTTGCCCAGGGCCTCGCTGTTTTCCGGCCGAACCACCAGGGCCGGCATCACCGAATCAAGCACGGCCGCATCGTATGAATAAACATGGCGATCGGTTTCACTGGACATGACATTGTCATCTCCAACTATTGCGGCGAATTCCTTTATAATTGATGTATTCATTGCATTGCTCCTTTGCACTCTCTGTGACTCCGTTGCCTGCCCGGAGAACTCTTTTATCCGTCATCAACCTGTCTGCGCCCTGCCCTGCCGGATTAGAAGAGGGTTGGGAAGAAAACAAAGCACATCAGGGTTGCCACAATTCCCACCACGGTGCCATAGAGCAGGAAGGGCCAGACCGTCCGTTTAAGGATGGTGCCTTCCATGCCGGACAGACCGACCACGGCACACACTGCAACGATATTGTGGATGCAGATCATATTGCCCATGGCGCCACCAGCGACCTGGGCCGCCACTATGATCTGCCGGGGCAGATCAAGCTGGGAGGCGACGCCCCACTGAAATTCGGCAAAGAGCAGATCGGAAACGGTGTTGGATCCTGTGATAAAGGAGCCGAGCCCGCCGACAAAGGAAGCGAACATGGGCCAGGCGCTGCCGGTGATGGCGGCGACAGTCTTGGCCATGGCCAGGGGCATGGACGGATAGGCGTTGGGATTGAGCAGCGCGTCGACCACCCCGGAGCCGCGAAAGATGGAAACCAGGCCAACGGCAAAAAACAGGGCGATGGTCGGATTCTTCATCTTGGCAAATGATTCGCCCCACGCCTTTTTCACCGCCTCACCCTTCATGCCGTGCAGCAGGATGGTCAGCAGGGCGACCAGGGTAAAGGGGATGGTACCGGGCAGATAGAGATAGGCAATGGAGGCGCTCACATCCTGGTAGCCGAGGATACCCTTCCAGGCAATACTCTGACCGGACAGAAGACCCTTGAAACCCAATTCGGGGATACGGGTGATGACCAGAATCAGACCGATGAGGATATAGGGCAGCCAGGCGCGAAACTGACTCATATGGCATTTGAATTCACAGGTGTTGGAACTGGTGATATCGCCGGTCCATTCCGGCTCCCACTTGCTTTCATCGCCGAAATCCCAGACATCCTGAGGTACGCAGAAACCTTTTTTGGCGCCAAAGATAACGATGCCGAGACCAACCAGACCGCCGATCAGCGACGGGAACTCAGGACCGACGAACCAGGCAAAAGCCAGGTACGGTACAGTGAAGGAAACTGCGGCAAAGATACAGAACTTCCAGGCGGCAAAACCGTCGCGCCAGCTGCGGGCGGCGCCGAAGAAACGGGTGATGAAACCGAGCATGAAAATGGGCAGGATGAAGATCATGGCGAGATGCATGACTGCGGCCCACTGGCCGATGACCAGATTGAACTGTTCAACGTTTGTGTAGTTCAATCCGGGCACGTCGGTAACCGCCTGATTGACCAGGGGATGGAGAAACTTGAGCCCGAGAATGATGGGGGTGCCCACCGCGCCGAAGGTGACGGGAAAGGAGTTAAAGACCAGACAGAGCACGGCGGCGGCCAGGGGAGGAAAACCAAGAGACAGGAGCAGCGGTGCGGCCAGGGCGGCCGGGGTGCCGAAACCTGCCGCCCCTTCTATAAAGGCGGCAAACATATAACCGATGATGATGGCCTGCACCCTGCGATCACGGGAGATATTCTGCATGCCGTGCTGGATGGTCTCCATACCGCCGCTGTATTTCAAGGTATAGAGGATGATAATGGCGCCGAAAACAATGATCAGGATGCCGACGGCCGTCACAAATCCCTGCAGGGTCAGGGCTGCCACATACTTGACCGGCAAGCCCCAGACCCAAACCGCGGCAGCGGCGGCGGTAAGCCAGGCCAGCGGCATGGCTTTGGTTGCAGGCCAGCGCAGGCCGACCATCAGAACAAGGGCCACCATAATCGGCAGCACGGCAACGATTGCAAGCAGTTCCAAGGACATGTCATCACCCCCTCAAGGTTTTTCGACTATGGGAATTATTCCGCCTCGACTTCGGACAATCCGGACATAACGGGCGGGACAGCGATTCTTCAGATAATGCCTTGCCGCCCAACGGAACGACGGCAACGAGATTTGATTTTTGTTTCATGCAATCCTCCTTTGTTTCTTTTGCGCCGGATACGAGAAAGTCACACAAGCTCCATGACTGCCAAGTGCCTCTATCGAATCAGCGGTTGCAGGACAGTGGTAAAACAACTTAACCAAATCGTAAAATTCAAGACAAAATCTATAAAAACTCGCTCTCCACAGGGAAAACTGAGAAAAACATCCACAAAACCAGAGCGACTACTGGTCTTACCAATCTCTTTACCATACTTGTATCAACTGGTAAGACCATTGTCAAGGCGTTTTTTTGTTATAGAGAAAATATTTTTTTACTTATTAAGGAGGGGCTGAAGGCAATCAAGCGCAACAGCTTGAAATAAAATGAAAACAAAACCAAAAAACTAAAAGGATCGGCAACGGAAAAGATTTGGTTCTGGCAGGAAAGAGGGCAAAATCCGTAAATTATCGGCTAAATGTGTATCTTTTTTACGACAACTACCTGTAAATAAAAAAGTGGTAAGACCGATGCCAGGCAAACAATGGACAAGCAGGGAGACAGAGAAGATTTATATTAAGGAGTCAGGAGGCAGAATAAAACGTTATAAAATCAACTATTCTGAATTCTGACTCCTCAATTCTAAATGGAGAACAGGGTGGCAAATATGCCATAAACATACAGCCAGTTCGGAAAAACAGATCAAGGCGAGAAAGTTGAGTTGCTTTTTATGACAGCCGGGGCAAGGTAGCCTGCACCCATTCGAGGTGCTCGCCCATGGCCCGACGCGCCCTGTCCCCGTCTCTGGCGGCAATGGCTTCATAAATGGCCCGATGCTGGCCCAGCAGGACTTCGATATACTGGGGCTGACTGTAAAGTTTAGTCAGGGCAACCTCGATGGTGGCCAGAAAGAGTTCGTGGATGGTATTTAAGACATGGAGCTGCATGGTGTTATGGGTGGCCGTGGTGATGGCATAATGAAAGCGGGAATCCACCTCTGAACTCCAGCCGCCGCGCACCGCCTGACGAGCCATCTCCTCGACACTGTCGCCGATCTCCCTGATCTCCGCGTCCGTGGCCCGGGTCGCCGCAAGATAGGCGGCCCAGCACTCCATTCCCATGCGCACCTCAAGCAGCTCTTTGAGCAGCTCCGGGTTATCCTCCATCATGGCGGCGAGAGGCGCCAGGGTGCCGTCGGTCAGCGAGCGGACGTAGGTGCCACCACCCTGCTTGGATTCCAACAGGCCCATGGTTTCAAGCACCATGATGGCCTCCCGCACCGAAGGACGGCTGACCCCGAGCAGTGCGGCCATTTCCCGTTCCGACGGAATTTTTTCACCCGGCGTCAACTGGCCGTCGGTGATCAGAGACTTGATCTGTTCAACGATTTCTTCAGACAGCTTTTTGGGACGGATCGGTTTAAATAAAGTGGTCATGCCATAACTCCTGGTAATAAATTGGTATGACCATTTTTTACCACCACCAATGACGGATGTCAAGACCTGAAGCGATAACAGCCCTTTAAACGGGAAAATTTCGACAATCTCAGCCGGTCTGGCTGAACAGCTCAGCCTGAGGCAGGACCACCAGCATTTCATTAAGGTGCGAACATAAGACCAGATCGAACTCCCTGTTGCGAAACGGCAACCGCGGCAGACTGCCGGCTACATACCTGCCTTCCGCCCTGCCCTGTTTGAAATCCTGCAGAAACTCCGTCATGGCGGACATGCGCACGCGCCCCAACTCCTCAACGGAGGGGATGGTTTCCCACAGGAATTCGTCGCTGTTCCCGGCGGTCTGCTCCAGCACCAGGGCAAATGTGGCGTCAATTCTTTCTTTGATCTGCTCTGAGGAAAAGGCATAGACGGGATCAACGGAAACGATTGCGCCGCCACGCCTGCTGAGGATGCTGTTGAAGCCTGCCGGACCGTCGCCGCAGCCGAGAATCTTCAGCCCGAGATTCTCGGGTGACAGAGAGAACATGGCCAGATATTCATCATAGGAACGGCCCCAGGGGACCACTTCGGATAAGGTGAAGGAAATTTATACTCCCGAAGTTATTGCTGCCTGATTGTGTATTAATTTGCCTGAACCAGTCGAAAAACGGCTTACCGACCGCAGCCTTGCCAGACAATAAATACCTGCTGATACTTGGCAAGATACTCCCAAAGGTATACAATCGTAAATTGAAATTTATAGTTCGCCGGGCACTTATTGTTATGCATCAGCTCATGGCTTTTTCAGGAGAAATTAGCAGAAATGCCAAAAAAATGTAGCTTTTTGTGCGTATTATCTAGTAGATGAACTATCAGATAAAATGCTTGCACTCCCTACTCTCTCTCGGACGAACGCAACATGGACAGACGTAAGTTTAGGATCTTTTTAAGAACCACGAGAAAACCCCTCAGGTTTCTGACCTATTTCCTGATGGCCGTTCTGGTGGGCAACTTAATCCCCCTGGTCGACCTGGTTCGCCATCCGGAACTATCCTATTTTCATGAAGAACATTGGATTGTCGGCAGCATGCTGTCATTTCTGACCATGATCCTCTGCGTGCTGATCGAAAAAAGCTATATCCAGGGACCGACAACCACTTCCACCCTTACCCCCCGACTGAAGGCCTATGTAGGCATTTACGCCGCCTTCTGGACCCTCATCGTCATCTCATCGCTGATCTGGAATATTGTCCGCCAGAAGCAGGACGCCCTGCAGGTCGGGCTCAACCAGGCAAGAACCATCTATCAGAAGGATCTGGTTTATTATCGCTGGGCCACCGAACACGGCATGGTCTTTGTGCCGATCACGGACAAGACCCAGCCAAATCCTTATCTGCTGGACCTGCCGGCCTATGAGGGCACTACCTCAACCGGCACGCCACTGACCATGGTCAATCCTGAATACATGATTCGCCAGGTTTATGAAATGCAGACCCCGGCCTCCGGCATTCTCGGCCACATCACCAGCCTGAACCCGATCCGGGCGAAAAACGCCGCCGACCCGTGGGAGAAAAAAGCCCTCCAGGAATTCGAGAAGGGAGTAAAAGAGGTCTGCTCCGTTGAAGAGATTAAAGGCGAGCCCTATCTGCGCCTCATGCGGCCGCTGATTACCGAACGCGGCTGTCTTAAATGCCATGCCAGGCAGGGTTACCGACTGAACAGTATCCGCGGAGGCATAAGCGTTTCCGTGCCCATGTCCCTGCTCTTTTCCCTGAACCGGAAAGACATCTTCATGTTTTCCCTGGCCCACGGCTCCCTGTGGATACTGGGGCTGCTCGGCATTTTTCTGGAATCCTACCGGATCAACCAGTCCATACTGGAACGGGACCAGGCCGAGGCGCGAACCAAGTCCATCATCGACAACATGCTGGACGGTCTGATCACCATGCATGCCGATGGCATCATCGAGTCGGTAAACAGCGCCACCTGCAGGATGTTCGGCTACACATCCGGGGAACTTATCTCCAAAGATATCGATATACTCATCGAATTCCCCTCAGCCCAGGAATGGAACGGCATGCAGCTCAATGAGCCCGACTTTGATATCCGGGATGCCGCAAAACCCCAGAATGAACTGACCGGCAAACGCGCGGACGGCTCCACATTCCCCCTTGCCATTTCACTCAGCGAAATGGAACTGGGGACGAATCAGCTGCTGATTGCCACGGTGCGTGACATCACCGAAGAAAAAATCAGAAAAACCGAAGCGCTGCGGGCCGGGCAGTTGGCGGCCATCGGTGAACTGGCCGCCGGGGTGGCCCATGAAATCAATAACCCCATCAACGGCATCATCAACTACAGCCAGCTTCTGCTGGATGATTTTGAATTCGATGAACAAAGCGATCCCGTCCACAAAGACATCATGAGCCGCATCATCAAGGAAGGGGAACGCATCGCCATTATCGTCAGAAACCTGCTCTCCTTTGCCCGGCAGCGGGATGAGTTTATAGACGACATCCACATCCATGATATCATCAAGGACAGCCTTTCCCTGCTCATGCATCAGTTTCAGAAGGACGGCATCCAGATCAATGTTAATGTTCCGTCAAGCCTTCCCACTCTGAAAGGCAACCCGCAGCAACTGCAGCAGGTCCTGGTCAACCTGTTGACCAACGCCTGCTACGCCCTGAACCAGAAATTTCCGGGACGGGCTACGGAAAAACGACTTGAGATCGCCAGCTCCGTGGTCCATCTGGAAGGACGGGATTTTATCAGAACCACGGTGACCGACTGGGGAACAGGCATCGCCCAAGACGTAATCAACCACATTTTCGACACCCTGTTCACCACCAAGCCTCCGGGCAAGGGCACCGGCCTCGGTCTGAGCATCAGTAAGGGCCTGGTACGGGATCACCACGGACATCTGACCTTGACCAGTACCCCCGGCAATCCCACGGTTGCCACCATGGATCTGCCTGTTTCAAAAAACTCGGACAAGGAGGAAGAGGGAAACGGTAAGGCTTGAGTGCGGTGCACTCTCAGAATTCACCGCTGTCGCTTGCGGCCACATTCCCGAATACCTCGGCAAACTGGCTGATCTGCAGCAGATTGATGCTGCCGGCCAGATCGCCGGCAAAGGCTGACAGGTCGGCTCCGTCAACATCGCCGTCCCCTTCCCGGTCGGCAGAGTAAATGATAAAGTTCGCGGTTATTGAGCGCGGCGAATCCATCATTACCTTACAGACGCCCGTTCCGCCGCAGTCCCCGGACCAGCCGATGAAAACCGAGCCGGCTGCCGGTGTGGCGGTAAGCTCCACCAGGGTGTCCTCAACATATTCAACCAGGCATAGCACCCCGCAGTCAATGCCGGCCGGGCTGCCGGCCACCGTTCCATCCCCGTCCCCTGTCCTGCTCACGGTCAACAGCCACTGGGCAGGAAGCACCCCTTCGATATCCAGATAATTAAGCATAGTGTACTCATCGAAAATGCCCATGGCCATGGTCAGCTTATAGTCGGCAACCGTCACCTCCCGGGTGCGGACCAGATAAGGGGCCTCCGGAGTGGTGGCCTCGTCATCAACAAAACTCACCCCTTCGATGTCAATCCTGTGGTGGCTGTAGGTCCGGTTATACCAGCCCACTGACACCGTCACCTTGTAGGTGCCGTTGGGCAGGTCAAACTCAAAGGTGTGCAGCCTGCCCCAGTCGTCATAAATGATACTCTTCTGCAGCTCATTGGGTCCGGTATCGAGATCGAGATACCGGTACATGACATGGGCCATATCGCCATACCAGCCGTAACCAGCCCCGCTGTCGTAATCATTCCAGCCGATCTTCATGTACTGCTTGCCGTCCACCGTCAGCTTATCGACCGTGGGTTCGGCCGCCGGGTCCTGAAAGTTGATGTAGTAGTTGCCCGGTGCGCATTCCGAACGGGGATGGATAATGGGCGGACTGATATCCGGGATTTCACTGATCTCGCCACCGTTTTTAAGCCCGATCAGCCGCCGCAGGTTATACATGAAGATGCTGTCCCGAGTGTAGCTGGTCAGCCCGCTGATGATCTTATCCGCCTGGCTGTCGGCCGCATTGACCACCCCCACCTGCGGCTCGGCGTTGTTATTCAACACGTGCAGATACTCGTAGTCCTCCAGGCTGTCCCGCATCAGCTCAAAACGGATGGAAGGGACAAAACGGTGGTTGTTGCTGCCAAAGGCAATAGGAAGATTGCTTTCCGACGGCGGATAAAGCAGAAAGAGTTCACCGTTCTGGTCACCCGCCATGGGATCAACCCAGGGGTTCAGGCTCCAGCTGTTGACCGCGTAATAGGCAATGCCCCGCAAACGGTATTTCCAGAGCAGCCAGCCGGTGAATTTGCTCTCGATGCCCGGATGATCCAGGGTGATGGGGTTGTAATAGGGAGGCTTGGTGCCGGCGAGAAAATAGATCCAGCTCTCTTCGCCGTGGTTGGTCTGCCGCTCGTGGGAGACCTCCGGGTCGTACTGGTTCAGCACCGGCAGCCAGATATCGATCTGGTGGTCGCTGACATAATCGTCATGATTAAAGATCTCGGGCTTGGGCTCCTCGGACACCATCAGTTTAAGCCCAGGGGCCGCCTCTTTGACATAGCGGGAATACCAGGCCACCGCGTCATAGTCGGCCTGGTCCTGGGGTTCATTGGCAAAGTAATAGTAGGCCCGGTCCAGATAGCCCAGCCCGTTCAGATAGTTGCGGACGGCGGTTATGTAGGCGAACCACTGCTGATTATACGGAGAATCAGGGTTGTCGTAGAGATACCAATCGCTGCTGCTGCGGGTCAATCCGCAGAAGGAGGACGGACGCTGATCAAGTGAGGAATCGTTGTTCTGAAAGGTGGCGGCCATGAAGGAGGGAAAACCGGTGCCGTGGTTGAAACTCTCGGTAAAGAGCCCGCTCATAAGTCCGCTGCCCGCCAAGAAACGTGCGGCCGGTTCCTCAAAGCCCCAGACCCCATAGGGGTCGGTCAAGGTGCCGGCGCAGTCGTAATCGATATAGGGGGCCGCTCCACTGGTGCTCAGTCCACCCGACCACAGAACCCCTTTCGGCGTCAGCCGGTGGTCGATGAAATACTGTTTGATGGCCTCCACATACTGCCAGTAGTCGCTGCCGGTGCCGGAAACACCGTATTTGTCCAGGATGGCGTAGTGACTGACATTCATCTGGGATTTGACGTGCAGCTCGGCCGGCAAGTTGAAATGAAAGACATGCAGGGTAACGGGCACGCTCATGCCACCGATCAGCGCATTGGTGGTGTAATCACCTGCCGCGGTCCCTTCCGGTACCCGGATGCTGAACCAAAACGAGGTGTTCTGGCCGGCGTTTACGTTCACCTGCGCCCCTTTTTCCAGGGGCCACAACGGATCAGGGTAATAGCCGGTCCGGCCCAGGTTGTCGGAGGTCTGGCTGATGTAGACGTATTTCACCTGATAGATCTCGGTCTCTATCCCTTCCCCAAAATCACCAATATCAACCGTGACCGCACCCGAGGATGCGGGCCTTACCACCAGCTGAAAGGGTTCGAATTCATTACCGGCCGCATAGACCAGCACGCTTGCGCCGTTTTCTGCCGGAACCGCATCATCTTTAAATACCCGCTCGGACGGCGGGGTGGTCCAGAGCTCAAAAGCCGAGGTCGACTGGCTGAGTTTATATGTATAGTTTTCCTGGTCCTCGGCCCAGGCAGGTTGCATGAGAAGCAGATGACAGAGAAAGAAAAACAAAGGGAAAGTCAGCGGAGAATGTTTTTTTCGATTTGTCATTTCATTTCCTTGTTTTTCATATATGGATCCCCCTGTAACTCGTCATATCTGGAACCGGGTTCTCTCCCGGACGTAGGAACGGGCCTTGCCCGCGATCCACCAAACCCCAACCCGCATGCATCGGATTGACTAGCATAGAATGGCCATACCTTGCAACCAGCCCTGTGTCACAGGTTCGATCAAGTGAAACTTTCGGAAACATGTTCGCGAATTTTAACCGTATTTTTTGAATTTTCCCGGTGATACTGCAGGGGTCAAATTTCAAGAAAATTTTAATGGTACTTCTCAGGAAACATCTTAAGTTTTTCGATGCGATTCCAGACCAAGGGTTGCCAGTCTATATCTTTTCCTGCTGAATATCAGACCGAGAACGAATATAGCAATAATCTTACCAACTTCAAGAAT
>Ga0180008_1002294_pt1 | contig 10530 bp, 10 predicted proteins | sample MM_PW_MetaG_FD_121121 | JGI IMG/M metagenome (GOLD analysis project Ga0180008, IMG submission 121121) | Groundwater microbial communities from the Aspo Hard Rock Laboratory (HRL) deep subsurface site, Sweden - MM_PW_MetaG | ecosystem: Environmental > Aquatic > Deep subsurface > Groundwater... | reverse complement strand
TGCTTGAGGCGGCGGCAAGCGGCAAGGCTATAGTTTCAACCAATGTTGGGGTGGTAGACGAAATAACGGATTTTCTAATTAAATCGCCATCTTCACGCAAGGAAGTTCCTGCGGCAATAGATGAGTTTGAGAAAAAAATACTATATTTGGCTGAAAACAGAGATATCTGCCAGAGAGAGGGCGAAAAAAGCCGCAAGCATGTACAGAAATTCAGCTGGGCCGAAGTGGTACATAATTGGAAGGAATTTTTTAAATGAACGTAGAGCCAACTATACAGCAGATGCACAGAATACGCCAGATAGCCAAGGATGCCGGTATATACCATGCTCTGTTCCCGGGCTTTGGAACGCTTCTTGGATTTGTGCGCGAAAACAGCTTAATTCCGCATGATGACGATACTGACATGTGTATATTGAGCGAATTGATAACGAAAGAGCAGGAACAGGCATTTGTTAATGGCCTGCAGGAAGCGAAAATGTTTGAATACAGGCGAAAAGTGGAGAAAAGGACGGACAACGGCAGGCTTCTCTGGCTTTCCCTTAAATCAAGCAATCAGTATGGACACGGTATATACCCTGGTAGCGCTAAGAGTTGTATATGGTTTTTCTTCAAATACCGTGGATTTTACTTTCATTCCAAAGGCAGGGCATGGATAACCAAACTTGGACCGAAGCTTCATGTGCCGGCGGATCATGAGGCCATAGGCAAGGGTGTACGTGAACATTTATTCAGTCATTTTATGGAACGTAACTTCTGCGGGGAGAAGTACATGATACCGGTCATGTACGGAACATTATGTGATATGTGGTATAGGAATTGGAAGACCCCGCGGGGCGGTGCAAGCCGCGAAGAAATGGTTATTGTCGTACAGAAATGGGGAGACGAGGAGACGTGGAGACTCATAAGAAGGGAATAGCTTTATTTTCCGGCAGATTCAATGTGCCGCATATCGGGCACATATTGACTATTTTTAAGTTATGCCGTGAATTTGATATGGTGAAAATAGTCATTTTGGACTATCCTGGAAGAAAGGTTCCGGCGCATTGGGCAAGGGATATATTTGAGGATTGTTTGAAGCATACGGGGTATAAATGGGAAATTTACATAAATAATAGCCATTTCGCCAACATATCCATAGAGGAGCTTGCCGGATACAAGCCTTTCGATGCCTATTATGCAGGCAATATTGAGGTTTTGAATCACATAAGAAATTTTGAAAAAGAACTTGAATTTGAGGCTCGTTGGATAGATAGAAGCTGGTTCTACGAAGCAACGAGATATGACTTTCAATAGTGTATCAAATATGGTGTATTGATATACACTTTTGTTCTTGACAGTTTGATTAAAATTAAGTATATATTAAAATAAGCAGTTAGTGGGTGTTTCATATATGAACCCATATAACTGCTTAATTATGGCTGAAGACAACTTATGTCGGGTCCACCCGATGTAGGTTGTCTTTTTTTATTGGAGGTTTTATGGCTACGAGGAAAAAGGTAACGCCTGCGGTTGAAAAGCCCATTGATGTTGTGACCCGTGAGGAATTCAATGGCCTTGTTGCAAGAGTTGACAAGTGCATAAAGGAAATGAAAAAGCGGAAATTGTGGTCTTTTTGAATGCTTATTGCACGATGCCCCAATTACAGGCCCAAATCAAACAGATTTGAGCGGAAGCCCCATTCCCGATGTAATGCAGCATTGATTTTTCTTGGGGAGGAGATGGTTAATTTAAATTTCGTAATCATCGTGCAGTGTAAATCATGCGGAAAATTTATTCGGGTAACGATAAAAGACAAAAGGGCTTTTCTCAAAACAATCGAAAAAAGCGAAATCGGTAAAGCAACGGAGCTTTTTGCTCTTCCCGAAAACACGCTCTATATAAATGTCTAGGAGGGTGGGTGATAGAAAACGAAAAAATATCTTTTGTAGAAAATAGCTTTAATAAAGCTTTTGATTATTACCGTCCCGACAGAGAACGCCTGGTACGTAATCGGAGAATGTATTCTGGGGTAAATAATCAGCAATGGCCTGATGATATTGTGGGCCAGCTGAATGATGAGGGACGCCAGATCCCCACTTATGACATTATCAAGCAGAAAATATCCGGTCTTGCCGGACAATTGCTGAGATCGCAATACGAAATTAAATTTGAGCCGATGGATACCGCGATTAATTCCCTTACGCTTAAATTGCAGGACATGTGGTATTCAGATAAAGAAACGTGGAATTACGATCTGTCATTTTTCAGTTTTCTTATTAATTTTCTCATTCAGTGGGGTGCTGAGGAAATGTTTGTTGCCGAAGATGAAAGCGGTGAACTTGGACTTGCTTACCGCTCCCTGGACCCTACGCTTATTACCCTGGATCCGTTCTGGATGTCGATAGATCCAAAAGACATGAAAAATCTTTATAGAACGCCATATCTTACCGTAGACCAGATATTCAGGCTTTATCCGCATAAAAAAGAAGAATTATTGTATGAATATGCCAGACAGAAGGCTGAGTGTATTGAATATGGAGATAATGAAGGTTCTACTCCTTATCGTGATCTTGAAACAAGATGGGGCGATCAGCACAGGCTTATAGAGCATCATCACATGAAATACATTGAAAGATACTGGGAATGGGACATGGTGAATAAAAGATTTTTCCCTGAGACGGGGTTTAAAAACCAGTCCGAAGACGACAGGATAGCGAAGAAGCACTATATCGAACAAAACAACATATCCGCAGACATGATTTCATGGAAAAAACAGAAAAAAAGTGTTTACGAAGTAATAACCATTGCGCCAACACTGACGAATCGAGTTCTTCTTGAAGACAAACCGCATTACATACAGATAGGCCAAATTCCAATATTTGTAGCCGCGCCGTTCAAAAACGCCAATGAATTAAGCGGGATAGGCGATATGTTAAAAACGCCGCAGGAAAATATTAATAAGTACATGCTTATGATGCAGGAATTGCTTGACAAGTCCGCCAGGGGCGGAATGTTTATAGACCCGAATATGTTTGATAATGATCCGTCCCGCTTACAGCAGGCAAGGCTTAAATGGAACCGCAGCGGGGCAAGGATTGAAACTGCTCCCGGGGCATTGGAATCTGGTAGAAAATATATAGCGGAATTCCCTTCTTCGCATATTCCAAGCGATCTTATGGGGTTTGAAACGCTTATGCGTGATTGGGCCGACAGGCTTTCTTTGCAGGTGCCTGCCGCTGAAGGAAGGGCGGAGGCGGCAAATGAGACCGGTGTTCTTTTCAGGTCAAAATATGAAGCAGCCGTAATCGCCCGTGGCGCGATTGATATGGTTTTAAAACTTCACGTAAAAAACAAGGCCGAAGCATATATGAAACAAGCAAAAGTCACTTATGCGGGTTATGAAAAGACTTTTGCCGGCAATCCGCCATTTGTAATAAATGAGCGCGTAGCAACTGAAAACGGAATAGGCATAAAGAATGATATTTCCAAGCTTCCCCGCCATCGCGTATCTATACAATTTTCAAAGAGTTCGCTTGATGTCAAGACCGGCATACGTGAAATTCTAGGCACATTAAAACAGACAACGCAGAATCCTCTGATGGCGGCATTCCTGGATATGAGCATTGCTTCTACACTGGAATTGCCTGAAGGATTAATGGAGGAGCTTAAACGTATATACCAATTGATTATGCGTACAGCCGGAACACAAGAAGTGGCTGCAATGAAGAATGCAGAAGCACAGATTGTACAACTTGATCAAATGATGGCTGGAGCATTACAGCAGTTGGGCCAGACGGGCATGCCAAAGGAGCAGGTGCCGGAACAAATGACAATGCGGGAAACTACTGAAAATGAAGTAAAGCAGGGTACGCCTGAAGAAAATTTACAAACACAGCAAACATTGGAAGGAGGGTAAATGCGGGTTGACGATAATACAAATACCGGTGGAACAAGGGATGCGACCGGATTTGATTATAACTGCAGTGCTGAGAAGACTCCAAGTGATTTCAATGCGTCGGTGGACAAGCAGTTTAACAAAACAATTAATAGCAAATTAACTGTAAAAGGAGGTTGAATGGCTGAGTTGAGGAAAATGGGAGACGTTAAGTTTGGGGGCAGCATGAATCAGGCCCCTCCCGGAAAGGGACAGACTGGCGGACCTGCTGGCATAGCAAGGTCAAAAAAGAAACGGCCTGCGAATTTTGGGGCCACAAACGCAAAAAACATGAAATTTAATTAAGGAGAATTGTCTAATGGGAGCAAATCTCGGGACAATAGAAGCGTACAAGGGTGACTGGAAAAAGGAACTCCGTGGCATTGATTATGACGTGTTCGCCAAAAACTGGGAAAAAGGTATATATGACGAACTCTACAACGGTGACAAGGAGTTCGCTGATGCGGTAATGTCGAAATCTCTTTTTGAAAAGCCATCTGATGAAGAGGCGAAGAAAGAGGAGGCCAAACCTTCTTCTGAACCCGGGGCCAAGCCCGAAGGGGCCAAGGATCCGTGGTGGAAGACTGAGGGTTATAGCTCTGAGGAAGAGTTTTTGGAAAAATTCCGTGGTCTTAAGACGACATATGCAGAACAGAAGGAAAAGCTTGACAGGCTGAATGCCGAACGCGGACGCGACGGCAATGAGGCTAAACAATATAAACTGAAGCTCAGTGAGCGCGAAAAGGAGTTGGAAGATTTGCGCAAGAAGGTATCTGAGTTTCAGGGAGAAAGGGCGCGGCAGGGCATAGCCCTTCCACCTCCCCCGAAGTTTGGGAGTCTGAGTGAAGACTTGGACGAGGAGCTTAAAACAAGCCTGAGTTCTTATAACAGCGAACTCGAAACCTACCACAATGGAATGTCAAAAGTGGTTGGTACGATGGCTGAAAGGATGCAGAAGCTTGAAGATGAGCTTCAGAAGGCGGGGAGCAAGGTCGGTGAGCTTGATACTTTTTACAAGACACGCGCACAACGGGAGCAGGAAGAGCAGTTCGACAAGAACCTTAAGGCGATTTACGAACAGGCCTCCAAGCTCCAGGAAAAATATCCCGAACTGAAGACAACCCGTTCTTTTAGTGAGATAGATAAGGATGTGTCCGGTTATAAGAATGAAGCCAAAGATAGATTGCCGAAGGACGAATTTGAAAAGCATTCAATAATAATGGACGCAATTTACATGATGAAGCCCGTTGAGGAAAGGGACGGTCAGAAAATAGTCCGCATAGATTTGCCGAACAGGGATCTGTTTGACGATCTTGAAGACGCCTATATCTTACTCCTTAAAAAGAAGGGAAAACTGAACGAAATGTTAAACCGAAAAACTGTTGAGGCGGAAAGGGACGGTCAAAAGGCCGTGCTGAACGCTCAGGCAGATAAACAAAACGGGGCCGTTGTGGTGCCTGATTCAGAAAGCATAGGAAGCAATATCGAGGAATCGCTGGATAAAGAAGGAATGGCAAAAGAGATGCAGAGATTGCTTGCAGAGGCCAAGGGCCGCCAGTTGACTCCAGATGAAGATAAAAAGCTTTCCGTTTACAATAAGGCGCTGTTCGGTCCCCAAAGGAGTTAATAAGTTATGGGAATGAATTTAGCGCAGGCCATCATCAATCCTCTCATGGTGCAATATTTTGAGAGGAGGCTGCAAAAAGAATCCGTGGTTGAGGATATTTTCACCGCTCTGAAGGGTGTATATCAGCCCACGCTTGGCCGGGAAGTTCCGAATGTGATCATGTTCGATCTCATCAAGAATGTTCCGGATGGTTCGAGATTCGCCCGTGTTCCTTTACAACAGAACCTCAGTGGCGCTGTTTCTGAAGGAACGGCGGTGAACCAGGTAGGTCTTGAAGAAGTCCTTCTGCAAAAGTATGCGGATTTTTATTTCAATGACATTTCGCATGCTGTTGCACTTCAGCAGTATGGCATTGAATTCAAGTCGAATGACTACTACAGTATTTTTGAGCAGGTCACTCCGCTTGAGGCCATTTACTGGAAGGAACAGGAAGGCAAGTATATCCGTGAAGCTTTCCTGGAAACGTATTCCAACAACCTTACCCTGCCTCCGCACAATCTTGCGCAGGTGTTCAGCCCGAACTGGGCTGTCTGCGGAAGACCTGTCGGAAACTGGCCGGTGTGGAATACCGTTGCCGCTACATGGACGAACGCCATAGCAACTCAGATTGTTGCTGCCGGAACCGGTGCTGGCGCTGCGTGTACGCTGCGTTTCCTTAAGAACGTGGAAGAGCGCATTACGTCCGGTATCATAGGCACCCGTAACCAGATTCTTGAGCCTGTAATGATTGGCGGCGCAGAGCGGTATATTTGCGTTCTGCCTTCGCCACAGTATAACTGGATGACGGATGCTATTCAGGCGAATGGTCTTGGAACGGTTTACCGGGATGTTCAGGGTCAGAATGACAAATTCTTCAGTTATCCGAATTCCATAACGGAAATTGGAAAGCTGTGGGTTGTTTCCGATCCGAGATATCCTACGCTGACTCTTGCCGGTTCCGCTGGCAGTTATTCCATGACGCCTGCTTACAGGCTTCCTGGAAATGTGGATGCAAGCGATCCGCGTGACAAGAGCAACACGGCTATCCAGATTGGTTATATTCTGGGCAGCAAGGGTTTGTGCAAGTGGATGCCTGAGAATTACCATTGGGAAATGCAGTTCGAGCAGTACGACAAGTTTGCCGGGAAGGGTATTTTCGGCAGTGCTGGCTGGCAGATGGTATGGTGGGATTATGCCGCCGCCAACTGGACGAATGCCACGCGCTACCAGAATTCTTCGCTGGTGATGTCTTTCAGGGCGCCGCCCGCTACCATATAAAACAGTAAAAGGGGGAGCGCAAAGCTCCCCCATTCTTTAATCCTACAAAGGAGCAAGAAATGGTTAATGTAAAGATTGAAGGCGTAACCCGTAATGAGTTTGATCGGATACGCAAAATAAAGAGGTCTGCGCTTGGACGCAAGACCACGACTGGTGAAACATTTCAGCTTATTGAAGTTATTCACCGTGTTACTCCCGGGCAGATGAATTCCGTATTGAGGCCGAAGGGTTTTCAGGACGTGACTATTATACGGCCCATGGGAACGAATGAAATGCATATTGAATTGGGGCCTGCCGGAGCCGGTGCGCTGGAATTAATTGGAGACGAAGGGGGCGAGTACAGGGGCGAATTGCCTAAAACTGAGCACAACATGAGAATTCTGGCGTCGCATTACTATCTGTTCAGAAATGGAAGAAGATGGTTTGAATACGAAGACAAGGCGCTTGAGGCTGAAGTTAAGGCCATGGCCGATGAAACAAGAGCCAAGCGTACCGAAAAGGAGAAAGAGATTGACAAGCAGCTTGAATGGGACATGGACCACATGCCATCTGAAAGGGAGCCGGTAAAAATGCGGGATGCTCTTGACGGAGTAGTTGGCAAGATTTCAGACTTGCCTATGCCTGTTGACGATGCCGGAAAGAAGGAGCTTGAAAAAAGGCTTCTCGAGGTTGAAATAGAGCAGCTTGAAGCAAAGAAAAAGGCGCTTTTGGAAGAATCCAAGAGCGTTACAATTCAGCCCGAGCAGCCGGTTGTTTCGATATCTGAGCCGGAAGAAGTTGAGCCCAAGGAAGTGCCGTTAGAACAAATGAAACGCGGGGCGATAATGAAGCTTGCCAATGAACTTGGAATAACGGTACGGACTACAGATAAAAAAGAAGCTTTGCTTGAAAAGATAAGGAGCAAACGTGCTGACAAGACAGATGATAACCTTGTTGCAGGGGAGAGCGAGCGGCTACACGAGACCGGAGTTGTTGGCTCTTCTTAATCTGATACAAGAAACTGTTTTTACGGATACTTTTCAAAGCAGGGTGGCATTCACTAACAATGGATTGCCACCCTTTCTTGCAACTACCGCCGGACAATATACATATAACTGTCCCGTAAATTGCCGTAAAACAGACGTGGTATTTACGGAATCGGTAAATGAATATGACAGGCTTGCAGGAACAAGATTTTCAGAATATGGCTTTAATCAAAAGTCATTCTGGAACGTTAATGTAAGATCATCGGAAGCCCTGGAAGGTACACTTGCCACGGTTACTTTCGGTTTTGATCCTGGAACGACAACAAACAAGTTCTATCATCTTTACTGGATAAATTTGACGCCATTAATTTCAGAAGACGTTCAGATTTCTCTTCCGCCTACAATCCATTCTTATCTTATGCTTGGCGTGCAGGCGTATATACAGGCCGATAAATATGGCGATGTTTCCAGGTTTGAAAATTGGCTGCATACCAACGGTAATAAGATACGTTTCCACATGAACAGCGGCAGCCAGGGCGTAATTGAGGAGACGCAGACGCAGCCGGAGTATTCAAATTACAGGTATAGGGGCAGAAGGATATAATGGGTGAAAGGCAATTACAGATACCAAAGTCACAGCAGCAGGGCGAACAGCCGATAAATATTCGGCAAACATCCTTTTCCGGGGGCTTATATTTTGATCTTCCTGGGAGTGAAATTCCTGACAATGCCCTGCATTTGCTTGAAAATGCAATATCCTTCCCAACGCATTTGGAAGGAAGAACAGGAAGCAAGGAATATAATCTTGGGAATCAGGCTGAATGGCCCAGGGACCGAACGGGACTTGCGGGTGCAAAGACAAATGACATCATAACCTCGCCGGATGCAAATTTTACCGAAGAAGATGTTAAGTGGTACTGGATACATGATGATGGCATACACGATGAAATAATTGAATACATTTCAGCCACGCAAGTAAGGGTAAGGGATGCTATAGGGCATGCAGACTCCACCAATGGCGGCATAAGGGGGCCTTTGAACGGCCATTATTTCCACAAAACGCAAAATCTCGTTGTTGCTCTTTTTGGCGACAGGCTGTATGTCGCTCCAAATGATTTGTCTTCCTGGACCCCGGTAATAAATAAATGTGTTGACCAGTTAAACAGTGCTGTAAGCGATTTTGACGAACAGAATCAATATGTGATATTGCAGAATTCAGCGGGTCAATTCAAGGTTAAGCTGGATGGCGAATATTACCTTATGTGGAAGACAAACACTCCCGTGCCTGCGGTAAAAATTACAACCACAGTGGACGAGACAGCCATTCCTCCGGCAACACCTTATGTCTACCGTTATGTATATACCATGTCAAGATTATTGGGCATGGGCCATGAAAGGAACAGAGCCGTAGAGGGCGTGACGATAGAGCAGGAGAGCGGATCGTGTATTTCCGATTGGCAGAGTTATAATGATTGGGGGAGTGTGGCGGCGGCAAATCCGATAGATGCCGATAATGGCCTTACTATTGGCGAACTGCATATTCCATTTAATCCATCACAGCCCACAATAAGGGAATGGCACTGGAATTATTATAGCATATACCGAACGCTTGAGATAGGAACCGGTTTCACTGACCCGATAAGCGGCAATGTAAACAATCCTGCGGTAATGCTTTGGGTGGAAGATGTGCTTGTATGCAAAGCGTATACGGCTTCTGCGGACAGCGGCATAATAACGGCCTCGGCAGGGCAGTTTGCGCCGCATGATGTTGGTTCCGTGATAGAGTTTGAGGACGGTACAAGGCTTGAGATAGACGGTTATATTGATGAACAGCATGTCTCTTACACAATGAATGAATATTATTATTACGAGACGGTGGCGGAGCAGAGCGCAACAATAGGCAATAGTACGGTTTTGACTTGTTCGCAGGATGATGATGAAGTGACATTGGAAAGCGGACAACGTAATTTTACGGCTGATGATGTCGGCAAGCCCATATTCTGGTGTGACGGAACATGGACAAATATAATTGAATTTGTTGATGCAACGCATGTTCTGGTTGCGGAAGAAAGAGACAGGGATTCACAGGGCGCTGGAATAGACCCTACGTACAGGCATTTTACCGATACCTTCCCGGACGAAACGGACGAAAACAGCAGGCTGCATTTGAGAGCGCGATTGAATTCTGGAAGCCCCTTTTACTTCTTGCAGACACGATTTTATACGAGGGTTCCCGAATCCAACATGGTGTGTGTTACGCCTGGATTTGTATTTACCGGGATACGGGGCGACTACCTGATGGACTATTGCACCATACCGGAAGGGCTTGAATATCTTACCGGATACCATTTGGCAAGCTCGCATATTATTGACAACATAAAGGACGGAGTATTGGATGTAAGGCTTTTCCAGGACAGGGTTATTGCTTTTTGCAAAAACTCCACATGGGGCGGGAGCATAAACGAATTCAACGTTGAAAAGCTTGAAGATATTGGCATAACGATTTCAAGGTTCGCCGGTTTCAGCCTGCTGGACGGAGACATAGGCTGTGCCGATTTTGGTTCCATTGAGGAGACTGAGGGCGGTCGAGTAAGACTGGCGACAAATGAAAAGGGCGTGGTGGGGTCGCGTGAATTTGACGGCTATAAATTCGGGCCGGACAACACGGTTAGTCCCGACGGAGCAAACAATATGATTAAAAAGCTTATGAATGCCATGTGGAACAACTTTGCCAGCGGGTATATAAACGGCGAATACTTTATCTGGGG
>Ga0180008_1002293_pt1 | contig 10530 bp, 8 predicted proteins | sample MM_PW_MetaG_FD_121121 | JGI IMG/M metagenome (GOLD analysis project Ga0180008, IMG submission 121121) | Groundwater microbial communities from the Aspo Hard Rock Laboratory (HRL) deep subsurface site, Sweden - MM_PW_MetaG | ecosystem: Environmental > Aquatic > Deep subsurface > Groundwater... | reverse complement strand
TTAGATATATAGTTATAGATTCAATCTTAACAACTATGGCAAATCTAGTGGGTTCAGTAAAAGCTATTAATAAATATACTCAAGACTTAGAATATTACGCTGCACGTGATCCTTTGACTGATTTATTTAATCAAAGAGTATTTAATGATATGATGAGTTATGAAATAAAAAGAGCAGATAGACATGAGTATTCATTTGCTTTAATGGTTATAGATTGTGATAATTTTAAACCTATTAATGATAACTTTGGACATGCCTTTGGTGATAAATTTTTACAAACAATAGCTGATATTTTAGAACAAGAAAAAAGACCTGAAGATGTTGCTGCTAGATATGGGGGAGATGAATTTACTATTATTCTTCCTGAATGTGATGAGAATGGTGCATTAACAGTTGCAAAAAGAATAGCAGAAAGAATAGCAAATGAAAAACTTATAGCTCCTGATGATACAAAAGTTGGTCTTACTATTTCAACAGGAATTTGTGTATATCCACAACATACCACATCACAAACAGATATGTTTATAATTGCAGATGCTATGATGTATCAAGCAAAAGAAGAAGGTAAAAACTCAATTAAAATTCCTGATCAAAAAGATATATCTCAAATTCTAAAAACTAATCAGGAGAAATCTTCTTTATTGATTAAGGCAATTGAAAATGATCAAATAGAAGCATATTTTCAACCAATAAGACCATCTTTAGTAAATAATGATTTAGTGATTCATGAGCTTTTAATGAGGATAAACCAAGATGGTAGAATTGTTTCAGCTTATGAGTTTATAGAAATCGCAGAAGCTAGAGGATTAATAAATACTATGGATTTAATGGTTATTGAAAAAGCCTTTAGAAAAATAAAAGAAACAAACTATGAAGGTATTTTATTTATAAACTTATCACCTAAGTCTTTAATTATGGGAGATTTTATTAATAAAATAAATAATTTTGTAATTACTTATGGAATTGTAAAAGAACGTATAGTATTTGAAATAACAGAAAGAGAAACTGTAAAAAACTTTTCATTATTAGAAAAATTTGTCCATGCTTTAAAAGCTGAGGGTTATAAATTTGCTATTGATGATTTTGGTTCAGGATTTTCATCTTTCCACTATATTAAAAAATTTCCAATTGATTACATCAAAATAGATGGTGATTTTATTATAAATATCGATAAAGATATAAAAGATAGAGCCTTTGTAAACAGTATAGTAACACTAGCTAAAGAGCTAAATATCAAAATCATTGCCGAATTTGTAGAAAGCCAAGAAATAGTTGAAGTATTAGATCTTTTAGAAATAGACTATTACCAAGGTTATCATATTGGGAAACCAATAAATAAATTTATCTCTTTAAAATAAGAGATAAATTTTCTTAGTTTCCAATAGCAAGAGCATATAAAATCATAGAGGTTTCACCCACAAACTCACAAACTTCATCATCATAATAAGCCCCTATTCCACTACATCCAATTCCAAGATAATTTGAAGCTAAATATAATCTATGGCCTATAATTCCAGCTTTTTGATAAACCTCTTGATAATTAGAACTAGTACTTCCTAAAAAAAATGTAACCGCACTTGATTTTCCCAAATCTTGCTCTAGACATAAATATCCAGCTTTAGTACAAAAATCTCCATTTTTAATAAGTTCACCATTTTTATATAAACCAATTGCTAAACCTTCAACTCTATTTATAGTGTAAAAAATATCAATATTTTCATCACAATCACTTGTTATTGCTTGATTTAAAATATTAAAAATTGATTCAAACTGAACTTTAGAAATACTTTGATTTGAAAATTCTCGAATTGATCTTCTTTGAAAAATCGTATCTTGAAATCTATTTTTTTGAAAATTAAATATTGCCTTATTTTCTTGGGGCTTCTTATTTATTATTTGTAAAGTCTCTTTATATGCACCTTCTACCATTTCATTTGCATAAAAAAAACTAATAGCACCTTTTTCATAACTTGATCCATCAAGTGTAGGTATATCAAGTAAAAAAGGGTCTTTTTTACTATCTTTTTTATTACCACAAATTACAATTGAAGTAAAAAACTCTTTCTCATCAAATGAAAAAAACTCATTTAATTTTTCTTTTGAAAAATCATATACAATCTCAAAATTTTTATCGAATAAATAAGCACTAGCTTCAATAGATCCAATATAATGTCCAGCATCCAATAAACAATACCTAAATGCTCTATTTTTATACTTCCATGATGATCTAAAATATAAAGATGATATAAAAAATATAAAACCATCAACACTGCAATCTAAACCTAAAAGATTCTCTATTCCTTCAGTATCTTCTAGTTTTTTTAATAATACAGCACTTGAACTTGCTACTTCTAAATGATAAATACCATCTTCAAAGCCATCTGTATTTCTTACTTGAAAATATATCTCATTTGGATATAAAGCTCCAGCACTTGGATTCACTCGAAGATAATATTCTGCATTTGGATAAGTTTTTTTTGCACTAATTCCAGCTAATAAATATAAAAAATTATAGTTTGGATTTTCACTTAAAAGTTGAACTCTTTTGTAATCTTTTGAATAGTTTTTAAACTTATTTGGCGGGTTATTCCAATCTACTCTATTTGGATTTGTTCGAATAGACATATAAGAATGTTTTGTATTTTGGTGATATTTGTTTAAATTTATTAACATTTTAATCCTAAATTTTATTTGTTATAATTTAGTATTAAAGCGTAGTCATACTTAAATAGCCCATTAAATATAAATAATGAGCTTAAAAGTTCAACTTAATAGTTGAACTTTACAGCAAAATTTGATGTGCTATAATCATAATCATTTGTTGAATATCTCATATTAGTTGTTTTATAACTTCCTTCAAGTGCTACATTATCAGTAATTTTGTACTCAAGTGAAGCACCATACCCAAGACCAGTTGCTGAATTATCATCAAGATATTGATAAACACCTGTTCCTAAAGCATATCCTGTTAAATTTTTTATTATTTCATAACCTGCTCTTAAATCCATATCAACAGTTGTTACTTCAACATCACTTGTTACATTTCCATAATAAATACTATTTCCAAATCCTAGAATTATTCCATTATCTAAACGTTTATTTGAAGTATAACCCCCACCAAATTGAGTGTAAGATTCACCATCGATTTTTGCAGAACTAGCGCCAAGAGATACTTTTGTATCAAAGCCTGTTGCACTTAAAAATGATGTAAAGCCAGCTATTAAAGAAATAGCTAATAATCTTTTTTTCATTATATTCTTCCCTTTTAATTTTTTTTGATTGTTTGATTTTTGGCAGTATATATCACATAAACTTAATAATTGTTTTGAAGATTTTTAAGGTTTTTAAACTTATAAAATAGTACTAGAAAACTAGTACTATTTTTAATATTTATTTTTTACTTGTACTAATACCTGGCTGTTCAGGTGTTCCTACATAATCACTTGGAAGAGACGTTGTTTTTAAATAAGCAAATATAGCTCCAACAGCTAAACAAAAAAGCACTATTAATCTAACTGTATTTCTTTTTTGTTTTGATTCTTTTCCATTATAATCATCAATTTTATTTAAACTTGGTTCATTGTCAAAATTACTCATAATATCTCCTTTTTGTATTTTCATAAGTATAGCTAATAAAAACTTATACTATTTATTATAAGATAAAGTTATATTAAAGAAACCATTAGTTGATTTACAGTAACTGCTATATCTTTAATATCTTTTGTATCTTTTGCCATAAATGTATCTAAGTGATCTCTTATTTTGTAAAATGTATCTTTTTGATTTGCAATAAAATTTGAAAAAGCTACATCAGGCGCTTCATTTACCCTTTGGAATTCTAGTATTTTTTTAGTGTAATGAACAACAATATATTCAATAAACTGTAAAACTTGATTTCTAAGTGCCATATCACTAGGACTTGTAATTTTTGCTCTATTTAATGCAAAAATAATATCTAAGATATTAAACTCATGAATTAATGAGTAAAATAATATAATTACATCTTTGAATGAATGTGGAGTATTCTCTTTAATAATAATAGCTGCAATTGCAAATCTTAGATAATCTATCACACTATAGAATGTATTAAAATCAGTATCTCCTTCAATTATAACTTCAACTTTTTGATTATGGACTTGAGATAAAAGATCAAACAACTCTGCTTTATGATCAAGAATATGCACAGAATCTAACTGATTTTTTTGAAGATATTTAACCATCCATTTAGTACTTGCATATAAAATATATTCTAATTTATTAATTAATTTATACTGTTTTTCTATTGGCATATTTGCATCTTGAGCATAAATTTTTTCTCTAATTTCTCTTGAACCAAACAATAATTTTACAACTAAATATGATTTAATTTTTAATAAAAACTTCTCATTCCCAAGTTTTTTATAATCAGAGATAAAAGTGATTCCTTGATGATTTAACACGATATCTGCCATTAAAGTTGCAATTATTTCTCTTTTTAAAGGATGTTTTGCTATTTGTTGTTCATATGCTCCAACAAATGATCTTGGAAAATATCTATATAAATATTGTTCACAAAATGGCTCATCAATTAATGTTGATTCTAACAATATTTTTTTAATAAATATTTTACAATATGACAATAGTGAACCTAATACTGGTCTTACAATAGAGCCATTTATATCAACTATATCACTTAAATTTTCATTTTTAGGAATGTAAAAATCTCTTCTATTAAATGCTTCAACTTTACTTTCTAAGATTTCAATAGATTTTAAATAATCATTTGGATATTTTCTTGAGAATTGTTCATCAATAGAAATAGCACAAGCTTGGTCATAACTATTTCTAAGAACCAATTCAACAACAGGTTGGGTTAAAGATTGTAATGTATCTCGTGTTTGTTGCTCAGTTAATATACCCTGATTTTTTATTATATTTAATAAAATTTTTAAGTTTACTTCATGATCTGAGGTATTTACACCTGCAGAGTTATCAATAGCATCTTGATTGATTCTTCCACCATTTAAAGCAAATTCAATTCTTGCTTTTTGAGTAAAACCTAAATTTCCACCCTCACATACAATTTTTGCTTTTAATTCACTAGCATCAACTCTTACTGCTTCATTTTGTTTATCACCTAAATCAAGATTATTCTCATCACTAGCTTTTACATAGGTTCCAACTCCACCATTGAATAATAAATCCACATCAAGGGTTAGAAGTTTTTTACATAACTCTTCACCTGAAATAGTTTTTTTAGAAGATTTTATAAGTTTTTTTATCTCATCACTTAATTCTATTTGTTTATCATTTCTTTTAAATACTCCACCACCTTTTGAGATTAGTTTTGTATTATAGTTATCCCAACCACCATTTTTTGATTCAAAGAGTCTTTTTCTCTCAGCGTATGAAGTTTTAATATCAGGATTTGGATCAATAAAAATTTCTCTTTGAGAAATTGCTGCAAGAAGTCTGAATTTTTCTGATTCCATCATCCCATTTCCAAAAACATCTCCACTCATAGAACCAATTCCAACTACTGAGATTTCCTTTTTATGAATATCAATACCCTCTTCAATAAAAAATCTTTGAGTTGAAACCATCGCACCTCGAGCTGTGATTCCTAAATCTTTATGTCCAAAACCATTACTTCCACCACTAGCAAAGGCATCACCCAACCAGTAATTTCTTTGTATAGCAATAGCATTAGCCACATCACTCATAGCAGCTGTTCCCTTATCAGCAGCAACAACGAAATAAGCATCATCTTCATCATAACAAACAACATCAGGATTTTTTACAATCTTTCCATCAATCATATTATCAACTAAATCTAAATTTGCATTTATAAATAGTGAGTAAATTTCATTAAAAAATTCTTTTGAAATTTCGCTTGAATCTTTGTTTATTACAAAGCCTCCTTTTGCACCATCTGGAATAATGATAGAGTTTTTACCCTCTTGTGTAATCATAAGAGATTTTACTTCTTGACGATAGTCATCATGCCTATCAGACCATCTCAATCCTCCTCTTGAAATCTTTGACATTCTTAAATGAACACCATAAAAATCCCTATGATAAATAAAGTTTTCCAAATTTGGTTGTAAACCTTTTAAATCTTTTGAAAATGTTTTTGTATCTATTTTAAAAGAAATAGTTTCTTTATTTAAAAAGTAGTTTGTTCTTAAAAGTGATTTTAAAAATGACATTGTAATATTTAATATTTTATCATCTAAAATTTGAGGCACTTGTTTAATTTTTTCTTTTATACTATTTTCAAATTGAGCTAATAACTCTTTTTTATTTTTGATTTTTGGATCAAATTTCGTAAGAAAATATTCAACAAATAATGCTGTAATACTATGATGTGTTGTTAGTGTATTTAAAATTGCAGCGGAATTTATTGTTAAAACAGCTTGATCTATATATTCAATAAATCCTCTTAAAATCATTATCTTTCTAAAATTTAAGTTTTGTTCATAAACTAAAGAAAAAGCCTTTGAATGTTTTACTGTTGGATCTTGTAGTGATTGCGTGATAATTATTTCAATATTATCTTTTGCAATTTCAAGTTTTTTTAAATCAGAAATATTTAGATTAAATCTTGAAATAAAAATCAAATCTTTTTCATGGGCAACATTATAAGTCACCTCATCGATTATTTCAAATCCAATATTATGTAATAGTGGTGTTATATGTGATAAAAAGATTTGTTCTTTTGAAAAAATTTTAATATATTTACTATCTTTACTATCTAATATTTTTGTAACAATCCTATTTCCTAAAACTTCATTAAAAAGTTTTTCATCAATATTTAAATCATCACTTGTCAAAATCTGTGAGCAAATCGCATTAATATCATGTGTAGCCATATTTAAGTCCTTAAAATATTGTATAGAATATTATACTACTCTTTATATCTTAAGAATCATTAAAAAATTGCTTATTTAATTAGTTTTTTATTTCTTATTCTGCTGTAATTTCACATATTTTGGAGTTTAGTAATTTTTGTAAATCTTTTGGTTTTACTTCTATATCAAGTCCACGTTTTCCACCACTTATAAAAATAGTTTCAAATTTATTTACACTCTCATCAAGAACTGTTTTTAAAAGTTTTTTTTGCCCTAAAGGTGATATTCCACCAAGTAAATATCCTGTTACTTTTTGTGCTTCATCTTTATTTGCCATCACAGCTTTTTTTACACCAAAAGCAGATGCTACATCTTTTAAACTCAGCTGATTTGAAACAGGTAATACACAAACCACCAACTCTTTTGGACTTAGTTCTACTAATAAAGTTTTATAAACCTGATTTGCATCTAATCCTAATTTAACTACTGCTTCATCACCAAAATTTGTACAAGCTGGATCATGATCATATTTATGTACTTTAAAGTCACATTTATTTTTTTTAAGTAAATTAATTGCAGGTGTCATTTAAGTAAAATTCCTCTTTTAAAATCTCTTCACCATTTATCAAAATTGCAATAAAATGTTTTCCTAAATAGTGTTTTCGTGTTGTCATATTTTTAAAACTCTGTTTTTTTGTAAACTTTTTTGAAGATGATTTTATCTCATTTTGACTTATCATAAAGATTTTTCTATTGTGAGTTTTGTTTGATTTTAAATAATCAATAGCGTATTCAACTCTGATATTTCCAATACTTTCACTTGAATTTATCTCAAAGGAAAAAGTCAAATTTTCATCTACATTTACACTTTTATCATAACAAAAATCTATGAGATTTATATGATTTGATTTAGAAAAATCAAACAAGTCTAAAATCTGCTTATTGCCTTTTTTCAGAAGTGTTCGAGATGCATGTTTACAAATCCAATCCAGCTCTTTTGAGCTTCCAAGATTTACTTTTACAAACTCTATTACAAGTTCTGGATTGTCTTTTGAAATATCATTTAGATTATTTGCAACAGATTTTCTCACATACAAACTTTTGTCATTTTTTAGAAGTTCTATTATTTCTAAAACTTTTGTTGGGTCTTTTTTAAACAAAGGAAGTGCAATAGCCCAAGGAAGCCTTGGACGACACCCTTCTGATGAGAGTCTTCTTAAGTGTTCATTTGAACTTTGACTCCAAAGCTTCATCTGATTCATAGTTTTATCTTCATACTTTAAAATAAATTGTCTAATTGCAAACTCACTACTAGAATCTTGTGTGAAAACCTCTAAAGCTTTCATAGAAGACTCAAAATCATCAAGCCCATAAACCTCAACAAAATCTTGAAAAAACATAGCTTCAAATGAAGTAAAATCTTTCGAAACAGGTTTTAAAACTTCTAGTTGTTTTTCATAAGATAAAGGAAGATATTTATGTATAGTTATAGCAATATGACGCATACGAGCTTTTAGTTCTAAGTTTTCCCAACTTTTGTCAAAAATAGAGTTTATAAAACTATTTGTATCAAACTCTTTGTAATTTTCTTTTATCTTAAAAGCAAGATTTTTTATATAATCTTCTGTATATACGTTTTTTAGTTCTTCTGCCATGTTTTCTCTTTTTTAAATTAGTTTGGATATTAAATCATTTGCACTTATATCTATCTTAGAAAATGCAAACCACTTTTTACCAAGGTCTTTTAAACTTGCCCCTATATGATAAACTTCATAATTATCAATAATCAAAAATCTATCATGGGAATTTTTGAAAGTTTTTAAAGTGATATTATCATACTGTTCTGAGTATTTCTCAAAATCAAGTTTAAGTTGTTTTGAAATAGTATTAGTATAAATAGTTATTTTTATATTTGGTATTTTTGAAAATAGAGTTAAAACAGAATCATCTATGTAATTATCAATTAATATTATTTCATCTTTTGCTGTTCTTATCAAATCAGATACAAAACTATAAGCATCATAAACTTGCCCATCAAAAAATATACCTTGTTTGATTTTCAAACTATTATCTTCAAATTTAGCTGAGATATTATCAATTTTATTTTTCAAAATATTCACATCTTTTTCTAAAGAAACAAATCTTTCATTTGTGATTTTATCGCTATTTATTACATATCCATTTTGAATATAATTTTTTAGAATTGATGTTGCCCATTGACGGAATTTTGTGGCTTTTGAAGAACTTACTCTATACCCAACACAAATAATTGCATCTAAATTATAGTGTTTAATAACACGAGTTACTTTTCTATTTCCTTCTTGACGAACTACCGAGTAATTCTCGGTAGTTGAATTTTCATTTAATTCTTTTTCCTTATATATGTTTTTTAAATGCAATCCAACATTATCTGTACTTGTGTCAAATAATTCAGACATTTGAGATTGATTAAGCCAAATTGTTTCTTCATTTACAGAAACTTTTAGTTCTAGTTCACCATCATTATAAACTACAATATTAGATATATTATTCATAAAATACCTTTTGAAATTAATTGATTTTGAACTATATCGTAAAAGATAATTTTGGGTTTAAAATATTACAGATTGTTATGTTTTGTTAAAATTTTTATATATTCAAAATATTTTAATTATCTTATTCTTTTAAGAGTAATTTATATAGAATATTGAATAAATAATTAATCAAAGGAATTAGATTATGGCACAAATAAGAACAACAGTGAGTCATCCAGATGGTTTTCAAGGTTTGCCATGGTACGAAATTAAAGATAATAAAATTTATACTACGGTTTCCCATCCAGCAGGATTTAATGGCTTACCTTGGTATGAAATAAAAGATAACAAAATCTATCCAACAGTTAGCCATCCTGATGGTTGGTCGGGACTTCCATGGTTTGAAATTAATGGTAATAACATAAATTGCGCAATAAATCATCCAAAAGGTTGGCAAGGTTTACCATGGTACGAAATCATATAATTTAATAATAGAATCTTCTAAAAAATTAGATCTCTTGAATCAAATATAATAAAAATAATTGAAGATTAAAGCTTTTTACTTTTCTCACTTTGTATGGACAAAGTAAGCAAAACCACCAACGGCTTCGAAGCCCTTTGGGTTCCTTCACTTATTGTTTTATCTTTTCTGTCTTGCAAAACTCGTAAATAAATATGCTCCCAGCATATTTATTTACTCAAACAGTTGCAAGACTTTTCGAAAAGAGAAAACAAACGTTCAGCTTCTGCAGATGTTGGAATATGGGATAAGGACATTTACATTTTTGATTTTCTTTATTCTGAATTTCTTATGGCTCAATTTAAAAAAGATAGTTTGAACTGCAGGAATTTCCAGACTTTGTTGAAGCCGGAAGTTAGATGTTTATTTTCGGTTACGCCCGAAACTGTTTGAGCGTTAAGAAATAACCTAAACGGTCATTTTAGCGAGTTTTGCAGGGCAGAAAATAAATATATAACTGTAGGGTAGCTTTGCCTTCAACAATTTGTCTGGTTGCTTTTTGTCTTACTTTTTACAATTAAAAAGTAAGAAAAGCGAAGAACTTGTTCTTCAAGAGAAAAAGAAATCAAACATCCTAAAACACTATTTTCCTCTTATTTTCTATCATATATGGATACTCCATATGCTTCGCCGTTGCAAAAGCCACTTCTTCTCCGAAATATCGTTT
>Ga0180008_1002292_pt1 | contig 10532 bp, 18 predicted proteins | sample MM_PW_MetaG_FD_121121 | JGI IMG/M metagenome (GOLD analysis project Ga0180008, IMG submission 121121) | Groundwater microbial communities from the Aspo Hard Rock Laboratory (HRL) deep subsurface site, Sweden - MM_PW_MetaG | ecosystem: Environmental > Aquatic > Deep subsurface > Groundwater... | reverse complement strand
CAATAACTTAACCCTCCTTCACTAACAGAATTGTTATTTGCCTATATATTTTATTGGAAAGATCACATTATCCCTTGACAAGTCATAATAAAATATGTTATACTACATGTATAAGAGTAGAGAAGGCTAAGTACATAAGTGACTTACACCTCTCTACGATTAAAGCAGTAGGTCGTAGCAGATGTCCATTATATGGATGGGTTGAACCTGTCGCTTGGATAATGCACAACCTACTGTAAAAAATGGTGAGTGATGTGCCAGAAGGTCACCGCTATGGTTGGGGTAGGGTTGGGATAAAGGGTGACCAGGAAATCCACTTGGTTGGGTGGAGGATTAGGGTTTGGAAATTATAAAATTAAATGTTTATACAACCCCAAGCTCTAACACATCACGTCTGAAATTAAGGAGGGCTCAATGAGAGCTATGCTTTTTTATACATTAGGATTTATTCTTGGAGCAATATTTGTAGTGTTGCTATATCTTTGTTAACTTACTGAGGAGATAAGAGACCACCAATGGACTGTATGTCCTGGCTGGAGGAATATGGAAAGTAAAAAAGGTATAAATCTTTTCTTAGAAGTTACTAACCTTGATGGAGACCTGGAAGAGCTATCTACCATTGCCGAACAAATTAAAAATATTATTTATAAAAATTATACATGCAACAGTAAATATAAAGAAGACATCATTGTAAAAAGGTCTGAAATTTACGTGGACAAATAGGAGGATTTAATTATGGAAATTATAAAACATGGAGACGGTGCTGTAGATATTATGCCCAAAGCCTTATTGTTTTTTGGGGCAGCAGAAACAATAGTGTCAGAAACTATAGCGCTCTTTGGCTGTAGAATAGCACATACCAACGTTATAATAGTAACAATACCAAACTGGACTACTGGCTCACCAACACTTACATTTGAAATAAAAGACCCTGATGGGGCGGTTATATATTCCCAGGCTACACTTGCTGAAACTATTACTCATGTTTTTGTTGTAGAAAGACCGCTGATAGATGGGAGTTCATTCGTTGGTACATTGACTGGAGCTCCTGGTGGTACGGGTGATACTGTTACAATTACAGGAAGCCTTGTTAAGGTAGGTTAATGCCTCCGCAGATAGAGCCTGACAAGATAGGCTTAGATTTTATAGTTGCTGTGAAGCAATATCTTGAGCCCGAATTTAAGGCTATATGCGATAAATTGGAAGACATTGATACTAATTTAAACAAGTGGGTCGATGAACTTTATAAGAGAGTCACAAAAGCTGAAGAAATTCTTATCAAGGTAAACGAAAGACAGGTTGGGACAATACATTGTAGTTCAATTAGGGATGAGTGTAGAAAAGAAGTTGCTGCTGAAATTGTAAGAACCTTTACTGGAAATGATAACTTGAAATGGGTATGCAGAGTCAGAAAAAATTTTACATGGATTTTTATCACACTGATAACAGCAGCTATACTTTCTTTCGTAAGGTTTTTGTTTTATGTATTCTCGCTTCATCCATTTAATTTATAGGGAGGGTTTGTGGATTTATCTAAGATAAAAGATAAGAAAATAATAATATTACCAGTTGCATTACTTTTAGGTATCTTTCTCATTTTTTTTACAGGGGTAATAAAAAGCTGTACTGATAAGAAAGATGTAGTCAGTGTTGTTTCTCAAGATAAACAAGCGATAGAAGTTTTGAAGGAAAGTATGAAGGTTACTACGGAAGATATAAAAAAGCTAAACGAGAACATAGCAACTTCAGAAAAAAGACTTGCCAGTATAAATAAAAAACTTAAGATAGCCGAGCTAAGCTATGCCGAGATAAAGAAACCTGTCAGTGTACAAGAGACTATAGACATACTGAAGTCATATGGTTACCATCCATATTTGAGGGGTGAATGTGATGAAAAGAATAAATAACATTTTGATATTAATATTACTTGCTGTTTTCATTTCACTTGCTCCTGCATATGCTGGAGACACTGATATATGTTTGCCTTCAGACGAAATGGCTGACCTGGCATACCAGAGAGTCCAAAACGAAAGATGTGCTGAATTAAATCAAATACAAAAAGAGAAAAATGCCGAGTACGAATTTCAAAAATCAAAGTTTGAAGAAAGGATTTTTAAATCTGATGAGAATTATAACAAAGCGGTTGAGGCTTTAAACTTATCGGGTAAGGTTATCGCATTGAAGGATTCTGAATGTAAGCAGAAGGTAGATGCAGTAAAACCTACATTTAAAAGAGATGCTGGCATCTTCGGTGCTGGTACATTAACTGGAGTAGCATTGGTGCTACTGGCAATTATATTGCTATAGGAGGAGCATATGAAAAAAGGAGTTGCAGTTTTTTTAGGGATATTTTTTCTAATCACTGTCCTGTTCGGATGTGCCATCGGGAAGGGCAAATTAGACCAAAACTATTTCACGCAGATTGAAGCTATAAAGGCTATAGTTTCAGATATATCAAAGAACCAGCCTAAAGTTCTGGAGATTGAAGCCTTTGAGAATCAACCGATACAAATATCTGCCAAGAAATTTGTTGTATATGGATTGATAAGTTCAGGTGCACAACTTGAGAATATTGTGAAGCATTTAGTCTATCAACCACAAATGACAGCAGGGCAAATATTTGCAAGAGAATTGGGTTTAACAGTAAGAAGTCTTGCACCATTTGCATTAGGATGGAAAGCTCTTGATGTTATGCAGTTTGGAATTAAACATGCTGGTGGAAATGTTGCTGATAGTTATAATACAACTGATGCTTATAAAACACTTGATAGTTACAATACCCCAACAACTACTACGACAAATGTAGCTGATAGTTTTAATGGGGATAATCGGGACATCGGTGGAGATTTGTCACAGGATAGGCATGACACTATTGATAGGCATGACATTAATGATTCTTACAATCCTATTGATAATCGTTATGATTATGACAACTCTGTTAATGAAGGGACTTCTCAAGATTTGCAGTAAAATTATTTTATCTGGATGGGAGAGAGTCAGGGAACTTTCTCCCTCTTGATTCTTTTTTTGGGGGGTGATAATATGTTAGCTCAACCAGTAGGAAGTTTAGGAAATGGTGATATGTTAAAATCAATCTATGATACTGATGAAGATGGAGTAGTAGATGAGACGGAAAAAGTAGATGGTGGCATATTTGTATAAACAATAATTATAAAGAGGTATGAAAAATGGCAAATCAAATTCAATTAAAAAGAGGTACTTTTGCAACCCTACCAACATTAGCAATAGGTGAACCTGGTTGGACTACAGACACCTTTAGATTGTTTGTTGGGGATGGTACTGTTTCACCAAAATTAGTAGGTGAAATAGATTTCTTAAAATTAGCAGGTGGGACTTTAACAGGATTTGTAACAGCCCATGCTGACCCAACCAGTGCTTTGCATATTGCAACAAAGCAGTATGTTGATAATGTCACAACAGCAGGGTTGGATGTTAAGGCATCTTGTAGAGTGGCAACTGCTGCTGCATTGCCTGCCTGTACTGCTGCGGGTAGTGGGGTAGGTAAAACCCTTACTGGAAATGCAGTAGGTGTATTGACAGTTGATGGCGTTGCTACGGTTCTCAATGACCGTATCCTTGTGCAGGATCAAGTAGCAGGTGTAGATAATGGTATCTATAAGGTAACCACTGAAGGAACAGCAGGTGTCGCATTTATTTTAACAAGGGCTACAGATGCAGATGCAAATACGGAAGTAACGGCTGGGTTATTTACCTTCATAGCAGAAGGCACAGCAAATGCTGATCTTGGGTTCATACTGATAACTAATGACCCTATCACTGTTGATACTACTGCCTTAACTTTTACTGAGTTCACGGGTGTTTCGGCGGTTGTAGCTGGTACAGGTCTTACCAAAACTGGAAATACCATTGATGCAATAGGTACAGCAGATAGAATAACTGCTAATGCAGACAGTTTGGACATTGCTTCTACTTATGTAGGGCAGTCATCAATAACCACACTGGGTACTATTGCTACTGGGGTATGGAGTGGAACAGCAGTTGCTGCACCAAAAGGAGGCACGGGACAAACCGTATATGTCATAGGTGATATTTTATATGCCAGTGCTACAGATGCACTCAGCAAACTTGCTGATGCAGCAGTTGGTAATGCTCTCATATCGGGTGGTGCAGGAGTAGCTCCAAGTTACGGGAAAATCGGGCTAACAACCCATGTTAGTGGAATACTTCCTACAGCAAATGGTGGAACGAATATAGCTTTCTTCACCGCTGCGGGCCCAACTGTGGCAAGAGTATATACATTCCCTGATGCTGCTGCAACCATAATGTATGATGGCCAAACTATCGATGGAGGCGCATTTGTATAAACAATAAATAATGGGGGAAGGTTCAGTCCTTCCCCTAATTAAAAGGAGGATATTGTGGATGTTGGAGAAAAGGTTGTAGAAATTGCAAGCAAGACTGTAAATACCGATTTGCCTGGAAGATATGAGTTGATGAAAAAGGTAGAAGAGCTTATCGCTTTTCGTCTTAGATTGATACCTATTAAAGAAAAAGAACGGTGGATGATTGCTTGGGAAGAAGGTGATATAAGAGTATATGGTACAACTCCTGAAGATGCTATTTTGAATTTTGAAAAAGTTATGTTTGCTGGGGCAATAAGGATATATTTAAGGAGTAAGGAAAATGTTTAAAGAAGCAGAAGTTAAAGATACAGATAAAAAACCAGATGTAGTTTCAGTTACTACCGATGATCTTGTACTGTGGCTTGGAGAGAAACTTGTTGAAACCAAGTATCAGGCAAAAATATTGACTCTTCAGAAAAATAGGATTGTTGAACTTGAGGGTCTTTATCTCAAGATTCAATCTCAAGAAGCTTCTTCTACATTATTGGTTACAGAGACAAAAGCCTTAAATGAGAAATCTCTTATGGATTTAAAACTTCAGCATGAGCAAGTAGTTAACAGATTGAAGACTCAACATGAGCAGACAATCAGCCAATTGAAGGTTGATTTAGAAGTTCCTCAAGTTCGGATAAAAGAATTAGAGGAACAACTTTCTAAACTTCAATCCTCACGACATGAATATGCTGTTTCACTTGAAACTAAAGTGCATGAAGTGGCTCTTGAAAGGGATGAATGTAAAAAGGAGATATCTATATTGAAAGCAGAGATTGACACATTGAAACAAGAGAATGAAACACTTTCGACTTCCATGTCAAGTTTACAGAAGAAAAAGGGAGTTAAACAATGGCTAACACACTCCAAATAAAAAGAGGAACAAAAGCTACATTACCAACCTTAGCTGCTGGAGAACTTGGGTTTTGCACAGATACATATGAATTTTATGTTGGAGATGGTGCTACAAATAGATTTATTGGTTCACCTTCTACTGTAACTGGCCCCGCCTCAGCCACAGATAATGCCATAGCCAGATTTGATGGGACTACAGGCAAGATTGTTCAGAATTCAGGGGTAACGATTGATGATAATAGAAACATATTATTAGATAAAGGACATCTCAAATTCACGCAGGAAACTGCTCCTACAGCTTTAACTTGTGCTTTAGCTGGGTTAGGTGCTGGTAATGTTGATAATGGAACACATTATTATAAGGTTACATTTGTAACAGCAAATGGTGAAACAGAAGCAGGTACAGCATCATTAGTTGTAACAGTCGCAGATAAGACTGTTAATGGTCAGGTAGCACTATCGGCAATTCCAATAGGCACTTCTGGGGTAGTTACATCAAGAAAAATCTATCGTACAAAAGCAGGAATAGCCTCAACAGGTATTTATTATCTTCTTACAACTATTGCTGATAATACAACTACAACTTATACTGACAACATTGCAGATGCTTCTCTTACCACAGCACATCCAATAAGGAATACAACGGCAGGCGGAATTTATGTAGGAGGAAATAATCGGATACAAATAGACCAAAACGGCAACATAGGAGTTAATGAAACCATACACATGGCTACTACCAATACTTTTATAGGAAAAGATGCTGGTTTGGTTAATGAAGGCACTAAGAATACTTTTATCGGGAATGAGGCAGGGAAAGCACATACCACAGGAGTACAGAATACTTTTATCGGAAGCGAAGCAGGTACAAGTAATACAACTGGGGATAGTAATATCTTTATCGGGCTATATTCTGGTTGGCAAAACACGACAGCATCAGAAAGTGTTTTTATGGGGATATCTTCGGGCAGAGGAAACGTAGATGGATTTCAGAATACTTTTATTGGGAACTTATCTGGTTACTCAAATATTAGTGGTAATTATAATACTTTTCTTGGAAGCGGCTCTGGCTACAGCAATACAGCTTCCGATAATACCTTTCTGGGTTTAGATTCAGGTCGTTTTAATTCTTCTGGTAATGGGAATACTTATGTCGGATATGATTCTGCTATCTATGGCACTACGGGGAGTAATAACTGTGTTGTTGGTCGAAGTGCATCTCTACAGAATGTTACAGGCTCATTTAATAGTATTTTTGGTTCAGGAGCTGCTAAGGGTGTTACAACTAATTCTCATTCAAATAACTGTATCTTTGGATATTATGGTGCAAATCTTATAACTACTGGCTCAAATAATATTCTTATAGGTTATAAAGTTGCTGATAATTTAACTACAGGTTCAAATAATATCATCATTGGATATGACATTAATGCAACTGCTGTTGATGTAACCAATGAACTTAATATCGGTGGAGCAATAAAGGGTAATCTGTCCACTAAAGTCATAGACTTCCCTGGTTCAATCAGACTCCTCGAAACAGGCGCAACCCCTACCTACTATACCACCATCCAGAGTGGGGATTTAACAGGGGCGGGGATAACTTTTACCTTACCAACCACAGATGGTAATGCAAGCGAACTTTTACAAACAGACGGGGCTGGCGTTCTTTCCTGGACTGCGGCAGGTGCAGGAGATATAACTACCGTTGGTACTTGCACGACAGGTAATTGTGCTATTGAGGGTGGGACAGATATATTTCCATTTATCTATGAAGGAACTGCTGATGAGTTTGAGACAACATTCGCAGTTACAGACCCGACTACACCTGATAAGACAATAACCTTTCCCGATAAAACTGGTACAGTTGCTCTTAATACAGATAAACTCTCTGCTTTCGCAGCAACGACTTCTGCTGAATTAGCGGGAGTAATTTCTGATGAGACAGGTTCGGGATCATTGGTATTTGGAACTAACCCCACCCTAACTGGGGCTACGATGGCTGCTGATTTAAACTTTGCCAAATATAAAGCCGTTGCAATGGCTTGTGACAATGGTACTTCTTTTCCTGCTTCACCAAATACAGGACAATGGTTTTATAGAACTGATATTGATACTTTATTTATCTACGAAGCAGTGTGGAAATCTATTATTTCTTTTGGAGTTGTTTCACTTTATGTGGACGGCACAAATGGAACTGATGCAGTCGGGAAAGGTTATGGGAGTGGTACGAGTGCTACCAAGACTATCCAGTATGCTATAGACTTAATCCCGCAGATAAACGGGGGAAATGTAGTTGTGAATATAACAGCTGCTACTTATACAGAATCATTTTCATTGGCACATAAAAGTGTAAGTGGTGATTATACTATTACTATTATTGGGACACGAACTAACCTTGATACTTTAACTGCTGCTGCAAGTGTTCAGGGCACAGGTGCTACCCAGGGAACAGTTGTTAGAAATTCTGGTGTTTGGACTACTGATCAACGGCAAAATAAATTAGTTAGGTTCACAAGTGGAGCAAATAGCGGAGTATCCAGAATTATTGATAGCAATACTACAACAACTCTTACTATTGTAGGAACTTGGCCTAGTGCCGTCGGGGTTGGAGATACTTTTGTTGTTGAAGATTGGGGAACTATTATAAATGGTATTCAATCTATTGAAGATATAAGGGGTGCTGTATTTGCTGATTTAAACTTAAATAATTCTGCAAATTTGGATTTAATAATTGAGAATTTTTCGGGTGTAACCCTTACCAATGTTTTACTTACAAGTGGTTATGCTGGGGATGTATTCCAGGTAAGATTTTTTAGTTCTCTTTTAGTTAATGCTTGCATGATAAATAATACCACTGGTCGTGGTATGTATTCTGATGCTGGTTTTATTGATTTTAAATATACAAAAATTAAAGTTAGTAGTGCTCAGTCGGGGATAAGTTTTGATGGAGCTAATGGGGCTTTTGAATATGGGAGTGTTGTTGAAGGTGGAAATAATGGTGTTGAAATACAAGCCAACGGAATGTGTAATTTTTATTCTCCTGCTTCTGGCGGTTATCCTCGCATAAGAAATTGTACCAACGGAATAAGGGCTTTTGTTGGCGGTGCGGGTATAAATACTGGAACTAATGTATATTCTGGGAATGTCACTGACGAAAACGCCACTGCTGCCTCATTTGGTTATATTGATTAAGGAGGAAATATGAAAATAATACATATCAGCGGAATAATTCAACAAACAATATCAGACAAGGATTGGTTTATGTTTAGGTATTTTCCCAATGTTCCTTATGATATTTTTGAGATAGATGAAATAGACCCTGACAACAAAGAAATCTGTATAGATCTTGTGCGAAGCCAGGATAAAACCGACATCAATAGACAAGGGAAATACTACATAGAAAATGGCGAACTCTATCAAAGGGATGGATGGGTGGAACACATCGAGGAGATGATATGAAAATAAACTTGGCAGTTGATATAAATAAACAAGTAATAAGGGATGCTTATGTCGATGCAATAACTGTACTCGAACAGATACAGAATACAGCAAGTCCAACCAATGCTCAGGTAATAGCAGCAATAAAGAAAGAGGCTGAGATATTGGAGAAATTATTGAAGTTTATAAAACGACAGATGACTTGAACTTAAAAAATCTAATTAGCATATGTGTTCTTATAGGTATGATAGTAGGAGCTTTATCCTACTTTCCTACTGCTAAAGCCTTTGAGACATATAAACAAAGAAACGATTTGACTATTCAGCAATTAGGTGATTCGTTTGAGACATACAAAATGGAAGCCCGCTATCAATGGCTTGATGACCAGATATTTAAATTACAAGAGAAGTATCGCGGTAAACAAATGCCAGTGGATACAAGAGAACAGATCCATAAGTATGAGCAGGAGTATAAATCTATCGGAAGGGAGCTTAGTAAATAATGGACGATATAACTGTCACGGGTGCAAGTGGAGGGATAGGTGGAATTGTAGGAACTATATTAGCCTGGCTCGGATTTAAAAGTGTTATAAGCAATATGCGTAAAGATATTACAGAAATACGTGATGGTGTCATATGGAAAGGTGAATTTGAGCAGTTTGAAAAACGGTTTGAGACTCTTGAATCAAATATAAAGGGAATAAGGGAAGCAATAGATGGGTTGGCGAGAAAGTAAATGGAAATCTTGACCTGGGAAGAATTTATAACTCAGAAGCAGAGGTTTGATTGTCCTGACTGTCCGAAGGTGAAAATCAAGGATAGGAAGGGTATTGCAATTTCAGAGTGCATAAACTGCTATGGTAAATTTTGCAGGTGGGACTCTAATCATAGGGATACAATCCTGTTAGATGATCTCCGGAAAAAACTTGTAAAATGAAAGATAAAATAGTATTCTGGATATTGGTTAGTATATGGTAATACATCCTATTATGGATTTAAGTATTAAATGTATAAAATGTGAGGTATTCATGTACTTTGTAGGAAAACCAGACCCTAAAATTGCTACATATAGTTGCCCAAAATGTAAATATACTTTAGATATTTATTATAATAAAGATGATAACTAAAGTTGATATGTGCCCTTATTGCCAAATTAATAGTGCAGGTGAGCATGAAAGTGCTTGCCCTATGAAAGAAGATATTGAACTGGCGAATATAGGAATAGGTGAATATAGGGAAGGGTTAGAGAAATAGGATAATGGAAATAATCGCTTCAAGCGGGTTAGATGAATGGTTAGGAGGTAATATCTATGAGTATGGGCACAGCTCAAGAGTGGGCAGATAGAATTAATCAACATTCAAGGGATTCAAATGAAGAACCGTCAGAAGCTTTCAATAAGAGAAGTGATGAGTTAAAGCAAAGACTGGATTCTTTGGCAGACAGTTTTTTAAGAATGATTAATAAGGACAGAAAATCCTCTTTATATGATAGGAGTGATTTAGATAGATTTTCAATCTGGAGTTTTGCTGGTCTCTGTAAGGGACATGAGGGTAGTAGTATATTAGAAAAGTTGTGTATGGATACAATTAAAGGATGGGTAAAAGAAAAGTATGGTGATGAGGGAGTTAATATGATGGGAGAAATTCTTTCTTGTCAAGGTAGTAAGGGAACTTTTTTTAGGTAAGTATGGAGAAGGGGTAGAAAGGGAAGATATAGATGATCGGAAATTTCTTTAGGGCTATTGATTTTGTGTTATCTTGGGAGGGATATAAGTCTGAGGATCCTGACGATCCGGGGAAACTTACCATCTGGGGAATCTCCTCTAAATCTCATCCAGAGGATGTTCACAGGATGAATTTTATGACT
>Ga0180008_1002291_pt1 | contig 10533 bp, 10 predicted proteins | sample MM_PW_MetaG_FD_121121 | JGI IMG/M metagenome (GOLD analysis project Ga0180008, IMG submission 121121) | Groundwater microbial communities from the Aspo Hard Rock Laboratory (HRL) deep subsurface site, Sweden - MM_PW_MetaG | ecosystem: Environmental > Aquatic > Deep subsurface > Groundwater... | reverse complement strand
TGCGTCGGAGAAAACCTTAGATATTTTTGTCACCAGCCGTAAAATTAAACATGTAATGAGCAGCCCAGTGATTGCGGTGCCTGAAGATTATCCAGTCGTCAAAGCCGCGGCTTTATTGCTTAAACACAATATTGGCTGTTTGCCGGTGATCGATCAGGATAATGTCGCTATAGGCATAGTGTCGTGGAAAGACATTATGCGGGTAGTGGTTTTACAGGCGGCCCGCAAAAGCAGATTGGCATATGGTGCTTCTGCTGAAGAAGAGTAGAATACAGCGTCATTTTATCTGACAAAAACTTAATTTCTGGACACTCTTGTTTTTTAATTTGAGTCGCCCCATTTTAACATTCGCTCATTATCAGAAATAAGGGATCAGCTTGAGTCATTTCCTCGAACAACGTCTGGCTGCGCTTGGCACCACGTCATTTCAAACTGCGATTAAAGGTATCAGACGGGGTATTGAGCGGGAGACATTGCGGATTAACCCGGATGGTCAACTGGCACAAACGAGTCATGCAAAAGCTTTAGGATCGGCTTTAACTCATCCTTTAATTACTACAGATTTCTCTGAATCTTTGCTGGAGTTTATTACCCCGGCTCAAACCGATATTGATGTTACGTTAAAACAACTGACAGATATCCATAAATTTGCCTTATCCCATATTGGGCAAGAGCGACTGTGGGCTGGTTCTATGCCTTGTTACATAGATCATCAGGACGAAATTCAGTTAGCACAGTATGGCAGCTCTAACGTCGGCACTATGAAAACTGTCTATCGTCAGGGCCTGAAGAACCGTTATGGCAGTATGATGCAGGCCATCAGCGGTGTGCATTTTAACTTCTCTATTCCAGAAGCTTTCTGGCAACAGTATCAGCAGTTGCTGGGGGATACAGGTTCATTACAGGACTTTATTTCTGCTCAGTACCTGCACCTTATTCGTAATTACAAACGATATGTCTGGCTGGTGGTGTATTTGTTTGGCGCTTCTCCTGCAATGTGCAGCTCGTTTTTGCAAGGCCGTGAACCTAAATACAAATTCCAGGCTCTGGGCAAAGGCTCTTTGTATTTACCTTATGCCACCTCTTTGCGTATGAGCGATTTGGGTTATACCAACAGCGCACAGTCCAGTTTAAATATCAGCTACAACAACTTACCTGATTACATTAAAGGTTTGCGTCAGGCTATTTCGACGCCGTCAGCAGAATATGCCGCTATTGGTATTAAAGTGGACGGACAGTATCAGCAGTTGAACAGTAATATTCTGCAAATCGAAAACGAATTTTATTCAACCATCCGGCCTAAACGCACCACTCAAAGTGGCGAGCGTCCAACCTGTGCTTTAAAACGCCGTGGTGTGGAATACATCGAAGTGCGGGCCTTGGATGTGAATCCATTTAGTGCTGTAGGCATTAACGCTGAACAAATGCGTTTTCTTGATTTGTTTTTAATCTACTGCTTATTGGAAAAAAGCCCGGATTTATCGGCTGAAGAACAAGCAGTCACAGAGCAAAACCTACGTAAAGTAGTGACCGAAGGCCGTAGACAAAATCTTGATCTGGATGACAACGGCCAGCCACGTTTAATGTTGGACTGGGCTGAGCAGTTATTTGCCGATCTGATGCCTATTGCCGACTGGATGGATGCAGCTCACGGCGGTGATGCCTACAGAGCGGTGATCAAAGAGTTTTATTTAGGTTTGTTAGACCCAAATCAAACTTACTCCGGCAAGTTGCTCAGTCGTTTAATAGCGCAGCAGCAAGACAGTCCTTATCATGCATTGGCTTTGGCTGAACAATACCGACAACAACTGGCGGCTATGGACTACCAGCTTTATAGCGAAGCTGATTTTGAACAAATGGCTGAGCAATCCTTGCTTGAACAGCAGAAGATTGAGCAGGCAGATGATGTGAATTTTGATCAGTATCTCGAACGGTATTTTGCTGATTTATAACCACAAAGCCGGATTTTGAATCCGGATTTTGTTTCAGAATCCCTCAATTTAGACATAAAAAAACGGCCAGCAAGCTGGCCGTGAAAACTAAGGATAAGGATAATCCAGGGATGAAAAACAAAAACTTGGTTGAATCCATTCAGTAGGTTAGTCTGAGTTGTGTTTTAAAAAGTTCAGCCTCTGATGAAAAAAATTAAAAAAACTTTACTCTTCTTATCCGTCGCTACTGTGTTAACAGGTTGCGCTACAGCCCCGCCAAAAAACAGCTCCAATTTGTGTGAAATATTCCGTGAGCATGATGATTGGTATGACGCAGCATCAGATATGCGTGACAAATGGGATGTGCCCATTCACGTGCCTATGGCCATGATGTATCAGGAAAGCAGCTTTAAACACGATGCCCAGCCACCTATGGAATACTGGTTTGGTTTTATTCCTGTCGGTCGTGCCAGCACAGCTTATGGTTATGCTCAGGTGAAAGATGAAACCTGGGAAGATTATGGTCGTGAGACTGGCAGTTATTTTGCGGCCCGTTCCAACTTTGACGATGCTTTGGACTTTATGGGCTGGTATATCAATAAAAGCAGCCGCATCAATAAAGTGTCGAAGTCGGATGCTTATGCACAGTATCTGAACTATCACGAGGGCTGGGGCGGTTATAAACGTGGCAGCTATTATAAAAAGCGCTGGCTGATGGAAACCTCCCGTAAAGTGCAGCAAAGAGCGACCATGTATCAGAGGCAATTACAAAGCTGTGAGGAAGAATTTAAAAGCGGCTGGTTTTTTGGTTTGTTTGGTTAACCGAACATAGCCTTGTAAAGGACGACGGCATTGTAGGGCGCGGTTTATCCACGCCCGGCTCAAATTCTAATTCAAGTACGACGGATATATTAATCTTGCTGCAAATGTGGCATCAACCGCACAGTTTTAATCATATTATCCTGCACTTCGATAATCTCCATAGGGCAACCTGCCAGAGTTAAACCTAAACTAGCTTCCGGAATTTCTTCCAGGTATTCCAATACCAGACCATTTAAGGTTTTAGGGCCGTCTGTGGGGAAGTTCAGCTGCATATCCCGGTTTAAGTCCCGCAGGTTAATACCACCGTCCACCAGAAAACTGCCATCGGCCTGAGGCTGAATTTCGTCATTCTGATTATCTGCGATATCAGTGGTGAAGTTACCTACTACTTCTTCAAGTATATCTTCTAGGGTCACCAAACCCTGAATATCACCGTATTCATCAACCACCAGACCTATGCGCTCTTTCGAGCTTTGAAACTTATGCAGTTGGGTATTCAGTGGAGTATTTTCCGGAATAAAATAAATTTCCCGTACTGAACGTAATAAAGAAGCTTTATTCAGCTGTTCTTTTAATGCCAGACGGGCCAGCTCGCGGCTATGAATAAAACCTAAGGCGTCATCAACGCTGTCGCGGTACAGCAAAATCCGGTTGTGTTGACTGTTAGACAACTGACGCACTATGTCTTTCCACTCGTCGTTAATATCAACCCCAACCAGTTCGTTGCGGGGGATCATAATATCTTCGACTGTGGCTTTTTCTAAATCCAAGACGCCTACCAACATATTCTGGTGTTGCTGTGGAATTAAAGCCCCCGCTTCATGCACTACAGTACGCAGCTCTTCAGAGCTTAAGCTGCTGCCATGGTGCTGCTCGGCGCTAACACCCAGCCAACCTAAAAAGGTATTACAGATTTTATTCAGTAACCAGACCACTGGATAAAGCACTTTCATTAGCGGTTTGAGGATCACTGAACTTGGAAAAGCGACTCTCTCAGGGTGTAAAGCCGCCAGTGTTTTTGGTGTGACTTCGCCAAAAATCAGGATTATTACCGTCAGAGCTACTGTGGCTATGGCAATACCAAAATCGCCATAGAGCCGCAAACCTATCACTGTTGCTATAGCGGATGCTGCAATATTAACCAGATTATTACCGACCAGTATTAAACCAATGAGTCGGTCACGGCGTTCCAGCATAGCGGTCACGCGCACAGCAGCTTTATGCTGTTCATTGGCAAGATGTTTAAGCTTGTATGGGTTCACCGACATCATGCCGGTTTCAGAAGCTGAGAAGAATGCAGAACATAACACCAACAGGCCCAATACGATAAAGAGGGTGCTGGTTGAGATCTCGTCCAAAAGTAAAGTACCTGTAGGGCTAATCGAAGCTATTTGATATTACGAACGGCCAGTCAAGTCAAGCCTTAATGGCCCTTCGCGGGAAAAAGCTGTTATCCGAGCCGGTCCAATATCACTTCACGCACAAAACGGCTGCCAAAATAAGCCAGGGTCAGCAAAATGCTGCCGGTAAAGGTTAAAGCTATGGCCAGACGACCACGCCAGCCTAATTGAGCATGACCCCATAACAACACAACAAACACCAGAAAAGCGATGGAGCTCAGTATGTTTTTATGCAGGTTTTGCGCTGCCAGCCAATTGTCCGTAAAAGCTGCACCACTGAATAAAGTTAAACCCAGCAATAAAGTACCGAGCAATAATACTCTGAACTGCAACTGTTCCACTTGAAGCAAAGGCGGTAAAAATTGATTACCCAGCATAAAATCTTTTTGTTTCAGCTTTTTGCTGATGTAGTGCACTTGCAGCGAATGCAACGTGGCCACTATTAATAAGGTATAAGCCACAAAAGCGACAATGATATGCATCAACAAAATAGGGCTGTGCTCAAAATGTTGCATTTGCACTTCAGCAGGCAAAACTAAAACGGCCAACTGAGTCAGCGCAGAAAAGCCGTAGACAATCGGCAGCAATAATACGGTCGGAGTACGAAGAGCGGTAATAGTAATAGCAGTGCTGATCAACCAACACACCAGTGATATTACATTGAGCAGACTAAAGTTCTGGCCCGAGTCGGCAAAAATCGAATCAGCCAGAAACAGCATATGACAGACAATAGCCAACAGGGCCGCACTGAACATTAATTTATAGTTAGGGCCTTGTGGATGCACCAAACGGGACAATACCATACCGGTTGCCAGCAGATAACCAACCAACGCCACACCGGGTAACAGCTCAACTAACATAAATCAGATCCTGTTGATTCGTGAAGATTTAACATTCTATTGCAAATTACTCGCATTTGACAGTGCAAGCTTGTGTATTCAGAGTGACAGCTTGCGCTAAGATGGCGGCTGACTCCTTTCACCAGCTGGGGTATAATCCGGCCATATTGTATATCAGGTGCTAAGTTATGTTTGAAAACCTGTCGGACCGCTTAACCAAAACGCTGAAGAACATCAGCGGTCGTGGTCGTTTAACTGAAGATAATATCAAAGAAACCTTACGTGAAGTGCGGATGGCGTTATTAGAAGCCGACGTTGCTTTGCCTGTGGTGCGTGACTTTGTTAATCAGGTCAAAGAGCGTTCTGTTGGCATTGAGGTCAGCAAAAGCCTGACGCCTGGTCAGGAATTCCTCAAAATCGTCCGCAAAGCCTTAGAAGATGCGATGGGCGAAGCCAATGAAGAGCTGGCACTCAATGTTCAGCCGCCAGCTGTGGTATTAATGGCGGGTTTACAAGGTGCGGGTAAAACCACCTCTGTGGCTAAGCTGGCCAAGTTCTTAAAAGAGCGCAAGAAGAAAAAAGTATTAGTGGTCTCTGCGGATATCTATCGTCCTGCTGCTATTAAACAGTTAGAGACGCTGGCCAAAGAAGTCGGCGTAGAGTTTTTTCCAAGCGATGTCAGTCAGAAGCCTATAGATATAGTCAACGCTGCTATAGCTCATGCCCGCTTACAAATTTTTGATGTGCTGTTAGTTGACACCGCAGGTCGTCTGCATGTTGACGAAGAGATGATGGGCGAAATCAAAGCCCTGCATGCGGCGGTAAATCCTATCGAAACTCTGTTTGTGGTGGATGCCATGACAGGTCAGGATGCGGCCAATACAGCCAAAGCTTTTAATGAAGCTTTGCCTTTGACGGGTGTGATCCTGACCAAAGCTGATGGTGACGCTCGTGGTGGTGCTGCTTTATCTATTCGTCATATCACCGGCAAGCCGATTAAGTTTATCGGTATGGGCGAAAAAATTGACGCCTTAGAGCCATTCCATCCGGACCGTATTGCCTCCCGTATTCTGGGCATGGGCGATATGATGAGCTTGATTGAGCAAATCGAGCAAAAAGTCGATAAAGAGCAAGCGGCTAAAGTTGCTGCCAAAGTCATGAAAGGGCAGGGCTTTAGTTTAGAAGACTTCCGTGACCAGTTAGTGCAGATGCGCAGTATGGGCGGCATGATGTCGATGCTGGATAAATTACCCGGCATGAAAAACTTACCTGCTGGTGCTATGGATCAGATGGGCAATAAGCAGTTCAATAAAATGGAAGCCATTATTAATTCCATGACGAAAAAAGAGCGCTTGTTTCCTGATTTGATTAAAGGCTCTCGCAAAAAACGTATCGCAGCAGGTTCAGGCACTCAAGTGCAGGATGTGAACCAAATGCTGAAGCAATTTACCCAAATGCAGAAAATGATGAAGCAGATGTCGGGTAAAGGCGGTTTAATGAAGATGATGCGTGGTATGGGTGGCAAGTTACCCCCAGGCCTGTTACCTCCACGTTAAGTCCTGTCCCGGCCCATTGCTGTCGGGTTTTGGCAAAAGCTGAAATATGCTGCCAAAGCCCGAAAAACCTTGCAATGCAGGCAAAAATCCGTACAATTCACCGACCCCACGGTCTGACCGCGGGGTTTGTTATTTTTTTAAATCCTGAACGATTATTAGAGGACGGTATGGTAACTATTCGTTTACAACGTGGTGGCGCGAAAAAGCGTCCATTTTACCAAGTTGTGGTAGCGGACAGCCGTTTTGCCCGTGATGGCCGCTTCATTGAGCGCGTGGGGTTTTTCAACCCAATCGCTAGCGGTACTGAAGAGCAAACGCGTATTGACTTAGAGCGTATCAACCACTGGGTATCGCAAGGCGCTTCTTTAAGCGACCGCGTTGCTTCATTGGTGAAAGCTGCTAAGAAAACTGCTGCTTAATAGCTAAAATAAATAAAGGTCGGAGTTTCACCTTGAACGGTAAAGATTTAGTTGTCTTAGGTAAGTTTGGTGCTGTTTACGGCATCAACGGGTGGCTAAAAGTAAACTCCTATACCGATATCCCGGAAGGGATTTTTGATTACACACCCTGGCAAATTCAAGTGCAGGGTAACTGGCGTCAAATGCAAATCTCCGGTAAAAAACGACATGGCAACGGCCTTATCGTAAAACTGGCAGACGTGGCTGACCGCGACCAGGCTCAACTCTACGTGAATGCGGATATCGCAGTAGAGCGTTCTGCATTACCCCAGCTTGCTGAGGGGGATTTCTATTGGCGTGACCTGATGGGCATGTCTGTAGTGAACGAGGCTGGTTATCACTTAGGTGAAGTGGTCGACATGATGGAAACTGGCTCAAACGACGTTCTCGTTGTGAAAGCCAATAAATCCGATGCATTTGGCAAGACGGAGCGTTTACTCCCTTTCCTGACTGACTCTGTCATTAAGGAAGTGAATAACGCTGAAAGACGTATCTTAGTAGACTGGGATCCGGACTTTTAATGTCGCAGCAAACTGGTTTGTGGGTTGGGGTTATTACTCTGTTCCCGCAGATGTTTGATGCTATTACAAAGTTTGGTGTAACAAGCCGTGCTGTAAAGCAGGGGTTGTTACAGGTAGAGTGCTGGAATCCGCGGGATTATACTTCGGATAAACACAATACCGTCGATGATCGCCCCTTTGGTGGTGGTCCCGGAATGCTGATGATGGTGCAGCCGCTAACCGACGCTATTCGCGCCGCCAAGCAAGCTGCCGGAGGAAATGTACATACGGTGTATTTGTCGCCGCAAGGCCGCAAATTAGACCAAAAAGGTGTACAGGAACTTTCACGTTACCCGAAACTGCTGTTAGTAGCAGGCCGTTACGAAGGCATTGATGAACGCGTAATTGAAACCGAAATTGACGAAGAATGGTCAATTGGGGATTACGTGCTGAGTGGAGGCGAGTTGCCTGCGATGACGCTGATTGATGCGGTATCGCGACTGGTACCAGGCGTACTGGGGCACGAAGAGTCGGCAGAACAGGATTCGTTTGCAACTGGTTTGTTAGACTGCCCACACTACACCAGACCTGCGGTGTTAGCAGACAAAGAGGTTCCACCGGTGTTGCTGAGTGGACACCATGAAAATATACGACGCTGGCGTCTGAAACAGGCTCTTGGTAGAACCTGGTTAAGACGGCCGGATATGTTAAATGCCCTGGCTCTGACTAAGGAGCAACGCAAATTACTGGATGAATTCCAATTGGAACACCAGGCGTTGCAGCAACACGATAGTTAATTCCAGGTAAAGTGAGATTGTTATGAGCAAAGTTAGCCAAAACATTATCAAGCAACTTGAAGACGAACAGTTAAAAACTGACGTGCCAGCATTTGGCCCAGGTGACACTGTAGTTGTTCAGGTTAAAGTGAAAGAAGGTGACAAAACCCGTCTGCAGGCTTACGAAGGCGTAGTTATCGCCAAACGTAACCGTGGTCTGCATTCAGCTTTCACAGTTCGTAAAATTTCCAACGGCGAAGGTGTTGAGCGTGTATTCCAGACGCACAGCCCTATGATTGACAGCATTACGCTGAAACGCCGTGGCGCAGTCCGCCGTGCCAAGCTTTACTACTTACGCGATCGTTCAGGTAAATCAGCGCGTATCCGCGAAAAGCTTAACTAAGCGACTGGAAAGGCTGACCTTGTGTCAGCCTTTTTTTTATTCGCAGCCATCCTTGGCGCTCACCCTTTAGGTCAATGCTTCGCATTGTTAAAAATTGATCCTGACAATTTTTTGGTTTGTAATGTGACTATGCATACCGAACTGCAAGCCGATTTAGTTGCCGCACTCGAAGCTTTCCTGTTGTCCAGACAAGGGGAGATCAGCGAGCAGGAATTGCTACATCAATTAAAAGCCTTTTTCCCCGAACCCCGCACTCTTGCTGTCGACTCTTTGTTATTCCAGCAACATTTTATTCTTTATCATCATTTGTTTGTACTGCAGGCGCAGTGGCAGCAGGAGCAGGTAGCTTTATTGCATATTGGCTATGCCAAAGTGATGGTCTATACAGTCACAGCTCTACCCGACAATGCGCTGGCTCTATGGCAGGAGCAGCAGGATAAAGCCGCCTATTATCTGGATTGGCAGAATATGCGGGCTATGACGGATGATAAATTGCAGGCTGTTTTGGATGAGTTCTGGAAAAAATTAGCGTTGTATCAGCAGAATAAAACGCTCGATACAGGCTTGCTGCAGCAAAAGTGGCAGTTAAGCCATCCTTATTCTGTAGCCCAGCTGAAAAAAGTTTACCGACAGCAGGCGCTGCGTTTACACCCGGATAAAGGCGGAGATGCTGCAGATTTTCAGCTGTTGCAGCAGGAATACCAATGGCTGCTGGCTGAACTTGCTTTGTAATGAGCATGGCTAACTTAATTTTTATCAATCACTTAGCAATATCCTCTTCTATCCTTACTTTATAAAGCCCACTACAATAGCTGTATTGTGTTGCAACGCGACAAGGACCCTAAAGTGGATTCCGCCAGTTTTATTGAAAAACGCCGTTTTATCGTCAAGCTTGGCAAAATGCTGCATAAGTTTGGTACACCAGCTTACCGTTTGGAAGCGCATTTACAGGAAGTGGCAAAACTACTGCAGATCGGCGGTTCTTTTGCTATCACACCCACTGTACTGACTTTTGTGCTTTGGATCCCTGGCGATGAAAATGAATACACTCATATCTCCCGTGTGACCCCTGGAGAGTTGGATTTAGGCGCTTTATCTTACACAGACGAGCTGGTGGATGCGCTTGCCAGCAGCAAGCTGACGTTGCAGGATGTGAATCAGCGGCTCGATCAAATAGCAGCTGCGCCCAACCCATATTCCCGCTGGGCTACTTTTGCAGCTTTCGGTGCTGCAGGTGGCGCTTTTGCCATGTTAATGCGCGCTAGCTGGCACGATGTATTCTGGGCCACAGTGTTGAGCCTTATCGTGTATTTGTTTGTACTCTGGTCGATGAAGTCACGTCGGGTTGCTCATATGCTGGAGCCATTGGTGGCTTTGGTATCAGCTTTATTAGCGACAGCCGTTGCTGTTTATATTGATCCTATGATTAATGTTCCTCTGGTGGTGTTGTCCGCCATTATCGTGTTTATTCCAGGTTTAGCCTTAACCCTGGGATTAGCAGAGCTGGCAGCCCGTCATCTGGTATCAGGCACAGCACGGGTGATGGATGCGGTGATGCTGCTGTTTAAGCTGTATTTTGGTGCCTTTTTGGGCGTGGCTTTAGGGCAAGTATTGTTTGGACAAATTCCGCCGCAATTAGCGCCTTCAGTACCGCAGTGGACCAGCTGGCTGGCTGTAGCTATTTTATGTGGCAGCTTAGTGGTGGTGTTTAAAGCCAGATTGAGGCACGCACTCTGGGGATTGCTCTCTGGTTTTATTGCTTACGCAGCCAGTTTATGGGGCGCTTATTACCTGGGATTAGCATTAGGAGCTTTTGTTGGTGCTTTTGCTGTGGGTTTATACGGCAAC
>Ga0180008_1002290_pt1 | contig 10539 bp, 10 predicted proteins | sample MM_PW_MetaG_FD_121121 | JGI IMG/M metagenome (GOLD analysis project Ga0180008, IMG submission 121121) | Groundwater microbial communities from the Aspo Hard Rock Laboratory (HRL) deep subsurface site, Sweden - MM_PW_MetaG | ecosystem: Environmental > Aquatic > Deep subsurface > Groundwater... | reverse complement strand
GCCAGGCGGCTGATCATGCACCACGATCGGTTACTGGATGTGAGTGAGGCTTGGGTATGGCTGGCTGAGGCTCGCATGCTCGCTCGTCGACTTACTACTTGATTTTGTCTACACCCTCTTAGCCATTAAGGCGTCTCCTCTGTTGTTGCGCAGTGAACACCCTATAGTCGCTATATGGTCAAGAACTAAATTTTTGAGCAAAAACGAAGGGGCGCGTGCATCAGGAGTGTGTTGAACCGCCCTCCACCAAGCCCGAAAGTATTCCGCAGTCCAAGCTTTGTCGTTCGTTATCGCAGCAGCGGCGCAATCTCACCAATTGCTCTTCCAGAACTTGCAAGGACGTGATTTGGGTTCTGACCTGAGCAATATGACTATCAAGCAGCGCATTCACCGCCGCGCAAGGTTGCTGCGGCTGTGCTTGAAAGCTCTGCAAAACAGCGATTTCCTCCAACGACATACCGAACGACCGGCAGCGACGGATGAACAGGAGTCTCTCCACATGTTCCGCTTCATAGGCGCGGTAGCCATTGGCCTGACGATTTGGCAGTGGAAGCAGACGTTCGCGCTCATAGAAACGAATGGTCTGAATATCCGCTCCTGTCAGCTGTGCTAGTTGACCGATGCGCATCAATGGCTCCTCGATAAAAATCCAGTATATCTACGCTTGACCCTATACCTACTATATAGTTTTCAATAACCAGAGTGGAAACCAATAGGAAAAGTGGATCATGAGCGCCTGTGATAAATCCTGTGGTTGTGGCCCCGCGGAAACAACCACCGAAGCGGCATCCACGTCGTCGAATGATGGAACATGGGTTAGCAGTTTTTTGGTGCCAAAAATGGATTGTCCATCAGAAGAACGGATGATTCGGCTCGCATTAAATGACTTGCCTGAGCTCCATTCATTGTCCTTTGATTTGGCGAGCAGGCAGGTACGCGCTTTCCATTACGGGCCCGTTGATCTGATCACTACAAAGCTGGAGTCACTTGGCCTGGGCGCAACGTTACTGGGGACTGAACCGGCCAGTCAGGAAGCAGCCTCGGCCAATAGTGCCACCGAAGAGCTGACTACTGCCAAGGAGGCAAGCACGCTCAAAATCCTACTCGGTATCAATGCCGCGATGTTTGCCATCGAGATGGGCGCAGGGTTGATCGCCCAGTCGGCTGGCCTAGTGGCCGACTCACTGGACATGTTTGCTGATGCTGCCGTGTATGGCTTGGCTCTTTACGCAGTCGGCCGGAGTGCACGGCTGCAGGTGCGCGCTGCGCACCTGGCAGGTTTCTTTCAGATCGTGTTGGCCCTGGGTGTACTCGTTGAAGTGGCGAGACGCTTTCTCTACGGCAGCGAACCTGAGTCGATGTTGATGATGGGGATTGGCGCAGTCGCACTGGTTGCCAACGTCAGTTGTCTCTTGATGATCTATGGTCATCGCGAAGGCGGTGCACACATGAAAGCAAGCTGGATTTTTTCAGCCAACGACGTGCTCGCGAATCTTGGCGTTATCGTTGCCGGCGTGCTGGTCGCGTGGACAGGTTCTGCCTATCCAGATTTGGTGATTGGTACCGTTGTGGGCCTCATTGTCTTGAATGGGGCACGCCGAATCCTGGCCTTGAAAGCGTGATCAAGGGGGCATTTGCTGGCTGCTGCTTCACGCCGTTCCCCAACCAGAGACTCGTAACTTATGACTGATGATTACACGGTTGAGATAGAGCAGCTAATGGCGGGTTTAAACCGCAATATTGCCGAAGGGCATGCCGTCCAGAGTCGAGATGCTGCTTATGCTGCCTACCTAAAGTTGATGGCACTGCGCGAGCAGTCGGGCATCAGCGCTGAGGCAGAGAGACTTCTGGAGCAGAACTGTCAGAAGGCCTGGTTGCTCTATGAGGCCTTCCACCTGGAGGTGCAGCATGAGTTGGAATGGGCGAACAGCCGCAGCTACGAGGATGTTTAGGGCTCGTCATTGACGGAGCAGCAGACAACCTAAGCCCCCTACAGCACAAGAAACAACTCTCTCAACCCATAAAAGAGGTTTCCCTTATGCAGTATCGAACGACAAGATGGTTGATTGCGATGACTATTGCTTTGGCGATGACGCCCGGATTTGCCGAGACGAAGTCACCGCCCAAGGTATTTGGGTGGGTGGAGGAAGGGCAGATTCAACCAGAAAACATCTCGGTGAAAATCAAGCTCGATACCGGAGCTTTGACCTCGTCCATGGATGCGAAGGATTTGGAACGGTTTGAAAAGGACAACCAGAGGTGGGTCCGCTTTAACGTGGAAGTCAAAGACAGCATGACTGGCAAGATGACCAATTCATCCTTTGAGCGCAAAGTCGTCCGCAACGTAAAAGTGCGTGGCGCCGGCGGCGCGGAGCAGCGTCCGGTTGTGATGATGAAAATATGCATCGGATCTCGTATGTACGATGAGGAGTTCTCGCTGAAGGATCGGGGCAAGATGAATTATCCCGTGCTGATTGGGCGCAGTACCTTAGCGCGTATTGGAGCGGTTGATGCCTCGCGGACCTTCACCGTGGAGCCGAAATGCGACACCCCATGAATGTTACCGTCCTCAATCGCTGACTGGTTGCCTCAAGTAACGTCAGTCGATCTGATTGAGAAGACGATGCCACCGTGACAACGCCACTTTTTCAACAATATCGGCGAGAAGCAGTCATTCTCACCCGTAGCCGAAGTGCTGATTGTTGTGAAGGTAGGTGGTAAAAACCGGCACGACAATACGTGCCGGCTACTGAAACATCACTTTTTGATGGAGACAATCGTTGCTTTTCCACCCTCTAGTCGAAAAGAAAACGATACACGGTCTCCAACCGACAGCCCTGCCAACTGATCCTCGGCCACGGAAAAGGCCATGGTCATCGGCGGCCATTGCACCGCTGGAACGGCGCCGTGAGCTAGGGTCACCGTATGTTTTGCGGGATCGATAGCCTTGATCGTGCCCTCGGCGCTGGCGACAGGCGTTTGCTTCGATTCCTGCTTCGATTCCTGCTTCATTTCCATGCCTTCCATATCGTCCATTTTCATGCCCGGCATGTCCTCTGCCAGGGCAGAAAAAGACAGCGTAACTACGATGCTAGCAGCTGCAATCAGGGTCAGTTTCATACGACTTTTCCTTGAGGGGGATTGGGTTAAACTTGGAGTTGACGGCGACGCATCAGGCGATACGCTGCCGGAATGACAAACAGGGAAAGCAAGGGTGCCGTGACCATACCGCCAACCATGGGCGCGGCGATGCGGCTCATCACTTCGCTGCCGGTGCCGCTGCCCAACAGGATGGGTAACAGACCGGCAATGATCACGGCCACGGTCATGGCCTTGGGGCGAACGCGCTGCACAGCGCCTTCACGAATCGCCGCCACCAGCCCACGCTCAGTGCTGTCGCCGAGGTCTTCACGCTCGGCCCAGGCGTTTTTCAGGTAGAGCAACATAATCACGCCGAACTCGGCAGAAACCCCGGCCAAGGCGATAAAACCGACCCCGGTGGCGACTGACAGGTTGAAGCCCAGCAGATAGAGGAACCATGCCCCGCCAGTCAGTGCGAACGGCAGAGTGGCCATGATCAGCAAGGCCTCGTCGAATCGGGCAAAAGTCAGGTAGAGCAACACGAAGATGATCAGCAGCGTGGCAGGCACCACCAGTTTGAGACGTGCGTTGGCCCTTTCGAGAAACTCGAACTGTCCGGAGTAACTGAGGCTCATGCCTGGCTGCAACTTGACCTGCTCACTGACGACCCGGCGCAGATCGGCAACCACCGAGGCAATATCCCGACCACGCACATCGATGTACACCCAGCCTGAAGGTCGTGCGTTCTCGCTCTTGAGCATCGGTGGGCCGTCGCTGACCTTGACCTTCGCCACCGTGCCAAGGGTGATCTGGCTCCCCAGCGGGGTATAGATCGGCAATTGCTCCAGGGCGCCGAGCGAGTCGCGCCACTCCCGTGGGTAACGTACGTTGATCGGGAAACGTGCGAGACCTTCAATGGTCTCGCCGACGTTTTCACCACCGATGGCACCTGCCACGATGGACTGCACATCGGCGATATTCAGCCCGTAACGAGCAGCGGCCTTGCGGTCGATATCCACGTCAATGTAGCGCCCACCGGTCAGTCGCTCGGCCAGAGCCGAGCTGACACCGGGCACGCCCTTGGCCACTCGCTCGACTGCCTGAGTCGCGGCATCGATCTCCGTCAGGTTGGTGCCGGCAACTTTCACTCCAATTGGGCTCTTTATACCTGTCGCCAGCATGTCGATTCGGTTTCGTATTGGCGGTATCCAGATATTGGTTAGTCCAGGGACTCGTACCACACGATCCAGTTCTTCCACCAATTTTTCCTGGGTCATGCCTTGGCGCCATTGCTCGTGCGGTTTGAATTGAATGGTGGTTTCGAACATCTCCAGCGGTGCCGGATCGGTAGCGGTTTCGGCACGGCCTGCTTTACCAAAGACGTGTTCCACCTCTGGAACGGTCTTGATCAGGCGGTCGGTCTGTTGCAGCAATTGCACCGCTTTCTGCGCCGACAATCCCGGCAGAGCAGAAGGCATATAGAGCAGGTCGCCCTCATCCAACGGCGGAAGAAATTCTCCACCCAAGCGCGACATTGGCCATAGCGCACTGACGAAAACCAATAGCGCCACCAGCAGCGTGATCTTTGGTCGACGCAAGACTGCGTCCAGGGCTGGCTGATAGATCCGAATCAACCACCGGTTCAACGGGTTCTGTTGCTCACTGGGGATTCGTCCTCGAATCCAGTAGCCCATCAGCACTGGCACCAAGGTCACTGACAATCCCGCCGCTGCGGCCATGGCGTAGGTCTTGGTGAAAGCCAGTGGGCCGAACAAACGCCCTTCCTGTGCTTCCAGGGTAAATACCGGGATGAACGACAGGGTGATGATCAACAAACAGAAGAACAATGCAGGGCCTACCTCCGCTGCCGCTTCAGTCATTACGTGCCAATGATGCTCACCCTTCAGTTCCTCCCCAGGATTGGCCACGTGCCAGGCCTCAACCTTCTTGTGGGCGTTCTCAATCATCACCACGGCGGCATCGACCATCGCGCCGATGGCGATGGCAATCCCGCCCAAAGACATGATATTGGCGTTGATGCCTTGGTAACGCATGACGATGAAGGCAATCAACACACCAACCGGCAGGGAGATGATCGCCACCAGCGACGAGCGTAAGTGCCAGAGGAAGATCCCACAAACCAACGCGACAACGATGAACTCTTCGATAAGCTTGTGGCTGAGATTTTCCACAGCGCGGTCGATCAGCTTGCTTCGGTCGTAGGTGGTGACGATTTCAACCCCAGCCGGCAAACTGCTTTTCAGCTCGTCGAGTTTGCTCTTGACCGCAGCAATGGTCTCGCGAGCATTCTTGCCGCTGCGCAAAATAACCACGCCGCCGACAGTCTCCCCCTCACCGTCGAGTTCGGTGATGCCACGCCGCATTTCCGGCCCCAGTTGGATCGTGGCGACATCACCAAGAGTCACCGGCACACCGTTCGAGCCCAGCTTCAGCGGGATCGCCCGAAAGTCATTGAGCGTCTTCAGGTAGCCGGAAGCCCGCACAATGAACTCGGTCTCCGCCATCTCCAGCACTGCACCACCCGTTTCCTGATTGGCCTTGCCGATAGCGTCGGTCACCTCAGTCTGGGTGATACCAAGGCTGGCCAGTTTGAGCGGATCAAGCTGCACCTGGTATTGCTTGACCATGCCTCCCACCGTAGCGACTTCTGCAACGTTGGGCAGAGTCTTGAGTTCGAACTTGAGGAACCAGTCCTGAAGTGCTCGAAGCTGGGCTAAATCGTGACCGCCACTGCGATCCACCAGTGCGTACTGATAGATCCAACCCACCCCTGTCGCATCCGGCCCCAACGCCGGTTTGGCGCTGGCCGGCAACCGGCTTTGTATTTGGCTCAGGTATTCCAACACCCGCGAGCGGGCCCAGTACAAGTCAGTGCCGTCTTCGAACAGCACGTAAACGAAGCTATCCCCAAAAAAGGAATAACCACGCACGGTCTTGGCCCCTGGTACTGAGAGCATGGTGGTGGCCAACGGATAGGTCACCTGATTCTCGACAATCTGCGGCGCTTGTCCTGGATAAGGAGTGCGGATGATCACCTGAACATCGGAGAGATCCGGCAACGCATCGATGGGCGTGCTCTGCACCGACCAAATACCCCAAGCCGTGACGAACAGTGTCGCCAGTAGCACCAGGAATCGGTTGGCCACCGACCAACGAATGAGAGCTGCAATCATGGCTGGCTCCCCGATTTACTCAGGCGCTGGACACGCAAGCCATCATCGGTCTGGCTCACCGCGACCCGAACCTTGTCACCAGCCTTGAGGCCCTGCATCAGCGCCGGACTGGCGAGAGGGAACGTCATCGTCATGCCAGGCATGCCCAGCGTCTTGAAGGGGCCATGGGCGAGCGTGACTTCTTTGTCGTTGATCTCAACGATCTGCCCATCCGCCTCATGAAAACTGGAGGCTGCTTCACTGGGCGGAGACTCTTTCTCCGAGCTTGCAACAATGCCCTTGAGACTGGCCTCCGAGTCGAGCAGGAACTGGCCAGAGGTCACCACCTTCTGGCCTTCTTCCAGACCTTTCACTATCGCCGTCTTGCCATCGCTTTCCTGGCCGAGTTGCACTTCAACCGGACGGTAGCGGCCAGCGTCTTCGGCGAGCATCACCAGAGCACGTCGGCCAGTGCGAATGACCGCCTCGCTCGGCACCCACAAGACACTTTGCCCGGTTGAGCTGTTTAGGCGTACGTGCGCCGTCAAACCCGGTCTGAGGCGCCCGTCCGAATTGGGTAGTTCCACCCGCACGCGAAGCGTGCGACTGTCCGGATTGGTCTCGGGCAAAATCGCGCTGACCTTGCCATTGAGCATTGTCCCAGGGAAAGCTGGCAGACGCGTTTCGACTGGCTGTCCCACGGTGATAGCTGCGGAGTCCGATTCTGGAACAGCCACGGCTAGCCAGACACTGCTCAAGCCATTGACGCGCGCCAGAGTGTCGCCAGTCGCCACGGTCATCCCCGTACGAACATTCAATTCTTGCAGCACACCACCGATGGGGCTGGTGAGCGTCAGGTAAGGTTGAACCTTACCGCCACGCTCTACCTGGGTAATCAGTGTTGCCGGCATCCCAGTGAGCCGCAGTCGCTGGCGGGCCGCAGCCAACAGGTCGGCATCACCGTTGCGCTTGAGTGCAAGGAACTCTGTCTGGGCGGCGGCCCACTCTGGCACCAGAATATCCGCCAACGGCGCATTGGCTTTGAGCACATCGCCTGGAGCATGGGCATAGACCCGTTCTACAAAGCCTGCGGTGCGTGCCTGAATCACGGCGACATCCCGTTCGTTGAACGCCAAGACACCTGTCACGTCGAGGCTGGACTCAAAGTTTCCACGCGTGACAGTCGCAATACGCAGACCGAGATTTTGGGTCAGACTCGGATCGATACTGACGGTCGCACGATCCCCGACGACGTCGGCGTACTGGGGGATCAGTTGCATGTCCATGAAGGGGGACTTACCCGGTTTATCGAACTTTTGCTGCGGGTACATGGGGTCGTACCAATACAGGGCCTTGCGTTCATCCGGTGAATTGAGGCTCTGCTCCGGGGCGGTATTGGGTGCCTCATTCATGCGTTGGTGAGCAAACCAGTAACCACCGACAGCACCCAATGCCAGCGTGATGCTTACCAGCAATGCCCCGTTCCATTTTTTAAGGATCATTGGCTGGACTCCCCATAAGCAAAATACAGACGCGCACTGGTCAGTGCTCGCTGCTCTTCCACATCGACCTGTTTGAGGCGGACTTCAATGAGTTCACGTCGGGCGGCAACAACGGCGTTTAAATCGCCTTTACCAGCGCGATAACTGGCCATGCTGAGTTCGACCTTTTCCCTGGCCAGCGGCAACAGGCTTTGCTGGTTCCGGCTTACCGCACGATTAAGGCGCTCATAATCAGCCAGTTCGTTTTCCAGTTGCTGGGTGTGCTCGCGAGACAGAGCTTCGCGCTCGGCCTCAAGCTGGCTGAGTTCAGCCTGTCTGGCTGCGATTTTGGGGTTTTGGCGCGAGTCAGGAAACAGCGGCAGGTCCCAGGAAAATTGCACGCTGACCATATCGCCAAACTCACCGCCACGGCGCTGGTAATCCAGTTCCCAGCTCCAGTCCGACTGCTTCTCCGACACGGCTTCACGAACCTTGGCTTGCGCTTCGCGGGTCATCGGCGCAAACGCTGCCAACTCGGGATGGTGTTGCAGTTTATGGGCGTAGCTTGATGGATCGACGGGCCATTCAGGCAAGCTACCCACAGGCTTGTCGTTGGCGGCGGAGCCTATCCAGCGTTTGAGGGCCGCTCGGGCCTGCATGCGCTGGCGAACCAGATCGTCCTGTTGCTCCGCCAGTTGAGCCGCTTCTTGCTTGGGCGTCACTGCATCGGCGGGTTGAGCGCGGCCACCGGCAATCTGGGCCCGGACGGTATCGCTCAGCAGGCGGTTTTCTTTGTAGAAGTCCTGGAACAGCGCATCTTTGCGCTCAACCGAGTAGCTGCTGATCCAGGCCAACGCCGTGGACTGGCGTACCTTTAGGCGCTCGACTCCACGCTCTGCCGCAGCTCGATCAATGGCCGCATCGGCGACCTCAATGCGTGCTTTGCGCTTGTCGCTGTTGGGCATCTCTTGTCTGACCCCGACCATTTGCATGGTCATGAAGTCCTGGTCGATGCTCCAGCGATCTGGGCCGCCGATGGGGTAGTTCTGCACACCTGCCAGCAACTTGGGATCGGGTAATTCACCCGCTGGAATAGCCGCACTGCTGGCAGCCTGAATTTTGGCGTCTTGTGCGATCAGCGACGGTGCATTGTTTTCAGCCAGCCGCAACGCTTCATCGAGTGTCAATGCGGCAGCGAAGCTCGGCAATGCCAGTACGCTTGCCGCCAGACCGGCCATCAGGGGCCAACCTGTGCAATAGCACTTGGAGTTCATGTTTACGATTCCTGTGATCATCCACTGCACGCGTCAAAAAAAACATGCGCGCAGCCAGTCCATCCCGCAAATGCGGAATGAGGCTCAATGTTGGACAGGAGTTAAACGCGAGGCGGTCGCCATACCCCGGACGGGTTTTGTACGGGCAGGGAGTCGCTGAAGAAAGAAGTCACTACGGGGCTGAACACGGTTACAGGAGGCTTGAGGATCGAGACTTGCAGCATGCCGCCCGTCTTGCATTCCTTGCCCGGCTTGCAGGGTTTGCCATGTTCCGTCGGGCTTTTCATGTCGTTGCAGCAGTCCATTCCCATGTCTTCCATCATCGCCATGCCCATCATCTTCATTGGGCAAGGTTCTGTCGGCGCCTGAACACCCGCCATCCCGCTAAGGGGAAGCGCCAAGCTAATAACGAAAATGAGGCAAAACCGCAGGTAGCGTTTCATGGGCTGGAGTGTAGTGGCTGAAATGGGCTCTTACAATTGGATGAAGTTCTCACAGCCTGCCGAAGGCTCTGATTCAGGCGATATCACCGTATCTGAATTAAGCCAGCATTATCGTTAACATAGAGACCAACACCGATGATCAACACGCTCGACAGGTAAGGCGCTCGACGAGCAACGGTGCCCAGCCATGGCCAGCGGTGGACGCTTGTTTAGCGCCAATAGCCGCAGCAGCACCTGCAGCCACCAAAATAATCGCCAAGGTGTGTTGGCCGGACGCATATAAGGCGCCCTCCTATCTGTAACAATTCTCCCTTACGGCAGGTGATGTTTCCCGTCGTGCTTGCTCAACCGTTTCAAGATAGTCATCTGGATATGCGATCAGGGCGGTTCTCAAACAGATCAGCGTTCTGGAAGCGTTAAATCAGACCAGCAACCACTTTGGTATAACCTGACCTAGAAAAGTACGCGACCAAAACCTTAGTTTTCGACAGAATAGAGGTAGCTACATTGATCCCACTGATACAGATATCGTCTGTCTCGCTGACTGGCTGCCGCTGACCAAAGGCGTCTCCTTGCCAGAGTCGTTAAACTATTCAAAGTTTTAGCTTCACGGAAATTTCACGCCATTGCTGCTAGTCTAAATTGAATGCCTTTGCTATAGCAGGAGGACTATATGCATGGAGTAGGTGTGGGTGGTGTCATACTAGCTTTAAGCCTCTATATGATCGACGCAGTGGCTTGGATGTGCTTCTGGATTTTTTGTATCATCCATCGAAAAAACCTATTTGGTGAGATGACACGCTACAAATGGGCTTTGTTTATTGTGGTTTGCGTTGGCCTGACTGTTATAGGCATCGATCTTGCTGCGTTTGAGACATTTAAACGCAAAAACTCCGATTGGTGGCTGATTCTAATTGGAGCAGTGCTCCCGGTATTCGGAATTTTCTACATCAACTGTCGTGGCGTTAAGAGCGTAAGCGTCCGAACTACACCGCCTTGCATCTCAGACCTTAATCCCCTTTAACCGCTGATTGACGCGCTCACACTCAAAAACTGCGAAATTGCACCCCACTTGACCACCCATTTG
>Ga0180008_1002287_pt1 | contig 10549 bp, 5 predicted proteins | sample MM_PW_MetaG_FD_121121 | JGI IMG/M metagenome (GOLD analysis project Ga0180008, IMG submission 121121) | Groundwater microbial communities from the Aspo Hard Rock Laboratory (HRL) deep subsurface site, Sweden - MM_PW_MetaG | ecosystem: Environmental > Aquatic > Deep subsurface > Groundwater... | reverse complement strand
GTGGCTGGTACTCAGAAGTGGAAGGCTGCCTTGATGTACGTTGCCGTGCTTTTATTTGGCTGGCCAGCGTACTGGCGTGGTAAAATAAAAGATAAGAGGAGTTTATGAGATGCCAAACGGAAGCTATATTCTTAATGACATGAAGTTTGATGAGCATATTAAGGCAATGGGGGATCGGGAGTTATCGGAGTTTACTGCTAGGCTTGCTTATAGCAGCTCTATCAGGATCTCCAGCCTTGAGAGTAAGAATAAAAAGTTTATGGCTGCTTCTGGTGGGGCTGGTGCTGTTATTACCGCTACTATTATAGGTATAATAGAATACTTCAGGAGAGGCGGATAATGCCAACATACGAATATGAATGTCCACACTGTAATAATGGGGATGGCAGAGCTCTGGTGTTTCAGGTCAGACAGACCGATTATGACAGACATCTGGTGAGATGTCCGAAGTGCCGGGCAGTAGCTCGTAGGCTTATGTCAAGTGGGACTAGCTATAGTTTCGGCTGGAGACTAACAGAACGTAGTCATACTGGGGGAGTAGGTGATCCGAAAGATGAAGTGGAGAAGGACATCTAAGGAGTAATATTATGGCAAAGAAGAAAGACAAAACAAACTGGGATAAGATAGAAGATGAGATAAAGGCTATGAAGCCTCTTACTGATCGCATGGATGAGAGTAAAGACTTCGTTTATATGAAGCCGTTTAAGCTCCGGGACTTTGCGAACACCCATGATCTTGACAATGTTATCAATGTTACCGGGAATTCCCCAGCCGTCTTTGCCAATGCCATAGTCTCTGACCTTATTGCTGCCAAGTGGCAAACTGTAGTAGAAGGAAATATTACACCAAGACAGGCACACTTTATTGAGATGTTCGTAGAAGATAATTTTGCTCAGGCCGATGAGACACTTTATGATAAGTACGGCATAACATCTCTCTATGCTTGGCTCTGTAATCATGTTTGTGTCCGGAGTTTAATTGGATTCCGATGGCTTTCGCTGATTGATGGCGATCAGTATAATGTAGAGTGTTTACCAGTAGATATGAGATGGACTCCTTATGTAAGGAATAATTGGGTAGCTCCTATCTATTGGCGTAGCCCGGCTGATCTTGAGGCTGAGCTTGAGGAATTTGAAAAGTTCGCTAAAGAGATAGAAGGTGGGGAGTACTACGATTGCGAATTTACCGGGAGTAATGATATGGAAGTCCGGGAATACTGGACTCCAGAAGTAAATGAGCTCTGGATTAAAAAGAAGAAGGTATTTTCGCAGCCGAATACTTTAGGGATGCTCCCCTTTGTGATTGTCAGGCCAGCTTCCGGATTCATGTTGAAGGATAAGGATTATCTGGGGCATGACTCTGAGGATCTCTTTTTCCTTAACAGGTATCTCTATAAAGAGATGAACCGGGCTCTCTCCGTTGAGCAGAGTCTCGGTATGGATGTCCTCTTCCCACCGACAGAACAGGAGCAGGATGAATTTGGATCTCATCCAGCTCAGAAGCCACCTAAAGCTGGTGAAGTCTTAGCAGTCCGCAAGGGAGAAATGCACAAGCCAGTACCAAGAGGAGATCTTAATCGGGCATCCTTAACGGCCAGAACGGACATCTATAAGCAGATTGAGCTGGGTGGTATCAGTGATGCTGAGCTTGGCAGTGCTTCCTTAGATCGTGCCGGGATCTGGTTTGCTAAGCAGTTTGAGATCCGGCATAAGCTGGAGAGATCAAGGTTTGAGGCTCTGGCCATTGCTAAGGCAGGGGCAGCTAGAATGATGATCAAGCAATTCCTGATGTCTTCTGATACTGATCAGGAGCTCCTAGTCGGCAGGACTGGCCGAAAGAATAAATATAGTAAAGAGATGCTTGGTGATCCGGATAAATACCGGATTAGCTTTAAGTCTATGGCCAGCTCTAAAGAGATGGAGATTGTTAATATCGCTCAGGCTCAGGCAGCTAAAGGTACTATGCCGATGAAGCGAATAGTTACCGACATCTATCAAGCTGAAGATCCAGCTGGATGGCTGGCTGAGTTAGATCTGGAGAAGGCGAAGGAAAATAACCCTGCTATAGCTTTAGCTGAAATGGCTATCCGCTACGCTGAAGAGGCTGAAGATATGAATGATGAGATTGAAGCTGATCTCAAGAAAACGCAATCTCAGATCTTAGTACATGATTATGTTATGATCATGCGACAGCGAATGCAGCCACTACCAGTAGAACAGGCCAGCCAGAAGAGAACGGCTGAGGCTAAAGGTGCTAATCTTCAAGGACTAGCAGCTATGCCCGGCTTACTTGGCGGAAATCTACAGAAGAATCCGGTGCAGGAGGCAGCTACACAATGATTAAATGGACAAAGAAAGACTGCATGAAGGCGATAATAGAGCTCAGGAGTCCACTGGGAGATAAGCAATCCGGGCAGTCTAACAACTTAACTCCGGCCATTGAGGACTTGAGGACTATTAAGCCAACAACTGCTCCTTTTAAGATGCCTAGTAAACCTAGATTATAGGAGTGAAGTATGCCTGAGACTATAGATGATCTCACTACTCCAAAACCGAAGCGTGAAAAGAATATTATAACCACTAAAGAGCTCCATCAAACAGATGTCCAGTGGGAGAATTGGTGGAAAGAATATCAGGATACTGGTGTAACTCCAGTAGCTCCTGATGATCAGAAGATGCTGCCTTACTATGAGCAGTTTGTCGTCAATGTCAAGACATTTGAAGAGAGTCCGGAAGGCTTGCAGTATAAGCAGCAGAAGACTGATCTTGAAGTGCTCACTCCATTTAAGACAGCTGAAGGTTTCTACAACGTCAATCAGGCCAGAGAAGCTGGTATTGATGAAGCTCTTTTAACTAGGATGTTCGGGCAAACTCAGCAGGGCATGATAGATGTAACTGCTCCAACTACCGATGAGCAAGGCCGGGAGTACCGGAGGTTTGATACAGCTGAAGGCGAGATGATGGTAGCTGTAGATAAGGAGCTTGAGGCTTCTCTCCATGAAGCATTCCCGGAGATGTTTAAGCCAACTACCTTTGATGAGCAAGGGAAAGTTATTGAGTATGGTACGAGTTATGGCTTGACCATTGAGGAGCTCTTCCCTCATGCATTACAGAATCTCATGGAGTCAGCTAACCGGGACTTCGGAGCGTTCCACAAGGATCTGATTGACCGGGTTGGCGATGAGAAAGCTCTTGAGATTATGCAAGCGATGGGTGTCAATGAGACTGTGGTGCTTGGCAATCTTGAAGCTATGGAGCAGGAGGAGAGAGTAGTCAATACTATTCAAAATGTCTTCCCTCAGTTCAGCACGATAGAAGATTTTAGTGAGTTTGTAAAAGCGGATGAGGGAGTGCAGTTTATCAAAGACATCCAGTTATATACTCCCAGCGGAGCTAGTAATTCCCAGAGACGGCAGCTTCTGGAGACGATGGATTTCTCCCCAGAAGACATCAATGGCATTCTTAATCAGCGTACAATGTTTATGTCTGTTGATGGTATCAGGCAAGAAGTAACTGTAGATATTAGTAATCAGAATGCTTATGATCGCAATGGTGATTATATAGGGGAATATAACTGGGCTACTCAGGAATTTTCAAAGACTCCGGATAAGAATGTGCTGGAGAATTTCTGGGACTGGACTATGTTTACAGCTCGGACTCAGTGGGAGAATACTGAAAACTTCTTCCTCTCAGTGCTGCCTAATATTATTTACCCGGAGATGCCTGAAGGTTATCTTGGTGGGCTAGGCGAACACATGGATCAAACTAACACCATGATGCGAGAACGCTTCGGCTACACTTACCGGGCTAATAAGAAAGATTATGATGACTGGGTTAAGGATCATCCGGATATAGTTCCAAGTATAAAGTATCAAGATGGAGCATTCCAGAATCCGGATCTATTAAAGGATGTCAATTACTATGCGTATGAGCTGGCTAACCTTGTGCCGTTCTTAGTTACATCTGTAGGCGTAACTCTGGCTACTGGCGGAGTGGGAGCTCTATCGGTACTGGGAATAGCAGCTATGCAGACTCCATCTGAGGCTCAATCAGTCTATGAGGATCTATTAGCAGCCGGAGCTCCTGAAGGTAAGGCAGCTGACATGGCTATTGTGGCCGGATCTCTGATCGGCTTGCTTGAAAGTGCTGGCCGGATTCCACTACTCAAGGGTGTCAGCTCCGGAGTCTTCAGTCTATTCAAGAAAAAGGCTGTAGGCAATCTTATTACTATGACAGTGCCTCAGCTGATTGCTCAATTCGGTAAAAACTTTACGATCAACCAGTTCTCTGAGGCTATTACTGAGGTAGCTCAAGAGGCGATCAGTAATGCAGCGGTTAGCGTATATGATGAGAATCGCAGTGTCTTTGATAATCTCCCGGACATATTCGTTAAGACAGTAGTAGGTAACATGATCCCATCATTGCTTGGTGCTGGCGGTAGTAGCTCAGTCCACATGGTAGCTGCTCACCGGGCAGCCAATATGACTGATGCTCAAAAGAAGGCAGCTGGCTGGGTGCAGGATCAGAAGGGTAACTGGTATGAGCTCGCTGAGAAAGCTAAGGATACTTCTCCTACAGCTCCGACAGTAGCCCCAGCTCCTCTTGCAGTAGAAGTTAGAGAAGCTACGGCAGCTGAGGCTGAAGTCCCTACTGAAATAGTAATTAAAGAAGTTACTGAAACAGAATTGGCTAAGCCGATAGAGGGAGTAAGCATCAGGGATTATGTTAATAACCTTCCAGATGTTAATGATGCTGGCAGAATGGTGGAGTGGTACGATATTGGTGATAAGAGAGTATATATTGAGGGCTGGTGTGATGATTGTTTGTCTGGGACAGGCTTCCCATTACTAGAGGAAGGTGGTACTGAAGAAAAACTAGATTATATTAAAGATATTAGCGGACAGAGACTCCCTAGTAAAGCTAGGGAGTTAGACCTAGCACTTATTGATAGTGGGTTTGTAGAATTAGAAGATGCAGCAAATCTCTATGGTGTTACTTATGGTATCTTTTCTAAAAAAGAGACTACCATGCAGCCTTCTACCTCAGTCCAGACCGGATTGCCGGGTATGGGGGTAGAGGCAGCTCAGGCAGAGCTATTCAGAGAAGTATCCGGCAAGGAATCCCAGAGAGTACCGCTAACTGAAGCTCCTACTAGATCTATAGTGCCTGAAGGCCAGATCCCTATGGAAGCTGAAGAGGTAGCTGCTACAGCTGAAGAGGATCAGATAGAAACTTATCAGAAGATGGAAGAGATTGAGACGCTCAAGTATTTCCTTGAGACAGATCCGGTAGCCACTTATAAGATTAGCGAGACTGTAACACGGAAGCAGAAGCAGCCGGATGGCACTACTAAGCTGGCTCAGTTTACAAGGCGTTTCGGTCTTGACAGGTTTATCTCTATCAGGGAAGGAACATTCCCCAGCTACTTTACTGTAAAAGAAGCTCGGATGCTCCGGCCTAATCATAGCTGGGCTTATTACACTCAGAAAGGTACTCCGCAATATAATCATATCCCCAGAAACAACGTGCTTGATACTATCGCTCAGCAGCTGGGCTTTGATTATACTGGTGGTATTGATGAGATGGTGGGTAAGATTGAGGATATTCGTCAGTCAAGGCGAACCATAGCGGAGCTTCAGTCGGACATTGCTTCTGTGCCGATCACTCCGGCTGAAGCTCAACAGTCTGAGGTAGAAAGCAGAGAAGATCCTGAGTTAGCTCCTTCTACTCCTATACCGCCTACTACTCCGCCATCTAATAACATACCTTTGGACACTAATCCAGAGCCGATCATGCCAGATCCGGTAGAGAGTAACATTATTGGCTTGAGGCCAATCACTCAAGGCCTTATCAAGTCAGAGATCGCTGGTAACTGGCTAAAGCGTATAGTTAATACTATCGGTGTCTGGTCTGGTATTGGCCAGCTGGTAGAAGCTGATCCGATAGCTAATGCAGCCATGAGAGAAAGAGCCAGAGTTATGGTTACAATAGAATCACAGGCCAATGCTCTCGGTGCTAAGTGGGCTTCAGATCTAACTAAGCTATTCGCTATCAATGATCAAGGTGGCATTGAAGCACTGGCTGGTATAGATCCGGATTTACCCGGAGCTCCTACACTTCAGGATATAGCAGCGAGACTCCCACGATTCATTGACAGCTTATCAGATGCTCAGCTCAGAGCCATGATTGAATTAAGAGAAGCTCTAGCTCCTTATCGTCAGCTCCTTGAGGAGCAGGGAATAGAAGTTCCTTATAGACAGGATGTAATGGAAGGTGGCTACTATATTCCCAGAGGCAATGCTGCACTTGAGGGAGAGCAGCCATTCAAAGTCAGCGGTCAAGGGCGTGGAGTGAGGAGAGGCTTTGAACGGCCAGCTTACTTCGGCTCTATGGCTGAAGGTATCGCTGAAGGGTTTGAGTATAGGGATATAGGCACTGTGCTAACTAGCTTTGCTTTTGATGCTGGTAGCCGGGCTACTAATACTTATATCGCTAATTACTTCAAGACACTCAATGATGAGAATGGGAGACTGATCGGAGAGACAGCTAAGATGAGAATGCTCCGGCAGAATCCGGTTATTGCCAGACAGGTAGCAGAGCTCAATAAGGAGCTTAATCGCCTGAAGAGAAACATTAAGGCTCTTACGCAGAGGCAAAGAGATGTCATTGAGATGTGGCAGAACGATCATGAGTTTGGTGATATTGATGTTCTCCTTGATGGGCTAGAGGAGATGCGTGGTGGCCGGGAGCGTATTACTTTACCAGAGTTACAAGCCATGTACGATCTGGCAGTAGCAACAATAAAATCCTTGAGGCCAGCTTATAAGATGGCCATGAGGCAAGCTCAGGCTACGCCTAGAGATCAGGGGATCATCACTCTTCCGGAGCTGGCTGGCCGGACATATCCTAACGAGATCGCTAATGCTGTCAATAGTATTCTCAAAAAAGAGGGGACAACAATAGGCCGATTCTCTCCAGTATTAAATGTAGTCAATGTTTATAACAATCTATATCGTGGTATCAGAGCTACTCTTGATGATTCAGTAGTAGGCATTCAAGGCTTGCTGGGTATGTATGGAGATCCCAAAGCCTATGCTGGTGCTTTCAAACTGCACATCCTTTCCTTTGCTCAGGAGAATGTGATAGGAGCATGGATCAAAGACTTTGATGCTTCCCGGAAAGCTGCTGGCAGACTGACACTCCTAGAGATGTCTAAGTATGGATTGCACTTTGCTGGTAAAGAAGGCACTGAGTTTTCTCTTGGCATGGGTAATAAGATCGGAGAGATGTGGGGAGTCAAGCAAGCTAACCGGGCATTCGCTAACTTTGGTGATGTCATCCGGACTCTCTGGGCTGATCATGAGATAGAGACACAGATTAGAAAAGGTAGATCTCTGGATCAGCTGAGACTCAGCGGAGATCTTGACCGGATCATGAATGTGGCCAACGCTATGACTGGATGGAGCACAAAGAAAGCCTTTGGCAGTCTCGGTGATCTGGTACTCTTTGCTCCAAGATTCCTTCAGGCCAGACTAGAGGTTGTAACTAAGGCAGCTATGGGACTCAGGCCGGGTGCTACACTGGATCAGCAGATAGCCAGAAATTCTATCATCAAGATGATCGCTATCGGCACACTTCTGACTGTATCTGCTAATATGATGCAGGGAGAAGAAACTGACTTTAGATTCCTTATTCAAGACAAGAATGGCAAGTGGAGAAAAAACTCCAGATTCATGCGGATCAAGTTAGGTGGCTATTATTATTCAGCCTTCGGCACATGGGACTCATTGCTTGGCCTATTCCTTAATCTTGGGACTGGCCGATTAGACCTTGCCCTAAGATCCATGTCATCCGGTGTAGTTTCTAATGCGTGGGATCTGATTACTGGAAGAGACTATAACTATAATGCGATCACAGAAAATCCGGCAGCCTTTGGCCAGTGGATTGTGAGTAATTTTATTCCCTTTGGTATCTCTCAGGCTGGTATAGGCTTTAAGCAGATGTGGGGTGGCATGGTTGATGGTGAGATGAGCGATGTCCTGTATGGTGGTATCAATGTCAGTGCTGAGCTATTCGGTGTAAAGAGTTATCCGATGGAAGACTGGGATACTACCTTTGATAAAGAGGGACTCTTCATGTATGAGGATGACACTAAGCTAAGCGTTGAGATCCCCAGACATACATGGGCTGACAGTATAAGAACAGTATCCGCCAATTCAGACTTCAGGCGTTATAACCTAGAGGATATAATAGCTTCATCAGAATACCCTGCTAAAGTTAAGGCAGTAGCTCATACGCTACTCTTGCAAGATAAATATCAGGCGATTAAGAACTGGACTCTCGTTTCCATTGATGAGGGAAAATACAAGGAATACTATAGCCAATGGAGTGCTCGGCAGAAGCTGGTAGATGCCGGGAAGAAGGCACGATATACAGTAGTAGGAGAGATGCAGCCTGACGGCAGCACGAAGGATGTAACCTATAAGGGAGAAGATGCAGTCAAGGCCTTTGATAAGCAGAACAAAGATGCTAAGTTTGGTAACATGACTCAGGCTCAGTATGTTTTGCTTACTGAATACTGGGCTCTTAACAGCGATGAGCTTAAAGAAGAGTATGCTGCTCTACATCCGGAGCTGATAGCTAACGAAAGATACCAGACTCTGAGATCTAATCCGGAAGAGAATGCCTATCTAGCTATGGCCGGGTATGAGGATATACTTACTAAGGAAGCCTATAATGAATTGCATAGGCTGATGAGAGAGCTGGATATACCAGAGCTGGCGATAGAGCCATTGACACTACCGCCTAAGACATCAATAGATACTCACTTCAAGTATGAAGAGATGGTAGCTAATGGTACTTATAATACTCCGGAGGCTAAGCTATTACTGCTGGATGATTTCCTGAAGGCAAAAGATAATGAGGTAGTCTCATATTGTGATTGGAGAACAGAGGCTGGAGAAAGGCTTATAGTGCCGGATAAAGAACTGGAATACTACCAGCTCCAAGTAGATAACAAGGCTCTCTTTGATCGGCTTGATGAGATCCGGGATGATGATACCCTTACCGATAAGCAGAAGGAAGAGGCGAGAGCTAAAGTCAGAGCTACGGCTGTGGGAGAACAGACATTCGCTGATATAGAAAGGCGTGTTACAGTCATTGGTAAAGGATCAAGGAAAGCTCCGGTAGATCCAAAGATGGTAACACAATATATAGAGCACATGAGGTTAGTAGATACTACATCTGGTAGTAGTGCTGAGGCTAGACTGAATCGCTATGATAATAAGCAGCTCAATGACTTCTTAATGGATGAGAATATCTGGGGTAAAGCTGCCTCAGCTCCTCTAAATGTTGATACAGATTATCTGGACAACTATCTCGTACCCAGATGGCGGATAGATCTTGAGTTTAAGGCTGAAGACGAAGCGTATAATGCAATCAAAGATCCTAATGCTGTCAGGCAAGCAGAGCTCAGAGCTGCATATCTCTCCGGAGAAGGGCTTGAAGGTGCTGAATTGCAGAGACGTATGGAGTACCGGGTTGCTCAGCGGAAGAGAGAAGGCCTGTCTATATCTAACTCTATTACTGGAGTCAGGCTACCTGTTGATATGCTTGATACCTACGTCAGCTACTATGAGCTACCATCTAAAGGATTCAAGCGAGAGCGATTCATTATAGCTAATCCTCAGTTTGCTCAGAAGATGTTTGATATTACAGGAAAGGACATCTGGAAGACGCTACCTGAAATTGTGCCGGATATAAGATATGATGAAATATATGAGGAGTGGCAGGATAGCTATGATCAGCTGGATGCCTTCAAGGATGCAGATTCTCCGGACTATAAAGATAATACGATCAAGGATAAGAATGGCCAGACTGAAAGAGATAGGGCTGTAGCTGAGATGCTATTCACCATAACTGATCAGACGTACTCCGGAGTAACAGCAAAGAATAAGCAAGCCACTTCATTTGCTCTGGCTATATATGAGCGTGATGCCTACAGGTTATTCATAGATAAGAAATATGTAAATACCTATGTGGCATGGCGGAAGCTAAAGGCTGAAGGGATACCGGATAACTGGGCTATCCTCAGTGGCCAGAGCGATAAGAAGACTGGATCTTATCTCTGGTTTGAAGATGACTGGTTTATGATGGAGAACATAGACTTTTATAACAACGTCTATCTAGCCGATCTGGATAAAGATGGACATCCGGATCACGAAAGGATGGACTTTACTAAAGTACCTAGCAGAGCCATCTTCCAGAAGTATCTGATCTATGTGGATCTGCCTCATCAGAAGGCTAAGGATGATTATAGACTGGCCAACTTAGATCTTGACAAGTGGGGCGTGAGTAGGTTTGACTGGACATCAGTAACAGAGAAGGTAAGACGAACAGACTTGACACCTTATGAGCGTTTGATGGAAGATTACTATGATAGACAGCAATCAATACAGGAGAAGCTGAACGATCTATTAAATAGGTAAAGGAGGGAATAATGCCAGCAGCGAATGAAACTCAGAGACGATTCATGTGTCAAGCCTTAGCGG
>Ga0180008_1002286_pt1 | contig 10550 bp, 7 predicted proteins | sample MM_PW_MetaG_FD_121121 | JGI IMG/M metagenome (GOLD analysis project Ga0180008, IMG submission 121121) | Groundwater microbial communities from the Aspo Hard Rock Laboratory (HRL) deep subsurface site, Sweden - MM_PW_MetaG | ecosystem: Environmental > Aquatic > Deep subsurface > Groundwater... | reverse complement strand
TGTCGCTAATACGACATCTCGTCCCGTCATCATTTTGCCATCTGTCTCAATGACGATTCGGTCACGCAGTCCATTTAATAACAACGTTTGGTGCGTCTCTGCTAAACCAATTTCCCACGGCAAGCCAGTATGCTTCAAACTGGTGCGTGGAGCTGCGCCAGTACCACCATCATATCCACTGATTAACACTAAGTCTGCTCGTCCTTTGGCTACCCCCGCAGCAATCGTACCAACACCTACTGCCGACACGAGTTTCACACTAATTCGTGCTCTTGGATTCGCATTTTTTAAGTTATGAATCAGTTCTGCTAAATCTTCTATTGAATAAATATCATGATGAGGTGGAGGTGAAATTAATTCCACTCCAGGCGTTGAGCCACGAACCTCTGCAATCCATGGGTACACTTTTTTCCCTGGCAGATGACCACCTTCACCCGGTTTTGCCCCCTGAGCAACCTTGATTTGAATCTCGTCTGCATTCACTAAATAATGACTCGTCACACCAAATCGACCAGACGCCACTTGTTTAATAGAGCTTCGTCTAGAATCACCATTCTCATCAGGTGTGAAACGGTCGATGTCTTCGCCGCCTTCACCAGTATTACTACGTCCGCCAACTCGATTCATGGCAATCGCTAAAGCTTCATGGGCTTCTTTTGAAATCGATCCATATGACATCGCACCTGTTTTAAAACGCGCGCAAATCGCTTCAACTGATTCAACTTCTTCAATTGGAACAGAAGGACGGTCTTTAAATTTCAATAATCCACGCAACGATTGAAGGTTTACCTTTTCATCCGTCAACATGCTTGTATATTTCTTGAAAACCTCATAATTATTCGTGCGACACGCGTGTTGAAGTGTATGAATAGTACTTGGATTGTATTGATGGTCCTCACCGTTCGCTCGATATTGGAACTCGTCACCAGAATCCAAGGTTTTATTGCCACCACGGTTTTCTTGAAATGCCACTTCATGACGCAGAAGTGCTTCTTTTTCGATCATATCCATACCAATTCCGCCAAGTCGAGAAGAGGTTCGCGTGAAATATTTATCAATGACATCTCTATGAATGCCCACGGCTTCGAATATTTGTGCACCACGATAACTTTGAATGGTGGAAATCCCCATTTTCGAAAGCACCTTAATAATGCCATCAGTGACCGAATGGATATAATTATTTCCTGCTTGTACAAGTGAAGGCATTGATAGCTCACCTTTTGCCATTAACTCTCGAATCGAGTCAAAAGCCAAATACGGGTTTATTCCTTCTGCACCAAACCCTAGAAGGGCCGCAAAATGATGCACTTCCCTTGGTTCACCTGATTCCAGCAATATACTTACTTTTGTCCGTGTTCCTTGACGAATCAAATGATGATGTAAGCCCGAAACTGCTAATAATGCAGGTATCGCTGCTTGATGTTCAGATACCCCTCTGTCCGATAAAATCAGCAAAGTGGTTCCTTCAGTGACCGCCTGGTCCGCTTTTATAAATAACTCTTCTAAAGCGTGTTCAAGAAGCCCGGGTTCTTTATTAGCAGAAAAAAGAATCGAAAACGTGGCCGGCTTAAACCCTTCTAATTGTTGTTGACGCAAAGATTCTAATTGTAAATTCGTTAAAATCGGAGTTTTCAGTCGAATGTGGCGACAGCTTTCTGCATTGGGGTTAACCAAATTACCTTCCGCTCCGATTGTTGTATCGACCATCGTAATAATTTTTTCTCGAATTGCATCAATAGGTGGATTCGTTACTTGTGCAAACAATTGTTTAAAGTAGTTGTAAAGCAATTGAGGTTTTTTCGATAAAACAGCTAACGGAGAATCGTACCCCATCGATCCGACTGGGTCTTTCCCTTCAAGCACTAAAGGTTTGATAATCTTCGTTAGTTCTTCCTGTGTATAACCAAAAGCAAGTTGCTGTTGTAATAATGGTTCGCCAACGTAAACATGTGACTGTTCACTCGCTTCAGGTAAGTCTTCGAGATTGGTCATATTCTTCAGCCACTCTTTATAGGGCTGCTCTGAAGCAATTTGTAGTTTAACCTCTTCGTCTGGAATAATCGTCCCTTTTTCTAGGTCGATTAAAAGAATCTTTCCAGGTGCTAATCGTTCCTTGTATTCAATATCGTCCGCGAAAATATCCAATGCCCCTACCTCTGAACCAAGGACAATCATGCCGCTTTTTGTGACGTAATAACGTGCGGGTCTTAAACCATTGCGGTCAAGTGTGGCGGCGATTTGTTTCCCATTTGTAAACACCAATGCAGCCGGTCCATCCCAAGGCTCCATTAATGTACTGTGATACTCATAAAAATCACGTTTCTCTTCAATAATAGTCTTATCATTTGCCCATGGTTCAGGTACCATCATCATGGCCGTATGAGCGATAGAACGTCCTGATAAGTGTAGAAATTCAAAACAATTATCAAACATGGATGAATCACTGCCATCCGCATCAATGACTGGCAGAACTTTCTGCAGATCCTTTTCATTGAAAAATTCCGAATCAGTCATTTGTTCACGGGCTCGCATCCAATTCACATTGCCGCGTAGTGTATTAAATTCACCATTATGAATGGTGTAACGGTTTGGATGTGCACGCTTCCAACTCGGAAACGTATTGGTGCTGAATCGAGAATGTACGAGAGCTAAAGCAGATTTGAAATCTGGATGATTTAAGTCGATGAAAAATGAATCTAATTGTTCGGGGATTAGCATGCCTTTATAGACAATGGTTTGGGTTGATAAACTACAGATGTATACGTCTTCGTACGCTCTAAAGTCAGCCATTTCACGCTCTATGCGTTTACGGATGATATACAATTTACGCTCGAAAGCCAGTTGATCTTGGCAATTTGAAGACATTTGGATGAATACTTGTCTAATCGTAGGTTTCGTTTTCGTTGCTACTTTTCCAACAAACGAATCATTGATGGGCACTGGTCGCCATCCAAGAAATACTTGACCTTCTTCGGCAATAATTCGCTCAAAAATTTCTTTACTCTTCATACGAATCTCGTGATCTTTTGGTAGAAACACCATACCGACCGCATATTCGCCTTCTCTTGGTAAAATAATATCTTCTTTCTCACATTGTTTTTGGAAGAAGCGATGAGGAATTTGCGTTAATATACCCGCTCCATCTCCTGTACTTGTATCTGCGGATTGCCCTCCGCGATGTTCCATATTACAGAGGATGGTCACTGCATGTTGAACGATACTATGTGTTTTTTTGCCATTAATGTTTGCAATCATGCCAATTCCACAAGCCTCATGTTCTTGCTCTGGGTCATACAATCCTTGCGGAACTGGATATCCAGTCTTTATCATGACATCGCCCCTCTCTCTTCATCTTTGAAAGATTTCTCTATAGATATCGAACAAGTATATCACAAAATCATAGTTCACATAAAATTCTGACAACAAATAATGTGTATTTTTATTTATTTTCATGAATGAAAACGCTATCAACATGGACTAACCCACAAATCTTTGTGAATAAAAAAATGTTGAAAATACTCATATTATTGACCATTAAAACGAATCACCTGAAAATAGTTCTACAATAAATACTCATAGTTTATGCATCGATTCATCTTGATATGATTCAAAACAATCGTGTTTTCTTCTAATTGAAAAACAACAGTATTAAAATTTATTTAGTTGATTTCGTTTCAGTTGGAGCGTTCCGCACGCATAGATTCGCTTTATCATGTCTTCAACTGTGTAACGCCTAATTAAAAAACAGAATGGTCGATATATGAACTTTGTTTCATTTCCTTTGGATGTCTTACCACTTCTTCGGATGACAATATTAATGTAGTGCATATGAATGACAAAATTGTAAAGAATGAATACTATATTGACTTTCCTCCTCATAGTCTTATAATTGATTATGATAATCATTTTCATTTAAGCAATTAGAGATAGCTCTCAGGATGAGTCAAAGGAAGTAGATTTAAATACAAGCGTTCATTACAATGTTGATGATGGATTATATAAAGCATTCGAAAAAAATGAAATTAAAATAAATTTATTATAGGTCAGCCAGATGAGATACCTGGGTGCATTAAGCGTAAGTATTTTAGATATATAAACTGTTTGAGCTAACAGCTCACACAGATTCAGGAGAAACTAATAATAGAAAGGGTGTAAATGATGAGAAATATCGAAAAATATCGTAATGCATTTATTAATGCGCTGGACTTGGAGGATGGTGTTGTAGTTGAAGATTTAGCACTTGGTGAATCACCAGAGTGGGATTCAATTGGACATATGACACTCATTGCTGTTATTGAGGATGAATTTGATGTCTCAATAGATTCTGAATGGATCACAGAGTTCAATTCTTATCAGTCAGGAATGGAACTATTGAATCGATTGGGAGTAGACTTTATTAATGAATAGTTTTAAAACACTTGACGAGTTTGGAAACCGAACCGCAGTATATGCTGAAAGAGAATATTCTTACTCTGAAATGGTAGAAATTGCTGACGCTATCCGTGGTAATGTAGGTGAAAGAACGCTCGTTTTTTGTTTATGTTCAAATAATAAGGAGTCTTTATTTGGCTATGTGGGTTTTATTAGAGGCAGTGTAGTTCCTGTACTTTTGGATGCATCCATGCATATTGATCGGTTGCGCAGACTGATTAATCTTTATAAGCCTACATACATTTGGGCGGGTACGGAAAATCAAGACTTATTAAAAGAAATGGATAGTTCATTTGTGTATGGTGATTACACATTATTTAGATGTCCGACAGGGTTCCAACATCATCTTGATGAACATCTTGCGCTTCTTTTAACAACCTCTGGGAGTACAGGAAGCGCAAAATTTGTACGCTTAAGCTATGATAATATTTTCAAAAATGCTGACTCTATAAGGAAGTACCTTGACATTAATTCAGACGATAAACCGATAACAACTCTTCCAATGAATTATTCCTATGGCCTTTCTATCATTAATAGTCATTTCATAAGCGGTTCGACGATAATTGTAACGGGTGCATCTATCATGAAAAAAGAGTTTTGGGACTTATGTAGAGAGCAACGAGCAACAACTTTTGGAGGAGTTCCTTTCGTGTATGAGATGCTTGATAGGCTTAATTTTGAAGAGTTTAATCTTCCGAGTTTAAAAAAACTAACTCAAGCTGGTGGGAAATTAAGCTCAGTTCTATCATACAAATTTGCTGAAGTTTGTAGTAAGAAAGGAATTCAATTTTTTACTATGTACGGCCAAACTGAAGCAACGGCACGAATGACTTATTTACCTTATGAAAAAAACTTTGATAAAGTCGGAAGTATTGGTATTGCCATTCCGGGTGGAGAACTGTTTCTGCAAGATGACAATGGCAACAAAATTACAACGCCTAATGTTACTGGCGAATTGATATACAAAGGAGCAAATGTTTTTTTGGGGTACGCTGAGTCGTTATTCGATCTTTCAAAAAAAGATGAGAACAACGGTATTTTGCACACAGGTGATCTGGCTTATTTTGATCAGGACGGGTATTTTTTTATTTCTGGTCGAATCAAAAGAATGATTAAATTCTATGGAAACCGCATTAGCTTGGATGAAGTCGAAGGACTTTTAAACGAGTATGGTCATGATTGTATTTGCGCTGGGACGGATGACCAAATGTATATTTACACATTAAAAGACGATGGTGTTCAAATTAAAAAAATAATAAAGGAAAAATTAAACTTAAAGGGTATTAAGATTATGAAAATCGAGGAATTTCCACGTAATCATTTCGGAAAAATCCTTTATTCTGATTTACCTAATTATGAATAATTCACTTTCGCCTGAACCTTTTACAATACCTCAAATTCGCAAATGAGTGTGACACTTTCTAGGTGAACTATTGAAAAAACGTAAACCCTACATTAGTACATTGTTAATTCGTACTATAGCGTTTTGTCGTCACTTTAAGGGGACTGGCGGCTTGGACAACTGTAGGGTTATTTATTATTCGATTTATAAAAAATCTTAAGTTTATTTTTAATCAGGTGATAGTATGACTTTTATATCAATTGAGTTTCTCCTGTTTTTCGCAATAATCGTATTTACTTATTATTTAATCCCACATCGATTGAGATGGATTCTTCTATTAGCAGCAAGTTACGTTTTTTACGCAATCTTGAGTATCCAATTTATACCGTTACTACTTACAAGCACAGCTTTTACTTATGTTACTGGAATTATTATTGAAAAACAGGAGACAAAAAAACAAAAGAAAAAAGTCATGCTAGTCGGTATTTTCGTGTTATTGTTTTTTCTCGGTTGGTTTAAATATTTTAATTTTGTCAATGACTCATTTCGAGCGATTGCTAAATACATGGATTGGAACTATACCTTACCTTACCAAGAAATTGTTCTGCCATTAGCCATTTCATTTTATACACTTCAGGCAGTAAGTTATCTTGTGGATATTTACTATGGTAAGCAAAAGGCGGAAAGACATTACGGTTATTTTTCAATTTATTTTGCGTTTTTTCCACAATTGGTTGCTGGGCCGATTGAACGTGCGAAGAAACTGCTTCCGCAATTTAAAGTTGAACAGAAGTTAAATTATGAAAATTTACACTATGGGATGAAACGAATCGCATGGGGTTTTTTTAAGAAAACATTAATTGCCGATCGACTAGCTCCAATTGTTTCTAGTGTATTCGATAATCCTAACCCGACTGGTTCACAAATTGTACTAGCTACTATTTTATTCTCGATTCAATTGTTCGCAGATTTTTCAGCACTCAGTGACATCGCTATCGGTTGTGCAAAAATGCTCGGAATAAATTTGAGTGAAAATTTTAAGCAACCCCACTATGCAGTATCGATAGCAGATTTTTGGAGTAGATGGCATATCACGTTTTCTACATGGCTCAGGGACTATATCTTTATCCCTCTATGTAAAGGAAAAAAGAAGAGAAGTGAAATTTATTTAGCAATTGTAATGACTTTTTTAGTAAGTGGCATTTGGCACGGAGCCGCTTGGACTTTTGTTATATGGGGTTTCATTCATGGATTTTATCGCGTGTTTGGAGATTATACGAAACAGTTTCGTGGAAAAATGGCTTCATTTATACAACTGGATCAAAGTCCAGTGCTCCATAAATGGATCAAAATCGCCATAACCTTCCTTCTAGTTTGCTTTTCTAGAGTTTTTTTTCGATCGGATTCTGTTACACAAGCATTTGAAAATGCACAGCTTTTCTTAACAATTCACTCATGGAGGCCATCGGGAATTGTACAAGCATTTGAAATATTTTCGCTCCTTGATTTAGTGATATTCCTATTCTTCTTTATTATTGTACAAATATTTCATTATATCGAAAGAAATAATGTTTCAACATGGAAATGGCTCTCGGGGAACTCGATAACCGCTAGATTCGCATTTTATATTTTTATTATTGTTTCAGTCCTTATATTCGGTGTTTCGGGTCAAGGATTTATTTATGGGGGATTTTAATCTAAATACTAATTACACGGGAAATTTGGATGCGTTTTATTAGTGAGCCATTCAGTAACCTTTGTGAAATAAGCACTAAATTGAAAGGATTTGTTATGGGACGTTTATTCATTAAGTTAACAATTATCATTACTGTTGTTTCACTTCTGTTTATACCGGTAAATAACTTTGTAAAACAATCTCATGATTACAATATTAACCATGCAATGCTGGCGTTTAAGAAACATCCATATCCAGTTGATATCATCAATTTAGGTACATCTCATTCAATGTATGCTTATTATTTTAAGCCTACTGGTTTGTCCCATCTGGACTTAGCACTACCTGCTCAGACGATTCAGTATGACTATAAATTGTTGAGAGAGTATGGCGAGTATCTTAAACCTGATGGTGTAGTCATCATCTCCATCTCTCAAATTACTTTCGCAAATTCTGAGACCAATTATGTAGGAAATTATTATAAGGTTTTAGACCGCACCGAGATTGAACCGTTTGATTTAATTGATTATTACAGTTACCTGTACTTACCTGCCTTAGATAGTGGTCGTTTTAATTCTGCGCTCGCGGGTAAATTTAAAAACTTTAAATGGAATTCTCATCAATCTTGGAAAAATAACGGTAAAAACTATTCAGAAAGAAAGTATGAGAAAGTAGAAGCACAATATAGAGAAGCGATTGAAAATAAAACCATTGAACAAAATGTGGAGCAGTTAAGAGAGATGGTAGATTATTGTAGCGAGAAAGGGTACCGAGTAGTATTAACCATGGAGCCAGTACAACAGTCTTATCAAGAATATTTCAATGAAGAAGTAATGAATAAACTTGTTTTTCAGTACTTAAAACCCCTTGAATTAGATATCCCTTTTTTAAATTATATGAGTGATCACAGATTCGTAAACAACAGAGAATACTTTATCGACCCAGATCATTTAAATAGCGAAGGAAGAAAAAAATATTCTTGGATTGTGTACAAGGACCTTAAGAAATTGGGCTATTTATGAGCGACTTATATGCCTTTTATTGATATAAACTTATTTATACGTGGAAGATTTAATTTCTATTGATGCCCATATATACAAGGGGTAACAAAGTTTATCTCCTGGAACACAATATAATTCTTGTTTTCCAGGAGATTTTTTTATTTCTACTACGACTAAAAATGTGATTATAATTAGGTGAAATCCAACACACAAAGACTTTATCTACTATCCATGAACTTAATTACATAACAAAAAAACCAACCAGCAAGAGAGAAGACTCTCTTCCTGATTGGTTTCATATATCGTTTATTTACTTTGATACCATGCACTAGCTTTTTCTACTTCACTAAACGTTAGTTGATGGCCATTAGCCTCCCACTCCAATGTCACTACAGCACCAGCTTGTTCCAACAAGGCTTTCAAGTCTTCAGATTCTTGTGCCGGACAAATCGGGTCATTAGAACCCGCTCCAATGAACACGTGTTTCCCAGCTAAATTCGGCAAGTCAATTCCTCTTCTTGGAACCATTGGGTGATGAAGCACTGCGCCTTTTAATGAATCTTCGTAATGGAATAATAAACTTGCAGCAATATTTGCCCCATTCGAATAGCCCACTGCGTAAATATTGTACCGGTCAAAACCATATTCGGTTGCTGCTTGATCTAGAAAGTCATTTAATTCTTTTGTACGGAAAACTAAGTCCTCTTCATCAAATACACCTTCAGCTAAACGCTTGAAAAAGCGAGGCATTCCGTTTTCTAACACATTTCCTCTTACACTAAGTACATTCGCTTCCGGATCTACTTTTGATGCTAATGGAAGCAAGTCATGCTCTGTTCCACCTGTTCCGTGTAACAAAAGCAATGTAGGTCTAGTAGGGTCATTCCCTTGTTGAAAAAGATGTCTCATTGTCATTTTCTTCTCACCCTTCATTATCTAAATTGCGAACTTCAATTGGAGGTAAGACATTCATTAATGCATCTCGATGTTGTTCATACTGGGCTGGTAATTTCAACTCGGTACCCATTGTTTCACCGGATTCATCATGAGCAAACCCTGGAGGATCCGTTGCAATTTCGAATAAAATCTCGCCACGTTCTTTAAAGTAAATCGCATTAAAGTAGTTGCGATCTTGGACAGGTGTTACTCCGTATCCTGCATTTCCAACATGTTCACGCCACTCTAACTGATCAGCGTCATCTTCAGCGCGCCATGCAATATGGTGAACCGTTCCCACTCCCATTTGTCCTCGTCCACTAGGAGAAGATTTCACATCGATTATATTGCCGATTTCCCCATACGATTTGAATCGCATCAAGCCATTTTCTTCCGCAATTTTTTCAAGACCCATCACATCTACTAATAATTTAGCTGTTTGGTCTGGTTGAGCTGAAAACAACGTTGCTCCACCAAATCCTTTAATGGCTACATTTGATGTCACTTCACCGAAAGCCCATGAACTTTGGTCTCCACTTGCTCGCTCAACTAATTCTAGTTGTAAGCCGTGCGTATCTTTAAACGTCAAATATCTTTCACCGAAACGTTCTGATTTCGAAAACTCAATATTAAATTTCGTTAGTCGGTTCTCCCAAAATGGAAAAGCACCTGTAGGCACAACATATGAAGTCACTCCTACTTGCCCATCTCCGATTACACCAGGATAAGCATCTGCCCATGGGAAAAACGTGATAATCGTTCCTGGTTTTCCTCCGTCATTACCAAAGTACAAATGATACGTACCTGGATCATCGAAGTTCACTGTTTTTTTAACCATCCGTAAACCCAAAATTCCTGCATAAAAATCTACATTTTGTTGTGGATGTCCAACAATCGCTGTTATATGGTGAATCCCTGCTGTTCGTTTCATTTTGTTGTCACTCCTTTTTGTGTGGGCACTTTTTTCCCTACTCTTTTTAATAAATCGATCAATACATCGTGTTCTTGTTCTGTGAGTTCAGAAAAAATATCTTCAATGACGAGTTGATGTTGCGGGAAAATTAAATCCATTACTCGTTGCCCTTCGTCAGTTAACTCAATATAAACAACACGACGATCTTCTTTGCAATCACTACGCGTCAGCCAGCCCTTATCTTCTAATTTA
>Ga0180008_1002285_pt1 | contig 10551 bp, 12 predicted proteins | sample MM_PW_MetaG_FD_121121 | JGI IMG/M metagenome (GOLD analysis project Ga0180008, IMG submission 121121) | Groundwater microbial communities from the Aspo Hard Rock Laboratory (HRL) deep subsurface site, Sweden - MM_PW_MetaG | ecosystem: Environmental > Aquatic > Deep subsurface > Groundwater... | reverse complement strand
TTGCGTTGTGTTTCGCGTAACATACTGAAATGGCATTTATTTGCAGGAGGTATTGCGAATAATCTTCAGAGCAGTTGCCGACAGTGCAGGATTCAGATAAGATACCATTTCCTCGGGTAAAGCATGAAATCTATTTTATCGAGCTATCACCATGCCACAATTACAGCTGCCGATGTTCCCGAAAGGGATAACCTTGATTAATGCTAATCTTGGCTTTGTAACCCAAGACAACACCGTCACCTACATTTACGGGAGCCTGCCGATTTTCTCCCATGCCGCTGATGACCTTAAAACGTTTCGAATGTTTACCAGCCAGTTGTATATCAATGGGAGTGCCAGCCAGGCTGAAATTTGCCGGGCATTTGGAGTGAGCAGGATCAGTGTCAAACGAAGCGTCAAGTTATACCGTGAAAAAGGCATGGCCGGTTTTTATGCTGAACCGAAACACAGAGGAGCAGCGGTATTAACAGCTCCAGTTCTCGACAAAATCCAAGAACTACTTGATGCAGAACAATCAATTCCTGCTATTGCTGATCAGTTGGGATTAAAGGCAGACACTCTGCGCAAAGCCGTGCAGGTAGGAAAGCTGCATAAGCCTCAAAAAAAAGTCCTCCCCGCTGAATCAGCATATTGAGGGAACCTGTAAAAGTGACAGGAGTAAGGAGGATGCTGCAGCTCCCATAGGGATGGGGGCAACCGATACAGACGGAAGACTCCTTGCAAGTATCTTTCGGAAAGGTCCGGTTGCATCAGCCGGCAAATCGCTGCAGCGCTGTCACTGTCGAGAATTTATGCAGGGAATTAAATACGACGTCCACGAAATTTCCTGGAACAAATTTACAGATGGTCTATGAAATGGTGTCGTAACAATATTTCCCGAGATCAGGAGGTCTGAACCTAGTTACGACCTGACAGCCCTAATGAAAAAACCCGTACGGAACCGCATGCGGGGTGTTATGGTGGCTGGGGGAGAAAAACTCCGGAAAGCAACCCTATTCTATTGCCCATCCGTATCGGAATTACCTGTTTGCAATATAGTGATGTGCAATGTTATGGTTTTGGCTGTGAATAATTTGCAAATAACAACAAGGCAATTATTACCGATAATTCAGCTTATCGAGAGGCAACAGTACTATCGCCCAAAAGATATTCCATGAATAAATTCTCGTAAAAAGGCTAAAAAAAACATCCAGGCCAAATCATGGCCAGTTTATATAACCACGAAAGGGACGAATATGTTTTTTTTATCTCCTGAGCATAGTATATGCGAGAACCGTCAGCAGGCAGCAATCAGAGCTGTACGGACTCTGCACGAACAGGGCAGCGGAAAAACAAACGAGGACATTCTGCTTCAGGATGGCAACCTTTATGGTGTGTTTGACGGAGCAACAAGCCTTGGGGACAGTCCGCACACACAGAGCAAGACTGGAGGGTTGCTGGCTGCCGAAACCGCAGCTGGAACCTTTGCTCGTAACGGAAACACCCTCAGCCGTCTCGGCTGCCTGGCTAACCGGAATATCCGTCAATTAATGGAAAGCAGCGGGGTAGATTTCACACAGCGCCGGAATATCTGGTCAACCAGTGCTGCGATTGTACGGATCGACGGAGATGAGATCGAGTGGTTTCAGGTTGGTGACAGCCTGGCGCTGCTTCTTTATGAAGACGGTTCGTATCGTCAGCTTGCCGATCCGATTGACCATGATCGGGACACCCTGTGTCTCTGGAAAGAGATGGGGCCGAATTCGACTGGCACCATCCAGGAAAACCTTGCCGACCAGATCCTCAAGGTACGTGAGGGTATGAACATTCATTACGGCGTTATGAATGGTGAACCGCAGGCCGTTGATTTTTTTCGACATGGAAGAGCACCTCTCACCGGTGTTACGGATATAATTCTTTACACCGACGGCCTTTTTTTACCACAAACCGATCCGGATCAACCTGCAGATCTGGAAACATTTGTGAATCTCTACCGTCATGGTGGACTGAAACAGATCCGCAATCTGGTCAGGGAGCTGCAAAAAGATGACCCTCGTTGTCTCAATTATCCCCGCTTTAAACAACATGATGATATCGCTGCTATAGCCCTGTCCTTTCATGAGGCATGAGCGCGGTTATTTCAAGCACCTGCCTTTGTAACTCACCCTCCTCCTGGGACCAATACGTATTGGCCTCTTCCGGTGGCACACCATTCCATCTGCATGGCTGGTGCAGTGTCATTGAGAAAAGCTACAGACATCCCACTTATTTCCTGAATGCCCATACTCAATCCCGGGGCAAAAAGAACATTGTCGGTATTCTTCCCCTCGCGCTTTTTTCGGGCCCAGGCGATGAGAGTAGACTCGTTTCCCTGCCTTTTCTTGATTGCGCTGGTATCCTTGCCGACAACCCCTTCATCGAACAACTCCTTTTCAAGGAGGCTCTGATCATAAGCGAAAGAATCGGGGCAGTGCACCTGGAACTGCGCATGGATAGATCCCTCTCTTTCCTCAATGAACAGGGATTCGAGATCCCGAAGCAATACCGCCATCAAGTCCACTCCTTCAAAGTTGGTCTGCGCCGATCCCTTCCCGGTTCCAAGGAAGAACTTTGGCAGGCCCTGGATTCGAAGGTGCGGAACCAGGTGCGGAAGGCCCGTAAGTGTGAGTGTCGTAGTAGAGTTGGCGGTGTGGAACTCCTTTCTCTCTTCTATGCGGTTTTCTCGCAGAATATGCGTGACCTTGGATCCCCGGTTCATGCACTCTCATTTTTCGAGGAAATGTTTCTGAAGTTTAAGGATCAGGCCACTATAATCCTCATTGAACGAGAACAGGAGCCCATTGCCGGAGCAGTGATTGTCCGCATGCATGAAACCATGTATAATCCTTGGGCCTCATCCTTGCGAGCCTTTCGTCCACTCTGTCCTAACATGCTTCTCTACTGGCAAATGCTGGCCCTTGCTTGTGAACAGGGTGCTCGTTTCTTTGATTTTGGTAGATCTTCTCCCGGGGCCCCAACCCACCGTTTCAAGAAACAGTGGGGTGCTGAGTCCCGCCCGCTGGCCTGGCATATTTTTTCCAGGAAACCGAACATCTGGAGTCCTGAGCGGGAAAGCCTGGTTATCGAAGCATGGAAACAGCTTGACCTGGAGCTATCCCGTAAAAGGGGTCCCGAACTCCGCCGCTGGATCAGCCTCTAAGAAAAAGGAAGGAAAATCATGCCACCCGTAAAGCACAACGGATTTCTCCTTACCATTCCAAAGCCCCTCCTGGTGGTGGTGGAAGATGTGGGCTGGTGGCAGGGGCAAGATGGCTCCACGGTCAACGAACCTTTTCGCAGCGGGATGAATCGAGAGCATTGCCTGCAGGATTACCAGGCCTTGCTCCTCCTCGCCAGACGGCTGCAGATGCGTATTCAGATTTCCATGGTTCTTTGTGAATGGGATCGCAGCAGCCTGCTGCGCCATGTCCCAGGTGCTACCTGGATGGGTGAGGACTGGTGCAATCCCACCTCACAAGATATCCTGGAGGAGACCTCCGATTTTCTACGAGTCAATAGCGATCATTTGGAAATCGGACTCCACGGAGTCGGGCACGAGTTCTGGAAAAATAAACGGATGGAACGTTCCGAGTTCCATGATACAGATAACATCATGCGGCCTTCGGGTATCATCCGTCAACATCTGGATGCTTTTGCAGCCATAATGGAGGAAAATGGGCTGGGTCTATTTCCACAAGCCTTTGTACCGCCGGCACTTTACCACAGTTTCGGGAATGCCGAGCAGTCATTTCAAGCCATTCTTCGTGAGTATGGGGTGAGCTGGGTAAGCACCATTTTTTCCAGGGCTCGTCAGTATGCTCCCCCTGTTCACGAGAAACTCACCTGGGAAAGCGACGTGCTGCTCATCGAGCGAGAGGAGGCACCGGTTCCATGGCATATACATGCGGCACCACCAACCCTGCCGCATGCAGGTCCCATCGTCGCTCTGCATTGGAAAAATTTACTGCATCTCGATCCTCACAGAAACGAGGAGGTAATCATCCCATGGGTGGAACTTCTTTCTTCCTGCGGCAAGGACTTCAACCGAATATTGGCTCGGGATACAGCTTCCTGCTGGAGCCAGTTTGCCTATCACAGCCTGGCGAAGATTGAGCCGCTGGGGGATGGGGTGGAGATTGATATCGGTGGGGGCCCAAATCTGAGCAGCATCTCCCGGCATTTCTTTCTGAAAATTCGAGACGAACAACATCGTTCCTGGCGGATCAGCAATGGAAAAATGATTTCTTCCCGGAGCGATGGGCCTGTGACCCAGGTTTGCATAGAGTTCTTTTCCAGGAGCAGGCCAATCTATCTGACTCCTCGAAGCGCCAGGGCCTCGGTATAGACGGTCTCTATTCTGGTAAATACCTTTTCCCAGGTATACGGGGCGGTGAACTCTGCGATCTCCCCCGGGGAAGGACGGGAACCATCAAGAACGCGTTTGACCTGCCCGGTAATAGCGTCTGCGAGCATGGCCTCCAACTTTGGCCAATCCCGATCAAATGGTTTATCCACTCCCTCCATTGGGGGAAGGGGGATCAGATTTGCCAGATTATTTCCTGAACTTCCGAAAATTTCCCGGCACCCTGGCAGATCAGTGCTGATGATCCGGCATCCACATGCAAGGGCCTCTAAAATGATAAGGGGCAACCCTTCATAAAAAGAGGGCAGCACAAACAGATGACTCCTACCCAAAATTCCAGCCAACTCCTGCTGAGATACCCTGCCATGCAGAATCACATGGCTCCCCAGTTTCGCTGCAAGTGTTTTACAGAGCTGTTCTTCCTCTCCACTTCCGCTTCCCAGAAGATGCAGACGCAGAGGGAGATTGGACAGCTTTTTCATGGTCTGCAACAGCCAGGGCACACCTTTGGAGCTGGACAGTTTCCCTGCATAGACTATCTCGCAGGGAGGGGGCGGTGGTTTTTCCATCTCCACAAATAATGTATCGTTGAAACCTCCCCCGACAACATGGATATGCCTGTCATCAATTCCATATAAAATTCTGATTTGCTCTGCCTGATCCTTGCCAAGAGCCATGACCCGATCTATTTTTCGGCAGGGGTCAGTTACTTTTTCCCGGAGGTGCGAGCAGTTGAGATACTGGCGAAGATCCGTGGAATGGCAGGTGGTGACCAGGGGAATGTCGGGGAGTAGCAAGCGTGCCACGCTGGTCATCAACCAGAGATGGTGGCTGTGGATGATATCAGGCTGAAAAGAAGAGACCGCCGCCTCTATTTTTTCGGCAAAGGCCTCCTGATACGCCTCAATTTCCTCTTCATTCAGGTCAATAAAGCGACTGCTTTCATAAGGCATGACATCACTCATTCCAGCAACCGGAAAGGGCAGATCGCCACCGGAAAAAGTGAGAAAGCTGGAAGCGTGCTCTTCGACGCATGGCAGGTAGGGGCTGGTGCCCGCTGGAATACCTGCCAGCAACATGTTTTGGTGACCGGCACGTCTTGCCTCCGCCATGACATTCTGCAGATATACACCACTGCCTGTACATTCGGGACGCTGACTAAGGAGATGGAGTATTCTCACAATAAATTTCTAAAATGTTTTCATAATGATCTATATGTGATTCTCCTAGTCACCTCTACTCTGTGTAGCTGCCTGCAATAATGATCCCGACCCCACAGTAAGTGTCAACTGATGAATGAAGGATGCCGAATGATATAGGTAGTATCATCGTTGTCGGGCTGTGAGAATCATGGTCGGCTCTAACGCTATAATTGACTCCCTCCTCTACGAATACTATATTAAGTGAGAAATATTTTTCACAGGGATTTTGAGTAAAATTTTGCAGAATCAGATAAAAGAGAAAAAGGAAATGGTAAGCGTGTTCAATGTCGACACTGTTTTTGGTGGAATATCAGCTGAAAGCTGTTGTGAAAAAACCGGCTTTCAGCTGATACATATTGTCAGTTATTGGCGGAAGGTAAATGTATACTTAAAAGTTTGAGGATCCAGCCAGTCAAGGGTTTCTGTGCCGATCTGGGCGTATGGGTAGCCGAAAGTGTTAATCGGCTTGCCGTGTTGGGGAGGATTTAAGGCAAGATCACGTCCCATGGCAAGTTTTACCCTGTATTGATCCCAAGCTCCCCAGAAGTATTCCCGATAATGAGTGGTTTTAGTATCACTAAGTTCCAGTTTTTCTTTGAGCATCATTTTGCGCACATCAGCCGGATCAACCGGTACCCAGTCATAACCGGGTAGATAAAATTCGGCCCAGCAGTGCTGCCATGTGGAGATGTCCTGTTCTGTTTTTTTCCCCTGACGGATACCAAAAACTTCCCGGGCGGGAATACCTGCCGCACGGCACAGAGCGACAAAAACAGAATGAATGTCTGTGCATTTCCCACCGGGTTTGTTCAGCAGTAAACAGACATTGCCCGATCCACAGCCATGGGTGGCTGGATCCCGGTACATATTGTCGCATATCCAGTCATAAATTGCCTTGGATTTATCTAGTATTGTTGTTTTTCCCTTGGTAATCTGATCAGCCAGAATCTTTACCTGGCCATCGATTGGCCCAAGGCTGGTCGGGGCAAGGTACATGGCATAATCAGCCGGATCCCATGCTGCCTCTCTGGTGGGAAAATCTCGGCGAACAACCTCCTGGCGAACAGCGTGAAAGGTCAAGGTCAGCTTGCGGCTTGCAGCTCCCTTATCCCAGCGGGCATACAGTATGGGAGTGGAGTATTTCTGGTCACTGTAAACGGCAGATTCTGCATAATCGCCGCTGACACTGATAGTGCTGATAAGCTGATCTCGATCCGAAAGAGGATAGGGGGATCCAGAGCTGGGCCTCTTGGTTGGTGTCATGACCCGATAGGTCAAATTCCATGGTGATGGTTCCGCTGCTCTCATTAGCTGCCCACGCACCCAAGGGTGTCATTAGCAAGGTAATCGTTACTAAAAGACTCCATATTTTTTTCATTCACCTTTCTCCATTTGTTGTTTTGTATTATTATGCTTCTTTGATGATTTTCACTCTGGTGCTACTTAAATCAGGGATACCACCCGTAAGATCAACCATGGGTGTGTTGGCAAGATTTTCATCCAGCCGTGATACCATGTTTGGGTTCAGTCCGGTTCCTAATTTCGGGTCCGGGATAAGACCATTTTGTCAACGACTTTTTTTACCGTCCAAAAAGGCTATACCTCCCTTGCTTATCGGTAATCTGGAGGCACCAAGCTGGCTGTGTCCGTAATGAAACGAAACTGCCACACAGCCTTTTCTCACCAATTTGCTTGGTTGGATCTTGCCGACAATTCCCTCAGAGTTGCTCCGGTAAAGCAGACGAACACTCTCTCCATCCTGGATACCCAAGGAACGGGCATCCTCTTTATCCACTACGACAAAAATTTCAGGAAAAAGCTCCATGGACCAGCGATGGCTTGTTGTCCGAGACTGGCTATGGACGTTCATTTTATGAGTAATGACAGCAAATGGAAATTCTTGATCCCTTTCAGCCAAGATATTGCCGGCAGAATCTGTGGGAGGAAGATAGGTCAGGGAACCGGGAAAGAATTCACCGGCTAGTGAATTTCAGGCAGTGGCAAGATCTTCATTATAAAGAACAACCCGTTTTATGCCGTGCTTGAATTTTTCTCCGGCAAAAACGTCTTTATGTTCTCCTCATCTCCGGTCAGTTCTTTCATTTCCGCCCGGGTTCTTGCAACGCTTGCCTCCAGGCGGGCGACCGCCAGCTCGTATTCCGTGGGATCGATCCGGATCAATATGTCGCCTGCCTTAACGTGTACCCCGGATTTCAGATGCGGAAATACGGACAGGACAATGCCCTTGACTTCGGCGACGGCCTCCCATACCCGGCTAGCTTCCGCAACCCCGTAACCGGTTACTCTCGGCACAAGGTCCACGGAGGGTGCCTCGATGACCCGGAGCGTCCTGATCGATTCAGTCACGGGCTCTTTCGGGTCGGACCGGGTCTGTGGGTTACCAGGTAGGCGGTCAGTACCAGTGCCGCCGCAATGGGCAGCATTATCGATAACCGTTTGAACAATGTATTTATATTCATAGCTTTTTTCATGACTACGCCGGGGTCACCTCAATTTTTCAACTGTGAAAAGGCCTGGTAAGGTGTCCGCATTGTCGAACAAAAATTTCACTCCGGCATTCCAGTTTGCCTGCCAATTCTTCAACTCTTGCGCATCTGCCAATCCCCGGGCCACCTTTGCTTCCACCTCTTTGCTTGCCGGAGTGGCAGACGGCTGTATCATGCTTAGATCATACCGAATCGCTACCTTGGCCCCGGTATCGGTTCTCTCGAATATCCACCGCATCTTTGTCGGGGGAGTACCCACTGGCTCCTTTGCATACACCATTAAGTTTCGCCTGTTGAATGCCGGCCCCAGGGCTCCTCCCGGAAACCCGGTTTTCGGGGCTGCGCCGGTTATATTGGCGATCACCTGGCCAAAAACACCGATCAACCACTCGTCCTCTGCGCCGGGCATTATAACCTTTATTTGTCCCCTGACAGGCAATGTCGATGGATAGAGGGCCTCTAGAGCCTTGCGGGTGATAAGCCATGCTCCGGTGACCGCGCCGCAGGCGTGGCCGGAGATTTTAACGGTCTCCTTAAAGGTATAGGGTATCGGTTGCTCGGTTTGTCCCAGAAGCCCGAGGAGTGGTTCTTTCATAATAATCGGCGGAACGGTATCGAGGTAGTCGACCATGGTTATGGCGTCGTCGGTCCTCCTATCCGCCATAACCGAAGAGGGGATGAACAACAGTATTATTGCCGGAATAATAGCGATGAGCCAATACATCTGTATTCTTTTTTTCATTGATAGACCTCTTTTTTTTCTGTTATCGTTGATTTTACAAGCTTTTTGTTATGCGCTTTGCTTGAGACAGCCACGCCAATCACGTGCAGGATGATCAAGGCCATCATGAATTGAGCTGACACCTCGTGTCTGTCTTCCCAATAGCTGTCGCCTTCTTCTTCCCGGTCAGATCGCTCATTTTTCTCTTTTGCCGCATGACTGTCGTTATGTTTCTTTCATCGTCATCGTTATCGGCGTAGGCACTTATCACCAAAGAGAGCGACCGGCTTAGGTCGATGGCACGTTTACCCTCTTTGGCTGTATACGCTTTATATCCGCTCATACAGACAACAAGACTGCTTATGAGCAATAGAAATATCAAATAGGAAGCTGCGGGATTGTGTCCCAGGTAGTGTTTTGATGTCCCGGAAAAAAAGTCCATGTATATATGCCAATGCCTCTCATGGAGGGTAGATGAAGTTTTTGAATAAGGCGTTTTCTGTTCCGATAAAACCCCAGAATATTCGTGCTGTAACAAGAACTACGATCAAGTAGCCTGTATAATTATGGAAGAAATTATTTTTGTCACCGGTCGCGTATGCAAGGAAGAAGAGCAAGACAAACGACCAATGGAAGATACGTATAAAACCATCCCACACGACTACTTTTTTTTCTCGTTTTTCATGGCTATCACCCTGCTCTTTTTTTAGAACTTATATCTTTCGAATTGGACTGATCTTTAAAATAGTCGGATTTTAATTTGCTGTTGGTGATTTCGTTTTGCTGATTCCATATATCCTCTAACTTCCGGACAAACGATTCCTCCGAAACGATGGTGACTATGGCTGGGTCGAAATGAGTACCTGAGCATCGTCTGATTTCATCAAACGTTTTGGCCAATGGCAGTGATTTACGGTATGGCCTGTCACTTGTAAACGTATCCAGAGCATCCGCAACAGCGGTAATCCGGGCGGAGAAAGGGATGTCGGCACCCTTGAGTCGGGCGGGATATCCCTTGCCGTCAAAGCGTTCGTGGTGGTAACGAATGATGGGAGCAACTTCTTTTAAACCCGAGATACCTTCGACAATATCCGCACCCAGATTCGGGTGAAGCCGATTGACTGAAATTTCGTCCGTGCTTAATTTCCATCGCTTGGTCAATGTCTTATCCGGGATACCGATTTTACCGATATCATGGAGCAGTGCGGCTTGACGGATGGATTCAACTTCCCCAGGGGGTATTCCTAAGGCTTTTGCTATCATGGTTGCATAATAGGCGACCCTTCGTCCATGTCCCCCGGTATACTTGTCCTTCAGACTCAGGGCACTGTCATATGCTAAAAGTATCGACTCATAATGTTCCAGATTTTCCCGCATCAACTTCCCTACTAGAAGCCGATTGGATCGCAGTAGAAATGCCCAAAGAACAAGAGTAGTCGCGATATAGAACAGCCCTCGAATAAGCAAAGGCAGAAATCCATGGTGCATCACCATGTCTAGGTAATAGGCCATCCATTCGGCAAAAACGATGAACAAAACGGCTGAGCCGCCATAGCTCATGAGTACTACATTGTTCCGATGTTTCAGCATTCTTGCATGCAACTCTATATCCTTTCTAAAGGTATCGCTGAAATTCTCACCAGTCGTCCATGGCTTCCGAGGCGTCCGCCGCGAACGGCCATACAGATGCAGAATGTATGCAGACAGTTTCGACAGCAACTTCCTGATTTTCACAAAACT
>Ga0180008_1002282_pt1 | contig 10559 bp, 9 predicted proteins | sample MM_PW_MetaG_FD_121121 | JGI IMG/M metagenome (GOLD analysis project Ga0180008, IMG submission 121121) | Groundwater microbial communities from the Aspo Hard Rock Laboratory (HRL) deep subsurface site, Sweden - MM_PW_MetaG | ecosystem: Environmental > Aquatic > Deep subsurface > Groundwater... | reverse complement strand
TATTGGGGAGGGACTCACAATCTTAAATCTATCCTCATCGCTATTGAAGCTATCCTTAGATCATCGGGGCAGAATATAGGTCAAAACATCTCTTATGATATTCAATACTTACTTAGATTCCTTCACATTCTTCCCACCAAACCATGGTTTGATACTATGATAGCACAACATAGTTGTTATTCAGAGATGCCTAAGGGATTAGATTTCTTAGCTTCAGTTTATACTAAAGAGCCTTATTATAAAGATGACTTGAAAATTTGGATGGGGCAACTCTCCACCATTGAGAAATTGTGGGAGTATAACTGCAAAGACTCAGCAGTTACTCTTGAGATTAAGCATCGTTTAGAGAAAGAATTAGATGAACTCAACAGCTGGCATACTTATAACTTCGCCATGGAGTTACTTGAACCTCTCATATTTATGATGATGAGAGGGGTTAAAGTTGATAAGGAAGTTATGCAGGAGCACCTTAAAGATTACAAAAAGAAGATAGATGAACTGAGAGAGAAGTTCAGGGAGAAATTCGGAGACATTAATCCTCGTTCTCCTAAACAAATATTTGACTTAGCTTACAACAAATTAAAGCTTAAGCCTGTCCTCAAGAAAGGTAAACCCACCACCGATGCCAAAGCTATTGAGAAATTAGCTATCATCTCTCCTGATTTAGCTCTCGTTGCCAAGATTAGATCTGAAGAAACTCTTGTTTCAAATTATCTTGAGATGCAACTTGATAAGATTGATGAGAGATTAAGATGTAGCCTAAATTCAACAGGAACTGAAACCCGCAGACTATCAAGTTCAGAGAGTGTGTTTGGATCTGGGAGGAATCTTCAAAATTTTCCTGATAAACTTAGAGACATTATAATAGCTGATGAGGGTAAACTCTTAACCAACGCCGACTTGAAGGGTGCTGAATCTATGGTAGTTGCTTATCTATCTAATGATATTCATGGAATAAGGATATTTGAGTCTGGCGGAAATATTCATAGATGGACTGCCTCCATCATCTGGAAGATGACTGAAGAAGAAATCGACCAAGACAAACTTATCTGTGATAAAGAGGAGAGGAGTGCTGAATCTAAATACTTCATGACTAAGAAACTTAGACATTCAGTCGAGAAATACGGGAGTTGGGTTACTGTCAGTGAACAACTTAAGATCACAGCAGCTAAGGCTAAGCTACTAATAAGCAAATTCTATGAATTAAATCCCAACCTATTAAATTGGTTTAGGGCTGTTGAAACCAAATTGAATCAGACTCGAACTATCACAACTCCTTTCGGAGATAAGAGGATCTTTTATGGAAGGTTTGGTCAGCAGATGGTGAAGGATGCTGTTGCTCATATAGCTCAGGATACTGTCGGAAAAGTTATAAACAAAGGAATTGTTAATATCTACAATACTCTATGTAAGGAGTATATGGATGTTGAAATTCTTCTTCAGGTTCATGACTCTGTCCTTATCCAACATAATGAGGATAGAGTTAAATTTATTAAAGAACAACTCCCACTTTTAATGAATGTAGAGATTCCTCTTGCTAATGAAAGAAACTTCAAAATCCCTATTGAAGTTAAAAGTGGAAAGAATTGGAGGGAAATGAAATGAGTGAAGAAAGAGATAAATATTTAATGGAAGAAGTTTTAAATGAATGTTGGCATGAACCAGATGACGGTTATGAGGATTATTCCTGTAAACACTGTGGAATATATGGTAGATGTCCAACATCTGTTATAAAAAAACGTATTGATTTCTCTATAGGTGAAGGTTTCTTTAAAATCTGGAATTACATAAAAGAGAAGGATTATTTTGACGATTTTCTTATCAAGAACGGATGGTTTAGACTTGACGAGAAAGGTAACTTCATAATGATTCATACTCATTGGATTGACCCAGACAGATTTGCAGATGCAGTTTATAAATTCTTAAAAGAGAAGGAATGAATAGCTTCTTAACTAAATACCTTGAATATACAGCTCAAACAGAATCTCCGACCAACTATCACATCTGGTGTGGGCTATCTGTAGCAGCCTCCTGCTTAAGAAGATTAGTCTGGATAGACATGGCTTATTGGCAGATATATCCTAACTTATATGTCGTGTTGATAGGACCTCCTGGTTGTAGAAAGAGTGTAGCTATCAACATAGCAACTAAATTAATTGAAGACTTCCCTGATGTTATAGTAAGTCCTGATGCTATCACTCGAGAAGCTCTGATATTAGAATTAGAATTATCTGCAAGAATGCAAGAGATGGGGCCTAAGTCTAATAGACTAGTCATGACTCACTCTTCTATTACAGTTGTGTCTAAGGAACTAGCTACTTTCATTGGAAGTGGCAACAGCGATTTCTTAGTTCTTCTGACAGACCTATTCGATTGTCCCGATATTTGGGAGTATAAAACAAAAAATAAGGGGACTAATAAGTTACTTAATGTCTGGCTTAATCTTCTTGGGGCTTCTACACCATCATGGCTGATGGGGTCCATCCCCCTTCCCTATATTGGAGGGGGCTTTACATCTCGCATTATATTTGTTGTCGAGCATGAACCTCGCCACAAGAAAGCATGGCCTGAACTCTCTGATAAAGAGAAGAGATTAAAAGAATCTTTGAAGTTAGATCTTGAAAAACTATCAATGATTAGAGGAGAATTTATTCCATCTCCTGAAGCAAAATTATTCTTTGAACAATGGTATGAGACTATAGATAAGGAAATGACTGATACGAGATTTAAAGGGTATTCAGCAAGAAAACATATTCAAATTCTTAAGATTGCTTTGGTATTAGCTGCCTGTGATAACAGTGAAGGAGTTATAGAAATAACTCATGTAGAGTTAGCGATTAATCTTTTGAATAAACTTGAAAGTAATATGATAGATGCTTTTGGAACTGTTGGTAGAAGCATTATTGCTGCAGATATAGATGAGGTTACTACTATCCTAAGAACTGTGGGAAGTATGGAACGCCATCAACTGCAAAAAGTTACTAAAATGAATATACATCCTAAGGAATTTGACAATGTAATCAATCTACTTTGTGCTACTGGAGAGGTTCGACTAGAAGCTAGAGATGGAAAAATTATTTATAAATATATGAAGGAGGAAGGTGATGGATAAACTTGCTTTATGTCAAGAGTTAGCAGAAGATAATAAGATATATTTCACCATCTATAAAAATGGTGAAATAGTAAAAACAAAACTATCTTCGATGGGCATGGAAGATTTAGTAAAATTACAGAGGATGATAGAGGGGATGTCCCATAAGATATGGCATACCATGCACTTTAGAGTGTTTAAATGCTGCCCAACCTGCCATGTTAAAAGGAGAAAGAAATGAACGACTTAACTAAACTCTTATCCGAAAAGATCATATTCTGTCCTAACTTGATAGGCCCCTGTAAATTTAATCTTAAAAATTTCTGTGTTTTATTTGAAGGTAGTATCGACAATCATGGGGTTATGGACAAGTGTTTTAATGATAAAAAAAGGAGGCAAAATGGAAGATTTAAGAAAAAAGATTGATGAAAAAACTGGTTGTGAATATATGAAATGTACTGATTTTAAAAAAGGAGTATGTTATTACAAGTATCCTTATTGTAAGTATAGACCTGAAGAGGACCTTTTCCCCTCACTTGAAGGGATTTTAGTTGAGGAAGAGTGCAATAACTGTGGTGGTGATGGCTCATTTTATAATCAAGGGATGCCTCATGCAAAAGTTAAATGTGGCCGATGTAAAGGCACAGGTAAAATTCGAAGACCTGTAACACTTGAAGATATTGATATCTATAAAATCATAAATGAATTAACAGTCTGCAAATGCCATAAAGTCCCACTTTTAGAATCAAGTATTGATATATCTGCTCGAAACATAATTGTTAAAATTGATGGATTACTGACAACCAAGACAGGTGGGATATTGGTAATAATAGAAAGGAGAAAGAAATGAATAAACTAATTACTTACCTCTTAACAGCAACCATCTTCTTCTTCACTGGTTACTTCTCCCGACTCTATCAAGAATCTGAACATAGAGATAAAGCTTTTGAGAATGGAAAGAAATTTGTTATTGGTTCTATAAGAAGTGGAATTGAAGAAGGTTATATCTTCTTCATTGAAGATTTGAAGTTTATCCCAAGAAAGGATAGAGCAGTTAATGTTAAGATAAAATAATGGACATTACAGGGGTAGTTCTTATACTTATAATTGTAGTTTTAATCTTAATGTGGATAAGCCCTTTTAAAAACAGAAAATAAAAATGGAGGAGCTCTTAGGGTGAAAGGAGTTCCAACCCACCACATTCTTACGATATGTGGGCTCCTCCTAATATTCTTCCTCTTCGATAGGCCTAACATATTCTTCCCCAAATAACTCCCTCATATGACGAATAGAATAGGATTTTAATATAGCATCATTCTCCCTCTCAAGTACTCCTTCTCTTCTTCTCTTACGAGCATTCTCGAATATCTCAACAGAGTTAAGAGCTCTATCAATCATCATTATTCTTTGGCGAAGTCTCTCTTTATGGCTACCAGGTTTGGCTACTGTAAATTGCTCAAAGTAACCTTGCCGCTCTTTACTTATATCTTTTAATGTAGTTTGCCCTTTAACAGCATTCTTATCCTCAGAATATCCTACAGCTTCATCTATCTTTAATAACACATTTTTTCTATACCAATTATGAAGATCGAATTTTGCCTCCCTCTCTCTAAATACTTCCGATACTTTTGGGGGAATCCACCCAGCCATAATCTTATAAGCATCTTTCTTAGGCACATCAGCTATTTTATGTCCTCTCCAAGTTTTATATTTTCCTTCAGTTGCTACAGGATAAGCAGTTTTACCCTTAACAACAAATCGAGGAAGTATTGATTTCCACATAGTTTCAGTATCCCATGAACCTAATGCATAGGCAAATTGTAAATATCTTCCAAAAGCATTTTGGCCTTTTCTAAACCATGATATAGGATTTTGGATCGAGACAGCTCCTGATATATCCAATCCTAGATGGGCTGGAAGACCTCTTCTTAATATATCTCCAAATTTAAGCTTACCTGCAGGGGTATCAAATTCTACATCTTGAATAGACATCCCAAAAACTCTCTTAAAAGCCTCATCAGAAGCCATATAAGTAGTATCAGTAAGAACATTAGCTTCCTTACCCCCAACTAAATATGATAAAGCTATAAACTGTGCAAGAATAGGAGCCATCATTTTAGGGTCTTTAAATGTATTCTTAACTAACTTATACATAAAAGCGTGCTGCTCGATTGCAAATCCTTTATAAGGAATAGCAGTCTTCATTATAGGAGATCTAATTACTCCTGGAATGTTGAAAGGTTCGGTTCTAAACTGTGTGTTATCAACCATTTCATCAGCAAAAGCTTCTACAAACTTCTCTCCTTCTAACTTATAGACTGAAGCGGCTTCAGGAACATCCATATTCTTTAGTAATCTTTTTGCTTTAGTAATATCTGCTCTTGCATATGACTTAGCTGCGAAGTATGTGGAAGCTCTATTCCATCTCTCAACTGATTGGAATAATACGAGAGGAGCAGCTGCCAACTTATTTTTAAAAGTCATTTCAAGGCCCGCAGGAACCTCCTGAATAATACCTCCATCGACTAACTCTTTATATCTTGCCTTATCTATCCCCATAAGAGCTTTGAAAGCTTTAGCTGAACCAACCGCCATATTTCCGTGCCCCATAAGTGCTACAGCATTCATAGTTTGAAATGAATTAGAGATAGCAGAACTTACAACAATTCCTAAATCAAGATTATATTGGAGGAGAGCTGCCTTCTTACTCATATTCATAACACCGTAAGGAGTTACATCTCTTCCCATTAATACAGCAAAGTTTGCAATAGCATTCTCTATCCATGTAGGTCTACCTAACACAGACTCAGCATAGTCTAGAATAACACTTCTTCCTTCTCTTCCTAATTCAGGACCTGCCTCTTTTATTATATCACCTATCTCCTTAATAAGTATATCACTATGAATTTTCTTAATAACTCCCTGAGTGTAAGCTCTCATAATGTCTGGATAGTTAGTCTTATAATAAGGATTTTCAGATCTCCTCGCAAGCCAGTTCCCAAAGAACTTTTCGTCGGGAAGCTTCTTCCCTTCTTCAACTGTATAAGTCATATCTCGCTTTAATCTCTCCAAAACATTAGCAGTCTTTTTATCTAATGTTGCAATATCTATGGTATAATTAGGCTCTATTTTCAGAATAGTCTTCCCTTGAGCTTCTATCTCCCTACCATACTTAATAGCATCCCTTTCATTTCTAAAGAACCTTCCATGAATATCGTCAGTGGTAAGAACTCCCCACTCCTCAAACATATGGGGAAGGTAATTCAACTTATATCCTATATCATATCCTACATCTTTACCTTTTTGTATTAGCTTATCCCAAAAAGCTCTATGTTCCATAACCACAGATTTGAACTGAAGAGGAACTTTATTAATATCCATCTGCATTAGATTGTAGAAGTTAGCTTTAATTTCTTTGGGAAGTCTATTTAAAAGCTTATCCATCCCATTATAGACCCACTCAAGCCTATCCATTTCAATGTTTTTAGTAAATTTCTTTCCCGCTTCATAGCTTTTTCTAAATGGAGGAAGTTTCATAACTTGTCTCTTTGGTAAGAATTGTCCAGTCGATTTGTAATAAGAAGCTTGGAGCCTTATAGCTCTAGCGGCCTCAGCAACTGCTATAGCTCTAAGATCTTCTTTCTTAATTCCTCTATCTCCGAGAGATTTAATAGTTTCCATAATTCCACCAAAGAATTCCTTCGGAACTGTTATGATAGGAGATAAGTCTATAAAGCCATCTTCATTCCAGATAGGATTCTCAGCATCTTTCGTAAATATCTCCCCAGCTTTATCTTCAATCCTACCCAAGACATCCTCAAATGAGTGTTCGAGGTCACCTCTTTTTAGAGCTTCGAAGAAGTTATTAAGTCCTTTCTCGGTGGGGAATTTCTTCTTTAATAAAGCATCCAATTCAACCTTTGACTTACCTCTAGCAATAGTCATCTCAAGATAAGTCTTAACCATCTCTTCTCTTGTGGGAGGAGTTAATTCATCTATAACTTTGGTGGAATCTTCGATTAGTTCAGGTTGTTTGGTTACTTCTTCCACAGTTTTATTTTCAGCTTTAGCTGCTTCTTTAACTCTTTCCTCCCCCTCAATATCTTTACGAAGAGTTTCAGAAAAATTATCTTTAGCTATATATTTCTGAGTTTCTTCATCAAGTTCCTTCCACCAGTCAGTTTTCTTAATTTTCTCCCAAATCTCAGGTGCTACTTTGATTGGTTCAATAGGTTTAGGTGTGACCATTGGTTGGACAGTAGTGGGTTTAATTTCAGCTTTACCTAAAGCTTCCTCAATAGTCTGAGTAGCTTCTGGCTTTATATCAACTCCTTCCTTCGTCCTAAACTCTGGCAATCCTTCTTTAGACATCCCTGTAAATTCTATCCCAAGTTTTTCAGCTTTAGCTTTGAAGCCTTCTTCAAGAGCTATATCAAGTTCACTCTTAGGAACTTCTACAGCCTTACCAGCTTCTGTAGGCTTAGCAACCACTTTCTCTTCTACTTTCGGGACTTCTTTTATACCCTCAACTATAGTCTTTACTTCTTCAGGAAGCTCTATAGATCTAGTAGCAGGTTTAGCTTCCTCAGGAACCTCCAATCCTCTCTTAACCAACTCCTCCTCCATAGCTCTCATCTCTTCCGCCATCCATCTCGCATAATCTCTACCCTGAGCTACTTTAGCCTCAGCTATTCTTTTAACAGAATCTATCTCCTCAGCAGTCCTCATCCCCTCCATCTCTAATCTAAGCTTATCAGCCTCTATCTTCGCATATGTTTCAGCTCTATCTCTCTGCTCAAGATAATCTTTCCCGAACATCTTAATTCTATCTATCAAAGCTTCTGTTTCGGCAGCTCTAACCTCAAATGCAGGTCTCTTCTCCACAGCTCCTTTATACTCATCCCACATCCCTGGAAGATCCGCCTGCTCTGGCTTCTTAGTCTCTTCATACCAATAAGGCTTGAAAGGAAGTTCTTCTTGAGGAAGTCTTTCTTCTAACCCTTCAAAAGGTCTATGAATTCTTTCTACAGTAATCTTTTTCTTCTTCCCTGGCACCTCAATCTTCTCAACTTCTTTTCTCTCAAGCATAGGTTGAATAGGCTCTTTATAACCCTCTTTCTTCGGAAGCCCTTTCATCTCAGGCAACTCCATCTGAGCTCTCATTGTATCTTCAAATCTTACTACTTCATCATTAAAAGCTTTAGCAGCTTCGGGATCTCTCTTAGTTACCTCTAATATTTCACTACCTGCCCCCTCAATGTCACCTCTCCTCAAAGCCTGCTCAGCTCTAGATAATCTAACTCTACTTGCAACATTTGTAGTAGCTTTTACAACCTTTGGAAGAGCAAGTAACGCAGCGTTTCCTAAAACAGTAACAGCCGCTTTTCCTTCTTCATCTAAACCTAATTTCTCCGCCCCGTAATTAAGAGCTCTATTATACAACTCAAAAGGAGCTCCGACAACCCCTGCTGCTGTTTTAGCAAGTTCAGTCTGAGGTTTCCATGTACCTAATTCCATAGCTTTATCCATAGCTTCTTTAGACTTCACCCAGCTAAGACCTTCAAAGTTTCCTTGTTTAGCAATTTGATGAAGGAAGGAACCACCAGCAGCCCCGATTCCTAAGAAGAAAGATGCTATCCCTGATGTGATTGTAACAACGGATTCAGGAATCCCTATCGCTGTATCAACCATGGGCTTAACATAATCTCTCATAAAGTCTCCCTTAGAAGCTACAGGAGATTTTTTAAGCCCCTCATATATATCAAGAGGATCTCCTCCTAACAATATATAATCCTGAAACTTAGTTGCTATCTCTGGATATGTCTTGCTTTTAACTAATTCAGGAATCAAATCTTCTGGCTTAGCACCCTGCTTTTCATACTCTTTTATTGTGTCTAATAACTCTTGAGGAACAGGCATTTTATCTCCTTAAAACGGGTATTTAGGTTTAGTGGGCCCACCTGGGGAAGGTGCCACTGAAGGCTTTTTTAACGCCTCATCCAATTCTTTAGTTAATCTGTTTATCCTTATCTGTACCATAGCAGCTTCTTCCATCCTCAGAACTCCCATAAGATTACCCTTCTCTGTATTGGCATCTTTGAGTTCAGCTCTTATAACATCTATACTCTTCCCTTCTAATTTTGTAAGGCTTCTATCAGCAGTTCCACCACTTTCATAGAACTTTGCTTGAGCAGCTTTTAATCCTCTCTCAGCTCTTTCAGAAGCAGGAATCTCTCCAGCCTGAACTCTCTCTTTCTCTGCCCCTGCTAACCTCGACTCTATAAGTGACCCAAGTCCACCTCTCTCAGTCTCCGCTCCCATTCTTCCAGTCTCTGCTTCAAATCCTCTTATAGGTAGCTCTGCTGCTCTTCCAAGTCCCTGTAAAGCTGAAGCTCTTTCTTGGGCATTCATTCCCATCAAAGCCTGAACTAATCCTGCCTTCTCTTTCTCCCACTGTAATGTGAGAGCTTTATCTTTTCTTGAAAGACCTGTAGGTCTAAATGGCATTAGCCAGTCAGCTATAGCCATAGGATCTCCTAACCTAGATTTGTCAAGAGTACTCATCATATTCCAGTTTTGTTCAGAATATGGCACATTAGTTCCTGGTATATTAGGAATTCCCTGCCCAGTTCTTGAAGCACCCATCAATAATTCTGATAGACCTGAAGTTCCTCTATCAAAACCTCTTCCTGCAGAAGCCTCAACATTCTTCATAGCGTCAGCAGCTTCTAAACTCGGAATAGGAGTTGCTCCAGGAACCATTGCCCTTTTCTTTGCAGCTATATCGGCTATAGACTGAAGTCCTGAATAAGGATATTCTTCATAATAATTTCTATCAGTACCTCTCCATCCCATGTATGGCATCTAAACCACCTCCTTAATTTCCACCAATCTTGGTGGTCTTTTTTTATCTCAATTTCTCATCTTACTTCCTTATAATAGTAAATTTATTAAGTGCAACATCAAAGTTATACATTTCCCCATCTTCCCTGATGATACCTTGATTCTTTGCCTCAGCATCCACAGCATTCCATACACTTACCCAATCAGTTTGGTTCTGAGCTTCTTCACTTATAAGACCCTTTAACAGACTTCTAACCGCCTCTGATTTTGCATACAAAGCCCTTGCATTTTTAACAAGAGCTTCGGGCATATTAAGTTCTTTCATTGAATTTCCTCTGTTTCATAACTGGTTTTTTTGCTTAGAATCGTTAATCCGTATAAATTTTTAAAGTTTGGAACTATTGTTTTTTCTATTTTCATTGATTTTGTATGAATCTTTTTTACACCTGTAAAAACTGAAGCTACATAAACATAACTACCATCTCCAAGAATATCACAACCACTGGGTGGTTCTGAAATATTACCAACAACATCACTTGTGGCAATAAGATTCAAATCACTATCAAACTTCTCTACTCTTGGATTTTCTACCATCTTGAGTGATATATAAAATAAATTACCATTA
>Ga0180008_1002281_pt1 | contig 10559 bp, 18 predicted proteins | sample MM_PW_MetaG_FD_121121 | JGI IMG/M metagenome (GOLD analysis project Ga0180008, IMG submission 121121) | Groundwater microbial communities from the Aspo Hard Rock Laboratory (HRL) deep subsurface site, Sweden - MM_PW_MetaG | ecosystem: Environmental > Aquatic > Deep subsurface > Groundwater... | reverse complement strand
TGGAGCAAATACGAATCGGGCAAAAGCCTGGAGGCAATAGGAAAATTGCGGGAAGACATTCCCAGGGAATATGTCAGCAAGGAACGATATATTAATGATGTGGTCAGACGGATGGACACTATTGAAGCAAAACTGGACAGGATATTGGAAATCGCTTTAGGCAGTAAAAATCGTATCCTCTCTAAAGAGCTCGGCCGTGAATGACCAAAAACTGAAGCCCTGGAATAGCCTATCGCCGGGCCTAAAGTTGGCGGAGCAGACCCGGACCCTCGGAGTCACCCTTGTCGGGATAGCATATAAACTGGAACACGCATCCCCGCTAGCGGAGTGTTGGGCTGCCATTTGGGCGACCCTACAGAAGTATACGAAAGAAGCACGGCATACCCTATCGGGAGAGCCCCATGCCAACAAAACTGGAGACCTTGAAAGCTGAGAGAATCAGGGCTCTTATCCTCCGGGATGAGTTCAGGATCCTGATGGAAAAGGCTCACAAGGATATTCTGCGATTGGATAGGGAGATCGAGGATGAACAACATCAGGTATGAGTGGATGAGGTGGAAATTCAGTGATTTGGTTCTACTTGCGGCTATCGTGTTCGCTCTGGCCGTGATTGTTTACATCCGTTTTCATCAAGGAGGATAGGTTATGCGAAAAGGTCTGATTTGCCTGATTCCGTTGCTGTTCATGGGCTGCGCCGGGATGACACTCCACCCCACGCCCCCTTCGGGTTGTGAAGGCAGCCTGATTCTGAAATACGTTCCATACCCGAAAGTTACTGATGTAGCTTTCAAGCTGGTTCTCTTTGAGGTGGTCAAAGCCAACCCGTCCATCAAGCAGGACGTTCTGAAGGCCCTGGATAAGTTCGACTCCATGCTGGGCAATCCTATGCTCACCTACCTGGGATTCGCGCAGACCATTGCGGCGGATATCGCCTCCATCAACCAACTTGCCGGGGTGGAATTGATAATCATTTCAGAAGTGCTTAGGCAGTTTGACCAGGCTATCTCGATTGACCAGTGCGACAGGACCCTGTTGAGGAAGCACATTGCAGAGCAGAAGGCGTACCTGGCAATGGCGATGAAGCCCCCGATCTCCATGCGGTACTCCCCCGGTGCCCCGAGGTATCGGATGCCGGGTGGGTATGACTTCTCCGACTCAATACCTGGCGCACCGGGGATATGACATGAAGCCCTTCAAGCAGATAGCGGCAGGGCTTCTAAAAGCACTGGAATGGATAGAGGCCACGGCTGAGTGGGTAGCCAAGGTCTGCAAGGCCATAAAGGCGACTTTTGGCAAAGGAAGGTCAGAACCATGACTAAAAACATCACTCAGGATTTCCGAAACGTTCTCCGGGAAGTCCTGCCAAATGCCAAGGATGGCGTTACCATAAACGTGATAGGAGAGATCCATATAGGGCATGACAAGGAAATTCAGATCGGTAATCGTTTCCAGGCATCCATTGCGGCAGGCAGTATCATATCTGAGAAAAGTCTTCTAAGCCGCCACGAGGAACTTGAGAATATTTCAGTCATTCCTATCGAATTACTGGAAGAATTTAAGGTATGGTTCGCCAAACTCCCTTACCCTCGTTTTGATGTCCTCGCCATTGCAGCTTTTCAAGCTGCGGCACAGGCCACAAGCACTCTTACCGACACATCCGAGTACCTGGGTCTGACCCTCAATACCACGCGTAAAATGAATGATCGCATCAGGGGGCAGTTGCAGGAGGGGTAATCCCCTTCTTTTCACTCGCAAACTCTCCTGAATATTTTGGCCACATTATTAAACCCCTTTTCGTAAGGTAGGTCGTAACTCCCGGACCTACTGTCAATGGCTCAGGCCACGTCGGTTCTTGTCCCTCAAGCGTCCATTGATACTCTTTGTGCTCAATGACTTGGCGGTCGATGACCTTCTCATGCCGTTTGAGCTTCATTTCTTCCACCTTGTAAAGCGAAGCATCCAGTAGGTTCCAACGATTCATGTAGTCAAGGGCCTCATTAGTTGTATCGAAAAACTCAGTAACCCGGACACGATACGGATTCAAATTTATTACCCTGCGAGCATAATGAATCACAAGATACTGCTCTGCCCATGCCGTGAGGGGCAGGAGCACCATAGCCAGGATAAGGATTGCTCGTTTCATGATTTTCTCTCCTTCATGAGAAGCTTGTAACCATACGTCAATATCTTAGTTGTTATCTTTTTTTGCTCTGATACATCGGTGGCGGAATCGGCGGCGGCGTAGGCGGCGGAATCGGCGGTGGCGGCGGTGGCGGCATCTTTATTTACAGGATTTTTGACATAATTTCTGGCCGCAGTAATTGCCTTTCGTGGTCTATCATCACCGGGATATTTTTTTTCAAATATATGTAATACCTGTGTCGCTGCGTAAATCGCATATCGGATCTTATTCTCTTTCGTCAATAAACGCAAGAGCATCCAATTCACCCATTCAAGGTGATCTTCTTTAATACAAGAGATCAGTAAAGATTTATAGTCTTTCTTTGGCTGAGTTTCAAACCACTCAACCGCTTCGGTACATGCCCCGTGTTTCCTAAGTATCCTAATGTTCAGGATTGCTCGTTTCATCTCTCCTCCTCCTTTCAAAATATCCCCGGCCTACCTACCTATGCACTCCCTACTCGTCCGCGCCTTCATGAGCGACGCAGGAGGGCCGCCTTGCCCCGGCACGGTGAGAATGCTCATATGGACCCAGGCAGGATAACGACCGACCGGGTAGCCGTTGGAGGTTTTGGGGCAAAGTTAAATAACCTTTTGTTTATTCCTTATCGGCTTCTTTTATTGCTATTTTGCTCTGACCAAGTTGCCCACTTACAATTTGTGGGCATATAGTCACCGTCATTATTTATTCTCTCTATTGTCAATTTATTATGTGGACGTTTTCCCATATCTTTAAGAAATAATGCGGCATTGTTTAACCATCGTTCGCAGATTCTTATACCACGAGCACCATAGTATTTATAGGCCTTATCATTTTTATTGTAACACCGTTGCTTCATGTGCAACCATATTCGGTATTCAATTGAGCTTTTCCCATTGATGGTCATTCCATGATGATTTTTGAGGCATCCACAAGATGAGGTTTTTCCAGACTTAAGGTGTGCGCCCCTCACTATGGCGATGTTTCCACAATCGCACATACATTCCCACATAGATTCATAATGCTTTGCAACTCCAACGCATTTAATAACCAACAATTTACCGAACTTTTTATCCTTCAAATCCAGCCTTATTCCACCCATTCTTTCCTCCTTACCAAGACCCCTCCGGTTCAGTGGGCGGGGTCCGGTGGAAATCCTTGTGCTCGTACTTATCGCACACCCGGTGGTCAAGCGTAAGGGTGTGCTGGTAATGATCCGACCCCACACAGTTTGTTAATCATAAATCCACTGTCGCGCAATTTCGCATAGGGCCACGAACACAGCATCTTTGTCTCTTTCCAGAGGATCAAGTTGTGAATATGGAACAAGATCAGGATGGATTTTCTTTTCCCGGTCGTATTTCTCCCCGCGGTTCCATCCCATGCCCAGATAGGCTTGCATCCAGCTTCCATGCAGTTCTTCGGGAAACCTTGATCGATGTTCACCACATTGTCGTTCAATAACTTCTAAAAACTGATTGCGGAAGGCATCTTCTAGCTCATACCATGGCACCGGAACAATGGGTGCCCGTGAGGCAATGGCCGCAAGTCTGGCCGCGTTGTACACAAACTCTGCTCTCCGAAGTATCAAAAAATCACTCATATTTTCCTCCTTTCACTACTCCCCCTCCCCTCTGGGCGGGGTCCGGTGGAAATCCTTGTGCTCGTACTTATCGCACACCCGGTGGTCCAGGGTCAGAACATGCTGGTAATGGTCCGACCACACACAGTTGCACACGATCATCTTCGAGTGGAATGGGCGCACAAATTTACAGTCATCGGCGGCGCACTCCTTTTCGGTCTCCCAGCCCGTGCCCTTGTGCATGAAAAAAAGAGAGGTCATGGCTCCTCCAATATCAGGGCTATCTTTTTCAATCTTCCCTTCTTAATAGACATACCGTCCCGCGGTGTGGCTTGTCCGCATCCGTCTGAATGCGCTTGTTATACGATTTATAGTTACCGTCTGATCGTGGAATTAGGTTAATAAGCTCTCTATTAATTCCATGCAATTTGTAATAATCACGTCTACCCCTGACTATTATGCACTCTGAATTTTGCACTTTATGCAGGTGTATAAGTTGTGATGCAGAAACATAGTGTCTGTCACCATCGTTTCTCGATGTTACAAACCCTGGATAAACAATATATTTCTTCATTTTGTCGCCATTCTGACATTTGTTCATCCTTTCTGCCTTCATCTCACTCCTCCTCATTCCAGCACCTCCTCAAGTGGACACCAGTCAGGGATTATGGGATAATCAGTAATCTCAAGTTTGTCTCTCAGCCCCTGAACGGTACACCAATACGCCGTACCACCAACAAAGTGATATGGGCACAGGTCACATGCAGCAATGATCTTTACTAAGCGTCTCATTCCGGCACCTCAAGTTCGTCGGAGAGGTAGTTGGGCTTCTCCTCCTCGCCCCAACAAGTGGTCCTGGGATGATCGCTTTCGGGGAAACCGCAACGTTCACAAAGTTCTATCTCCTCCTTCTCGCACAGAAGGGCCTCTAACTCAATCCGTTTCTTATCGTTCATTGGCTTTCCTCCTTCTTTCTCGATACTCCGCAGCTTTTGACAGCAAAACCTTTCTATTCCGCTCATAGTTTTCTCGTTTCTTTGCCAAGATTTTCGATCTACAACGCTTATAAGATCTACGGTTAATCTCCCGTACCCGCTCGGGGTTCTTCCTTCTGTATTCCGCTGTACATTTTCGATAGTAGCACAAGATTCTTTTGTGGATTTCACAATCAGAGTTCTCTTCATCGCAATCCGGCAAAGTGCAACTCAGACATATACTCTCAATCTCTGATATATACTTTGGTATTTGCACATTATTCCTCTTCTGGATCTCTTGACTTATTTATCTTCTTGCCACAATAAGGACAGAATTTCATGGATGGACATTGCTCTGCGTGGGTCTCCCATCCCCCTTGCCAACCCGAGAAGACACGAAAGAAATTCCCACCAGTAGGGACCATTTGAATATGTCCCTCCAAGACTTTATGCAGCATTGGTTCACAACAGAACATCATGTTTAGACCTTTCAAGGTAATCATCTCTTCCTCACAGAGCAGGCATAATTTTCAGACTCCATTCCCCCCACCCCTTCCCAGTGAAGGGCCTCTAATTCAAAATGGCTTCATTTCTTGAGCGCGTGATTATCCCATCGAATTCTTTAATATTTGTGCCCGGTAGTGAATGAATGATATTAATTTCAATTTTTAGATTCTGTGCCATACTTCCTCCATTCCTCCCTGAATCCTGCCGTGTAAAGCCTGCACCATTCCCCTTTTCTATAGAACCATGTTGAACCATCGGGGTAGCCGATACTTAACCTAATCCCGTGATACTGATGCGCTGCCTTCACCATTTCTGGAGCTACCCTCGCAAGCTGTGGGGCTTGCACTACCTCATCCGCCCTCATGGGGCAGAGGACGAAGTACAGGGAAGCCAGGAGGGAGAGGAAGTATGTCATGCTGCAAAAATCTCCTCTTTCCGATACCAGTCTCTTGGTGCGGCGTATGGATCTGTTACCCATTTTTCCCACGCTTCATCTGCCGTATCAGCCTCCACAATCGTTCGCTCGGTTGGAATGTAGAGCAAAGGCGTGAGATAATCAGACGGTGAAATCACCCTGAATCGGATAACCCATTCCCCCATCACTTCCCCCCCTGCCGATAGTGAGCTTCCACCAGAGCCCGCACAACCTTGTCACGATGCCGCGGTTGGATATCGGTGCTGTCCTGCTTCATCAGGATGGTATCAAAAACATCCGGTGGTAATCGGTCGGCCATCGCCCGAACGAATTTCGTGAAAGTCCAGACGGTTATTTCTTTACCGTCCGCTGATCGTTCCAGTCCTTCCAGGGCCTCCTGACAAAGACCCTCAATCTTCTCTTCATCAGTCATTTCCTTGGGAGGTTCCTCCACCCCATATAGAGCGCCTGCGGGTTCGCCGGTGGGGTTATCCCGAAGTCCGTTGGCTTCACCCCCCTTCTTTCCGCCTTCCGGGGCGTTTTCTGGTGCTTGCTCTACCAGGGGCCACGGATGATTCGGATACAGGGACGCCCACTTGTCCTTCATCTCCTGGTACAGGTCCGGGTATTTCTGGCCCATGGACTCGATCATTTTGTAGTTGTTAGGGCTCTGGACGTAGGTTGCAAAGCCTTTACTTTTGAGGTTGATCCACTCGGCGCGGAATACCGCTTTCTCGTCGGTCGGGGGCGGGGATGGGGGCTTGCCTGAATCGATTCCATTCTTCGCCGCGTACAGGCCGGGGTCGGCGGTCTTTTTCTCTTTCGGTGCGTCTTCATCCGTCTCGATGTAATCCGCCCACCTTGCTTCACCGTCTTTGATGGCCCGGTAAATGCTTCTCAGGTCTTCCAGTTCTTTCGGATTCAGGGTATCGGTCGGATGACCAAGATACTGCTGGAGGTCCCGAGGCTTCACGCCGATCTCCGAAAAGGCATCCAGGACCTTTTTCTTTGCTGCGTCGGGGTCCTGCTTATCCCGGTCGCTGAGGGTCTTCCGCGCCACCTCTATGGCTTCATCCACGATATCGGAAGGGATCAACCGCAGCCCTTCGTTGCGAAGCACCTTGGATATCATGGCGGCTTCCTTGTTGTAAATCTCATCATCGGTAGCCCGGACGATATAGACCTTTTGCCCTTGACTATTTGTGCGTTCCCCCATAATATCTCGATCTTCAGCTTTTTTCCGTTCCACCGTCTTGATAACCTGAATCTCCTTTGAAAAAGAGGTGTTGGTTTCCAGGTCCAGCATCATAACCCGGACCCTTCGGACAAGATCATCTTCATAAAGGACTTGGATATCCGAAATGATGTTGCCCCATTCCCGGAGGGCCAGTTCTGCAAAGCGAATTGATGGACCATGGACGATATTATCTACCCATTTTCCGGTTGCTTTGTCGTACTTCTTACCACGCAAGACGGCAAACTGGACCCTATCGGCAAAGATCGGGCGCTTGCAGGCGTGAAGGATTCTATCCCTTGCCTGATCTACGTCCCTTTTGTTGTTCATTGCCACAATATAGGCCGCCTCTATTCTTGCCCTTGCCGATTCTGCCGCTGCTATTGCGGAGGGATCACGGTAAACAATCTGCTTCTGTAAGTCATTTGCCATTCTTCATTTCCTCCTTACTTGTGAAAGCGTTGCAATTTTCTAACCATACTGGATCGAAATTCCACGGCCAGTTGAACCAGCCCCTTTTGATTCCATGAGAATTTGCACGAATATTGAACTTTTCGGAAATCGCCAAGAGGTCTATCTGGGGATCGACTCTTCCAATACTCGCGAACATTGCCATAAGGCCAGCAAATCGGTCTTTCGCGGATTCTCCCAAGTCTGGATGTTGACAACATGAATGGGCATCTCCTGGAACCTTCCCTCTGAATTTGCATTGATAACATAAAGCCTTATTCATAATAGGTTCTTTCCTTTCCATAAAGTTGTTTCATCCTCCAGGCTGGAGGAGCCACTTCCATCACCTCATCCGGCAATCCCGGCCACATATTCTTGTCCAGACATTCCTTGAGAATTCTGGTGGCCCGCTCGAATTTCTCTTCCCCGGATCGGATCATATCAGCATCGCAGTGTACAACCTCTACATCATAGGGTGCAATGGTATGCAAAGCGATAAATCCGAAGTCCCTGTGTTCCTTACCCGTTATCCGGGATACCCCTTCCAGCCCCATATAGGCTTGAAGGTCATAATCCAAGGAGCAGATTTGAGACGCGAATGGAGCCCGTCCCGGCGTATGGCTTTTTAGATCCCAAAGCTCCATCTGCAAGTTGATGGTATCGGGGCGGGTCTTGCACTTCAGGCCAGTCTTTGCGTCGATCCAAAACCCCGATTGCTCGATAATCGCGCAGGGATCCTGGATAAGTCGGGCGGCAGTTCCGTACCACCCGCTGTTCAGGGAGTCCTCCAAGCCCTTGCAAATGTCCAGCACTTCTGGCTTGATGGGCGTCTTCCCCTCTGCCCTTATGTGGTCCTGCCACTCCGCTTTCTCTTTGCGGGAGCCCGTACCGAAAAACTCCGGGATCACGATAATCTCTTTCTCGAATAGCTCGAGTTCCAGCAAATAGGTATGAATCGCCGTTCCCCTGTTCCATTTCTCGGCCTTCAGATCGAAGATATCGAGAATTTCAGGGTGGTCTTGCTCATATCTAAATTGACGCGGTGAACCGCTCAGGAGGGTCGAAAGGGAGGACTTGCTGTACCATTCCCTCGCGGCGGGGTCGTTGTGGTAATCTCTCAACGATATTCTATAAAACCCGGTTTCGATCTTCATGTTCCCTCCTCTCTATCCCTTTTTTACAGGGCTTCCGCTCTTTTGCAAATCTCTTCTGCCAAATTAGCAAGCTGCCCCGAAGCATACAGGACGACCTCTTTGGCTTTCTGGCTTTCCACATGAGGCATAATAATGGCGGTGAGACCGATGGCGAAGTTATCCAGCTTTTCCTTGTCGGGTTTCAAGGCTTCCTGGCGGGCCTTTTCCTTTGCCGCAGCTTCTTCCTTTTCCTTGGCATCCTTCTCGGCCTGGATACGGGCATTCTCAAGGGCCTGCTTCTCGAAGGCTTCACGTTCGATCCGGGCTTGCTCTGCCTTTTTCTCCGCCTCAAGTTTAGCCAATCCTTCTTCAAGTTTGCGCTGAGCCTCTTCGACCTTGCGTTTCTCCTCTGCTTGCCGGGTCGCTTCCGCCTCCTGTTCCTTGCGGAGTTTTTCAAGGCGTTCAACCATAACATTGAGCTCAGCTTCCTTCTTCTCGGCCTCTAACTTATCTTCGTAGACGGTAACAAGAGTCGAGATAGTATCAGACTTTGCCTTTAGTGCTTCGTCCTGAAATTCCTGAAAAACTTCAGGCATGATTTGAGTGTGATCCACTTGTTCCATCAGGCTGGCAATTTCGATTGAAGTCTTGCTTGCCGTACCCACGACCTTTTCCCTGATGAATTCGATTTTCGCCTTAATGGCCGCAATCCTATCCGCCTCGATCTTGGCGATTCGATTATCCTCCGCCTGGAGTTCATCCTTGAATCGGTTTTCAATCGGAACAATAGGGGCAAGTAGGTCCTTGGCAGCCTGGTTAACGGCATTCACCCACCCTCTGGCATCTTCCCCGAGTTCCTTTCGACGTTTATCCACCCCCGTCCTGGTGCGGGTCAATATCATCTTGGCCTCATGGACGGCCTTATAGGATTTCTTATCCCCCTGGACCACAGCAAGATTTTCATATTCCTTCGCCATGGCCGCCACTTTGGCGGGAGTAGTACTGTACTCGGCAAGGGCCTTATCAATGATATCAATGATTGCAACTTCGTTTTTCATTGTTTTATCCTTTCTCGAAAAGCTATCCGATATCCCCCCATCGCCTTCCGGCATACATGCAGGCGGACACCGCTGTGCAGGGTGACGTGGATCTCCCGGTTGTCTATGGTGTGCCAGGAACGCACATCCTCAAGGCAAACGCCGACCTGCCCTAAGACCCACTCCAGAAAGGAGGGCTTCACCTGGCCTAACATCTCAATCGCTAATGCTGTATTCATTCTTTCCTCCTCCCCCACGAGGCGGCACGGGGCCTCCGTTCAAGTCCAATGCCGTACCCCGTCCTCGTCCTCATACACCGGGCAGTTGCAATCGCAGACGCCGAGGAAGATCATGCCGACTTCTCTATTTGCTTAATGAGATAGGAGATTTCGCGTGCCAGCCCCCTACTCTCAAGTTCCAATTCACCAATGAGCATAGCCAAAGGCTCGGTTGCTCCATGGCGATTTTCTTGGTAAACATAGATCGCCTTGAGAAAATCGTCAGCCTTTTTCTTTTTTACCGATTTGTCCTTGACCATCCTTTCAAAATCGGGTTTGTATTCGGCTTGAAGGGATGTAGGCCCTTCGCCAACTCCTCCCCTGTTCGATAAAACACCCATATTGTCTCCTTTCTTTCCCCACCCCTCTCCCTCTGCGGTACACGCTGAAAGTCGTCTCAATTATCAGCCGCCCTCTCGCTCTACCCACCCTCCCGCAGCATCCTTTCAAGATATTGATATTGCCGGGGAAGTGCCTCAACTTCCTCCTGTCCTACCCTATACTTTATTTGTACTCGGGTCGCACGTCCTGGAATCGGGTCAGCTTCTGGTCAGTCCTAGCTCCCTCCAAAGCCTACCGTCTATTCAAGTGCAGCGCAGGCCGTCAACTGTACTCTTCCCCGGCGTAAAAAGGTTTGGCTCCTAAATTTCCTTCCCACCGCAACCGCCGCCCCCGCACATTCCCAGGCCGTTTCGCTATTGCGAGGCCCCGTAGCAGCAAAGGGCGCAGTTGGATTCCCTTACCTCCAGGTATCTATACGGTTATATGTAATCTCAAAGAGTTTCCAT
>Ga0180008_1002279_pt1 | contig 10569 bp, 14 predicted proteins | sample MM_PW_MetaG_FD_121121 | JGI IMG/M metagenome (GOLD analysis project Ga0180008, IMG submission 121121) | Groundwater microbial communities from the Aspo Hard Rock Laboratory (HRL) deep subsurface site, Sweden - MM_PW_MetaG | ecosystem: Environmental > Aquatic > Deep subsurface > Groundwater... | reverse complement strand
TCACCACCGAGATCGCGCCTATCTCTCCCCAGCCCACTTCCCAGAACCAGTTGTCGTGGAAATGGCAACCCGATATTGCCGGTGCTCCATCTGAGTAGATGCCGACGATGTCGCAGCCCTGGAAAGTGTTGTGGTGGATGTCCGTGTTCCAGCTAAACTCCAGCCGGATCGCTGTCTGGATGTCCGAGTCGAAGAAGCAGTGCCGCACAGTCAGGCAGTCGCCCCACGGCCCCACCGCACCCCCGGCCCATGCAGCGTAAATGCCGTTGCAGTTCACGCCAGCATCAGCCGGCGTGCCCATGAAGCAGAAGCCCTCCACCAGCACGTCGATACCTGAGACGGTCAGGATGGTGTCGCCCCCGGCCACACCTCTCCAGGGCACGCCCAGGCTGCCCGACGGGAACACGCCCACGATCCGCACGCCGTGGACGGTGACGATCACCGTCTCCGTCACCGGGAGGGGATAGTTGGCCGCGCCCTTGGGCGCATCCGTCCAGAACCCGTTGGCCATGACGTAGATTGTGTCACCCCGGTAGCTCTGACATTTGGCTAGGGCCTGCCCGATGGTCGCCAGAGGCCAGTTCGGGTCTGTGCCGTCGCGGTCTACGACCACCCCCAGACCATCCCTGACCCCCACATAGTTCGGGTCGACGTAGAAGACCGCGCCAGTCGAGTGATGCCTTAGTCCAGTCTCGGTAGCTCGGCCAGCGATGCCGTATGCGCCAGGCATAACAGGATTGACGCGAGTGAGGGGAAAGGCCGTTGTCACATCAGCAGATGGCATAGTCCCCTCCTATCAGCCTGGCGGCGTTGCTAGTGCGCCCCAGTAGTTCAGCCCCCACGAGTTGGCGTCATTAGCGGCATTGTCCAAGTATGGATTCGCATCGCCACCGATAGCCTGGTTCTCGCCAAAGATGGCACTGTTGCCATCAATGTGGACGCCAGCAACATCTACCCCTAAGGTGATAGCCGCACCGGCCACGTCTGCGGGGATCGAAAAGCGGTTGTCAAAGATTCCGCCCTGAGAGAACTGGTTGGTGCCGTTGATGGCTACGCCAGGAACACCCCGGAACCAGTTAGGCTCCAGTCCTGGAGCACCGACCATGCCGCGCGTGGCGTTCGTCCCAACCCGGACGCCGTCTCTTGTCAAGCCCCATCCGAACCGGCAGGCCCATACTTTTGCGTAGGGTCCCTCCATGCGAATGCCGTCCTGGGCCGTGCCCATCTCGCCGAAAAAGCAGTGATGTATTTCAGTACCCCACACTGCCGCAGGCGTCATTTCTATGGCCCCATGGTTCGCTCCGCCGTTGACGGACAGGTTGCATATTTCCACGCCCGCAGCCGTGACCGAGAATGCTGCGAAGTCGCCCGTTGGATTGACCCGCGGCCATAGAGCGCCACCCAGCGGAACGCCGATAATGCTCACCATCGACTTGTTCACATCGATAGGCCAGTTCTCGTCGACAGTGCCCCCATAGAAGTCGAGTACCACTATGGTATCGTTGCGATCATTTGTGCAGAGTGCCAGTGCCCGCAGGAAACTGGCCACAGGTTGGTCTGGCCGACGGCCAAGATTGGCATCATCGCCGGCAGAGTCATTGAGATAGATCACGTCGCCCTGGTTCGCGCCGGGGCGCAAATGCTGTGACAGCCCGCCCGTGTACCATACAGGGGACTTTGCGTGTATATTGGATCCAGCCATGTGTCATCCCTCCTATGCTAGAGGCACCGAGATGGTGAAGCCATTATCACCGACTTCGGGTTCCGCTATATCCTCGGCCACGTTCCCGATCCAGCTTCCAGGATTCAAAGCGTTCTCCCAGTAGCCGCCTGTATGCGAGTAGTCGCCACCGAAGAAGTTCTCCACGAAGACATTCCCACCTAGCGTGCCGCCCCGCATATCGATCATCGTCACAGCAGGGATGTTTACCCCCAGGAAGAAGCTATTCCCCTTGAACAGGCAGCCATTCGCCCCGCAGGTGTTGTCGTCGAGGAAGATGTGGTTATCCTCCTCCCAGAAGATGTTGTCCTTCACGATCCACATAAAGGGGTTCGCCACGGGAGCCTGGTCTAGGTAGATTCCCCCAGCAGTCTGCCCACCATTGTGCATCTCGTGGAACCTGTTGTGCAGCACGTAGACCTGGCTGGGGTTTCCGTAGGTATGGATGCCGTACAGCCCCGACCACCGCCCGTCGAAGTCGCAGTCCTCTATGACCGTGTGGTGTGCGGCGTAGGAATCATCGGCAGCCCGTGCTAGGTAGATACCGGCAGCCAGGGTGTTCGGCTGGAAGCGGATGTTCCGTATCATCCAGCCTGCCGCTCGTAGTTCCAGGCAGTTCTGGGCCGCAGCGGCACTGGTCCAAGTTGGGCCTCGGCAGGGGTTGCCAAGTCCCATTATGGTGCACTGCTCTGGCCGCGTGGCCCCGACCAGCACGCTCTCGGCGATCGTTGCCTCGGCGGCGACAGCGATAACGCTTCCCTGCACGAGGAAGATGCTGTCCACCGCGCTCTGCACGGTGGCCTTGGGCCACAGCGGGTCGGTGCCCCAGTTGTTGTCGTTGGCGCGTGGGTGTGTGTCGTCAACGTAGATGACGACGGGCCGCCCCTCCGTACGGACACCCAGAGGAGCATCCGCCCCAGCGATTCCGTAGGGGCCGTTGTACCATGGTGTCAGCCTCGTCAGCGGCCAATTCTGAGGAGTAGTTCCGAATACCATCTCTCACCTCCCCACCCTGCGCCAGCCATCGATTATCACATCGCCATCATTCCGCCGCGTGCGCGGGCGAAAGTTTTCCCGGGTTATCGGCTTCGTCTTCGACACGACTTTCGGCGGCGTGGCGTTCAGGGCCTCTTCCAGTTTCGCCCTGGCCTCCGGGTCCTTCTCGCGGTCGATGCCCAGCAGCGCACGGTGAGCATCGCTGCCGTGCTCGATGTAGCCGAGATCCTCCCGGGTCAAGCCGGTCTTGTTCACAGCCATGTTCGTCCTCCTATTCGGTTGTCAGCTTACGGCGTGGTGCCGACGCTCAGATACACGCCCTGGATGTCTGTGATCCCCACGAGGGCCGGCGCGGCCGTCACATCGGTGCGGCCGCCGATGCAGGTCTCCACCATCAGCTCGATGTCGCCCGTCAGGAACGACCCCGTGCGCCAGTCAGCGGTGCCGAGTGCGCCCGCCGCGCTCATCGGAACCTTGTCCGGTGCCAGCGCAAAGAGTTCTGGCCCAGTCACCCCAGTCCGCCTCGAGACAGTCACGCCTGGCACATCCGCTGGATCGGCGAACAGCCACCATGGGACGTTCGGGAGAACGAAGGTGATGTACGGGTCTTCCCTGACTTCCAGGCGACCCCGCATCACGTTGGTGGCGTTGGTCGCCAACTCCGCGATGCGCTCGCTCTGAAGAATGGTGTCGGCGGTCAGCCGCAAGACCGGCGGTATCACCAGGAAGCGCGGCTGAATGTTCAGGGGGTTGCCCCGCCCGTCCACCCGCTGCGCGAAGGCGTTCCAGGCGATCATCAAGTTCGCCGTGGTCAACGCCCCGGTTCCATAGTAGTTGGCACCTGCCAGGATCAGCCCGCCCACCCCAGTCGTCACAGCGTTGTGGTACAGTGCCGACACGTAGAAGTCCTCAAAGCGCCGCGCACTGTCGCCCATCCGCTGGCCGATCGAGTTGAACTGCCCCAGGTCATCGTTGATCAGGATACGCCTGGAGAAGTCCACCTGCTTGGCGTAGTCGTCCACGCCGATCTGCACCAGCTCTGGGTATATGAAGCCGCAGTACGCCTCGGCCTTCTCATCGCGGAGCACTGGTCGATCAAACTCCGACCACCGCCATCTGTCGGCCGTCGAGTAGTCCGGGGTCTGGTCTGGGTAGGTATAGTCGCGCCACTGCCCCTCGCGGTACTTGTAGCGGTCATAAGCCAACCGGCTGATCGTCCGTGCGAAGTACGTCGGGAAGCTGCCCACGGTCAGAGCCTCGGCCAGCTTCGCGTCCACCCCGCCTCGCCGTTCGACCCAGCCCATCTCGCCGTCCATGTACTGGTATGCTTCCCTGATCTGCTGGCAGCGGTCGTTGTCGCCCTTGTTGTCCTCAAGGGCGAACTCCATTATCATGCTGACGATTGATCGCATGTCCTATCCTCCTGTCCTGTTCTGTTAGCTCTCGTTGAGGCCGCACTGCAACACGGCGTATAAGTCGCTGAGTCCTGCCTGGGCATCTCCCCTTGGAAAGTCGCTGGCGACCTCATCTTGCAACATCTGAATGGTGCCAAAGCGCGGATTCGGGGTCGCCCCATCACCGTGTAACGGAGCTGTGCTCAGTTTGCAGACCCCAGCTGTGTTCACGTCAGCGGTCTCGTCATAGAAGACTGGGTCGCCGATGTTTACGGCTGCCCAAGTTGCTTCCGTCTGAGGTGGCCCATCGTTGTTGTAGGTCACCACGTTGCGGACATTGTGGCGGTAAATCGCACCTTCCGCGACATTGCCGATGATGGTGCTGTTGGTCGCGTTCAGCGTGACCACTGTGCCGCATACTTCCATGCCGACGATCACCGAGGTCACACAGAACGGGTCGCCCAACGTCGGCGTGGCGTCCTTGAGCCGCGCATAAGGCCAGCGGGTGTGCCTCTCCCGCCCCGATTCGCTGGACTGCTCGTAATCGTAAAGGTGGCTTCTGACAGTCATTTCATCCTCCCCTGTATTTCTTGACTATGGCACTCTCGCGCTCCGCGAGAGGTTTCTCGTCCTCTTTCAGCTTGGGCGATGTGCCGCTCATGCCGAACGGCCTGCCCCCGCCTGTAGGACGCGCCGCGTCGAGGTACGCCTTCTCCGCGTCGATCGCGGCCTTCAGCGCGTCCTCATCCGCGTATCCGCCCTCGGCCAGCCTCTCCTGCGCCGCCTGCGGCAAGCCCGATGTCAGCAGCGCCTTCAGCACTGGGACGGCCCCCAAAACCAAGGCAACTACCTGTGGGGTCTCCTCTATGGGAGCCACTTCTTCTGTCACTTTCTGATCTTTGTTGTCCATGTCCCTCTCCGATTCTGCTATGGCCAGGGCCTTCCCGCCGGCCCCCGCCTTGGTCACCCAATCCACGCTGCTGATTTTGGTCAGGGCCTCGACAATGTTGGCTTTCCGGCCCTCGACCATCTGGTTGCGCTTTAGCCTGCCATCGCCGAGGATCGAGCACTCCATCTTGTCCAGAAGATTCTTCTCGGCCAGGTTCCGAACCCGCTGCGCAAAGTTTGGGTCGTGGACCACCACTTCGCAGACCGGAGCACCCGCGTCCGAGAAGCCAAGCACGTCTGTCACCGTCGAGACCCACGTCCGAGTCGATTTGTCCTTCTCGCGGTGGTCAGTCTCATACATCTTCGCCCCGACCATGACTCGTGCATCACGCTTGAGCATCGCCGCTGGGTAGTAGTTGCCATCCTTGGCATTGCCGAAACCTGGACGGATCGGCTGGATCTTCATGGTCAGCGGGCCCTGGCCGTCGGCCTCCGCGAGGCCCTCGGTCAGAAGCTCAGCCCCTGCATAGGTCTCGGCGAGCTTGGTGGTCTCCAGTTCGGGATGAGACTCTTCCTCTTGGGCCTCAGAGGTTATGCCAGCCTCTTGCAGCAAACCCTTCACGTCCTCCAGAAGCTCCGCGATGTAGGCCAGTGCCTCAGTCGCCGCCTCTGCTGCGCCTGGTACTGGCATGTCCTCGGCCTTGTAGAGCGCCTTGAGCTTGCGGAGAGCCTCGGCCTTATTCGGCCCCGCATACTTCTGGCCCCTGTAGCCACCCGTCAGGGCGGCAAAAGCCGCTCCCATGTGCCGATGGTCAGCCTTGCCTGCCGCATCCCTCACCCGCAGGTGCCACTTTGAGGGTTGCTCTGGATCCTCCACGACCAAATAGGCCGAGGCCGGAAACGACTCGGCACCTTCCTTCTTCATCACCGCTTCCGAAAGGTTCAGATCGAGGTCGGACATATCCACCTCCTTGGTGACCATCGCGTTTGCCGACTTGATCGCCCTGGCATCACAAGCCTCCTCGCTGTCGCCGTCGGCGATGCACCGCTTCCGCGTAGAGTTGGCAATGGCGACCCACTGCCCCTTCTGCTTGTCAGTCAGGCCCTTCTTGTGACGCTCGACATCCTCAGAAGTCCAGGGCATTCGTCAGCCCCCGCGCACTATTGCGATGTTGTGCATCGCCGTCTTCACAGTCGAGAGGAATCCGCCGTCCAATGCGCCGGTCAGATAAGAGTTGGCGACGGTGGTAGGGTCTGTGGTCGACACCCAGACATAACCCCCATCCCCATCATAGGGCCAGCCCGGGAAAGCCGCTGGGTCTGGCGTGACCCGTGCGGTTGCAATGCTGAATTCCAAGAGGGACGCCATCTCATTGATGTTGGGCACGCGCCAATCGCTGTAGCCGCCAACCCCGGCTTCGCAAGCCGCCGCCGCGAAGGCATAAGCCGACTTGCAGACCAGATTGACGACACCGTTGACAAGGGCTTCCGCCACCAGTGTGTTGTTTGCCGGATCGAGCACCAGGTCGAGGTCGGCCCCGTTCACCGTGACTGAGAGCACCCGGTAGCCCGGAAGAAGATTCGCCGCAGCAGCGAACACGGTGCACTGAATGGCATCCCCAGCGTGGAAGGAGGCTATCTCGCCAGCGCCACCCACAATCCGCAAGATGTTGGGCGGCACCATCGTGAGGTCGTTGCCCGCCGCATGTATGGTGAAGCAATCCGCCACATCATACCAAGCCATTTTCCCGTCGCTCACGTCTCCCCATTTGAGAGCCTTCGTGGTCAACTGCGACCAGAGCAGCCCGGTGTTACGATCAAACACCATGTTGTGCGTCTGCAAGGCGCGCTTGCAGATCGAGACACAAGGCCCGACCGCCTCAAGCACCGTCGCCTCGGTGGTTCGGATCACGCCCGCTACCCCACCAGTACTGACCGTGTAGACCCCATCATTCAGCGCAGTGCCCCGCACAGTTATCGTGTCGCCAGTCAATATGGTCGCAAAGCCATTTGCCGCATCGTTTATCGTGCCCGGGGTGGTCGCGGCAAAATCAATTCCCCCATTGGCCGCGTAGTGCGGCACATCGACGGCCACGGTAGTCCCTGGTGTGTCCGTTATGTAAGCCTTGTCTAGCCCATGCTCCAGGTCGCCGTCGCCCTCAACGTGATAGACTGTTATCTGCCCTGTCTCCAGCACGAGTCCCTTCAGGTCCACAATCACATACCTCCGTCCTATGACTGTTTGACTGCCGTGTATCGTCATTCGCCAACTCCTCTATGCGTACCTCGGCCCTCGTAGCTGTGAGTGCCTTGGCACCTCACACTCCGAATAGGTGCCGTTCATTCTCGAATATCGTCTTGAACACCGCCGCTGGCACGAGTTTCGACCAGATGCGTGGACGCCACATGCGCCCATCCCACCAGCCAGCACCGCCAGCAGCTGTGCTCCCGATGGTGAATGCATTGGCCGCCGCGCTCACCGGGTCTATGTGCGCCTGAGAGACCGCAGTCGCGTCCGCGCCGTCGTTGTATATCCTGGCCACCGCCCCGGTCCGCGAGAAGCCCACGCAGTGCCAGGCGTTGAGGGTGATCAGAGCGCCGGTGGTCGTCTGGGAGGCCGCGCCAGCCTGCACGGTGAAGAAGACCATCTGGTTGTTCACGTTCAGCGAAAATCCCCAGCCATTGTTCGTGCCGACGGTGCCCTTGATGAAAACCTCGCGCCCATTGAGCGTACCATAGACCCAGGCCAGGCCACTGAAGTCGCCATCGGTGAAGTCCAGATCGACCGTATCCAACGCTGGGCAGTCGATGTAGTCCGGCGTCGCCGCCACGAAGTCCAGCACGGTTAGGCCGTTGGCGAGGCTGACCCAGGTCGGGACCCCGTGCAGGGTAAACAGGTGGGCCGCCTTTTCCCAGCCTAGAGTCGTTACCCCCGTGGCCTCCTCAAGGAGCAGGCAAAGCGCGAGTTCCTGGTTAGGATAGTAGTGGTCGAATCCCTTACTCACGTCTCAGTTCTCCACGAAGACCTGCCAGTCGTAGGTCTTGTCCTCCCCCTCGGTGCGCTGGATGGTCACCTCTACTCCGAATCGGCAGGGATAGAGGTCTATGGCGATCAACTTCTTGCCGTTGGCCAGCCCGCCGTCAGCTCCGGTGTAAGTCTGATAGTCCTGGAGTTGCAAACCACCAGCAGGGGCTATCCTGTAGTAGACGCGGAACTCGACAGTGTCGCCCTGCTCCATGTTGTCCAGGTCTACAAAGAGATGCAGGCACTTGTATGATCCCAGCGGCGCATCGTTGACATAGATGTCCAGCTCACCGGTCCCACTGGTGATGGTTCCATGTGTGGACTGGAGGGTCAGCTCCGCATCGACGATCTCCCGCACGTCCCGCACGTCGTTGACTAGGCCCGCTGGGGCCACCGACTGCCTGGTGAAGCCGAACGGAAAGCTCATGGCTATCTCTCTACCGCCAGTTGCGCATCACAGCCGAAGGAACCCATGTTGCCCACGTTCCCAGTCTCGTGCGCCCACACGCGGAACTTGTAGGCCGTGCCCCGCAGCTCAATTGGCCCGAAGGCGAACGCCTCGGCAGCCAGCCCAGTGGGTGTATAGTTGATGACCTCGCGCTGGATGAGGCTCTGGATGTCCACGCCCGCCGCGACCGGGCCCATCTGGTAGCCGCTCATCCCGTAGACTCCCTCGAAGGGCGGGCACGGACTCCAGTCCAGGTAGAAGGCGAAGGAGTTGCCCGCGATCACCGCGTCGTACTCGATGTAGAGGGTCAAGAACGAGACCCCCTTGCAGAAGTGCCACTCGGAGGTGTACCAGTTGCCAGCGGCGGGCAGGGCAGCCGTTGCCCGAATGCGAAAGGCCATCGGCAGCAGAAGTTGCGTGTCGCCTTCCATACACTTTCCCCTTAAACGAAAACGCGGCGGGGTGCCGCGCGTTGACGCGAACTCCGCCGTTTCTGGCTATACTATGCAGTTACTGCCGAGAGTCTACTACATTCCTCCTGCCAATATCATAGCACATTTGTTCTCACTTGTCAATATCCCAAAGCGCAACTCAAGCGGCAACTACCGCCTCCACCATCCCATCGGTGAGCAAGTCACTCTCCAACTCGACAAGGCCGCCGCGACCTCCTGGCTCGGTATAGGTCGGCACAGGCTTGGTCCAACCCCACAACTCGCCGTCGCGGAGCACCAGTTTCACCGACACGACGGCCAGGCCGTGGCCCCTGCACTCGCGGTAGGCGCAGCTCTTGAGCCTCAGCAGCAGCTTGTCCCAGTTGGCGGTTTGGTCGGTCATTCCTACAACTCCGGCTTGAGTTTTGGCAGCCACCGCTTGGGCCAGTGTTGGGCGAGCCAATACGCGGTGTCATTCGGAACATGCCAGCGGCACATCAGGGCAATCTCTAGCTCCGTGCGCAGCAGGGTAACTTGCACTCTGAGCATCCCGTCCACAAATGACCTGAATATCCTGTCAGCCATCGCAGATTCTGCGGCCCAATTCACAAGTTCTTCCGCGATTGTCTTGAAAGCTGTTGCCGCTAATGCCTTGGTCTTGTTCATCTCACAGACTCCTTTTTCATAGTTCGGCCTGCTCGCTCACGGATAGAACACCGAATCGCGGATGGCGAACTCACGATCATTCCCCCCGACATAGGTTCCCCAGCACTCGAACCGGTAGTGCCAGTGGCTACTCTTGTTGCAGACCACGGTCGTTCGGTAGACGCCTGCCGACACCTTGACGATCTCTGGGTTCGCCCCAAAGACATAGGCGTAGCTGGGGCTGCCGCGTGGCCCGACGATCCTGACCCGGACATTGTTGGGGTCTACGATCGCCTTGGTCAGCGGGTCTCTGAACGTCCCTGTCAAATAGAGTCTGCTTCCGTAGGGGAATGAATCTATGGCCATCGGTGTCTCCTTCCTATGGGTCAGCTTTCATATCCACAATGACATCTGGTAGATGCTCCAGGCCCACAACAATAGCCCAGTGCTCCAGCCCCACGATCACATCTGGCCAGTGCTCCAGGACGGGTTTGGCGACGCCGGGAACAATCCTGTCCCTGGCCACAAAAGAGAAGACGATGCCGCCCGTAGCAGCGAAAACGGTCGCCCGTATGTAGACTGTGTATGACTTTCTGTTCTCGAAGCCGTTGGCCGCGCTACAGGCTATCCGTTCTGTGTAGAAGCCTGTAGTGCCAGCGTCGTCCAGCTTCGCCATCGATCCCGTCAAGATCGGCGGGGCTATCTCGTCCTCATAGATGCGATAGGTGGGCGCGAAATGCGTGTCGGTGAGTTCTCCCGTATCCGGGTCATGCGTACAGATCGAGAAAGTCAAAAAGTCCCCGATCGTCACCCGCGTTTGACAGCCCATCTATCCCCCGGCTACAAAGGAGTAAGCGACGCCGCCCCTATCGCCGTCAACGGTCGCCTGGACGTAAACCGTGTAGGACTTCCCGAGTTCGAATCCATTGGCCAGGCTACATTCTATCCGTTCCGTATAGAACCCAGTGGTATTCACGAGGTCTAGGGCTGTCATTATACCCACCAGGATCGGTATGGCCGTC
>Ga0180008_1002278_pt1 | contig 10574 bp, 6 predicted proteins | sample MM_PW_MetaG_FD_121121 | JGI IMG/M metagenome (GOLD analysis project Ga0180008, IMG submission 121121) | Groundwater microbial communities from the Aspo Hard Rock Laboratory (HRL) deep subsurface site, Sweden - MM_PW_MetaG | ecosystem: Environmental > Aquatic > Deep subsurface > Groundwater... | reverse complement strand
GGGATCATGTGGTACAGCGAGCCAAAGGTGATCATCGCCACCCAGCCCAGGGCGCCTGCGTGGACGTGGCCGATGGTCCAGTCGGTGTAGTGGGACAGGGCGTTGACCGTCTTGATCGCCATCATCGGCCCTTCAAAGGTCGACATGCCGTAGAACGCCAACGACAACACCAGGAACCGCAGGATCGGGTCGGTGCGCAATTTGTGCCAGGCCCCCGAGAGGGTCATCATGCCGTTGATCATCCCGCCCCAGCTGGGGGCCAGCAGGATCAGCGACATGGCCATGCCCAACGATTGTGCCCAGTCCGGCAGCGCCGTGTAGTGCAAATGGTGGGGGCCGGCCCAGATGTACAGGGTGATCAGCGCCCAGAAGTGCACGATAGACAGGCGATAGGAATACACCGGTCGCCCGACTTGCTTGGGCACGAAGTAATACATCATCCCCAAAAAGCCGGTGGTCAGGAAAAACCCCACCGCGTTGTGCCCGTACCACCACTGCACCATGGCGTCGGTAGCGCCGGAATACACTGGGTAGGACTTGAACCAGTCCACCGGGATCGACAGGTGGTTGACCACGTGCAGCATGGCGATCACCACGATGAACGCGCCGAAGAACCAGTTGCCGACATAGATATGTTGAGTCTTGCGCTGCACCACGGTGGTGAAGAACACGATGGCGTAGGCCACCCACACCACGGTCATCCACACCGCGCCGGAAAATTCGATCTCGGCGTATTCCTTGGTGGTGGTGTAGCCCAGGGGCAGCGTGACCAGCATGATCACGATCACTGACTGCCAACCCCAGAACGTGAAGGCGGCAAGCCAGTCGGAGTACAGGCGCACCTGGCAGGTGCGTTGTACCGCGTAGTAGCTGGCGGCAAATTGCGCGCTGCCGGCAAAGCCGAAAATCACCAGGCTGGTGTGCAGCGGCCGCAAGCGGCCAAAGGTGGTCCACGGCAAGTCCAGGTTCATGTCTGGCCACACCAGTTGCGAGGCGATCCACACCCCCATGGCCATGCCGATGACGCCCCACACCACGGTGGCAATGACGAATTGGCGGACAACCTTATAGTTATAGGCCTGCCCGGTTGATGCTGTGCTCATGGTCAGTCTTCCACGGTTTCAAGTCCCGGGCACTGTAGGAAATCCATGAAAAACAAAACAGGCTCAGAAAAATGACATTAATGCGGATCAGAGTTAGCCCCTTAAAACATGGTGTATTCACAGGCTGATATGGTTTTTTAGTTTTTAGCTGAATCTGTAACGCCTTGAGCCGTAGGTGCATAGTCGCCTCCATAGAAACCGCCGCCGTCGAGCGCGGTCAGCCATGATGAGGTAGCGAGATGTATCGGTACGATGAGTACGACCGGGCCCTGGTCTTCGAGCGTGTGGCGCAGTTTCGTGATCAGGTCGAACGGTTTGTCGCCGGTGACCTGAGCGAAGAAGAATTCCTGCCGCTGCGCCTGCAAAACGGCCTGTACCTGCAAAAGCATGCCTACATGCTGCGGGTGGCGATTCCCTACGGCACCCTCGATGCCCGGCAGTTGCGCACCCTGGCGAGCATCGCGCGGGATTACGACCGCGGCTACGGCCACTTCACCACGCGCCAGAACATGCAGTTCAACTGGATCGAGTTGCAGCAGGTGCCTGACATCCTCCAGCGCCTGGCTGAAGTCGACATGCATGCGATCCAGACCTCCGGCAATTGTGTGCGCAACATCACCACCGAAGCCTTTGCCGGGGTGGCTGCCGACGAGTGGCTGGACCCGCGCCCGCTGGCGGAAATCTTGCGGCAATGGTCGACCATCAACCCCGAATTCCTGTTCTTGCCGCGCAAGTTCAAGATCGCCATCTGCTCGGCGCGCCAGGATCGGGCGGCGATCATGATGCATGACATCGGCCTTTATCTTTATCAGGAGGCGGGCGGCCAGATGCTGCTGCGCGTGCTGGTGGGCGGCGGCCTGGGACGCACGCCGATCCTCGGCCTGCAGATCCGCGATGGCTTGCCCTGGCAGCATCTGCTGTCGTATGTCGAGGCGGTATTGCGCGTGTATAACCGCCATGGCCGGCGCGATAACAAGTACAAGGCGCGGATCAAGATCCTGGTCAAGGCCCTGGGCATCGAGGCGTTTTCCCGGGAAGTGGAGCAGGAGTGGCAGCACCTGCGCGATGGCCCGGCGCAACTGACCGAGGATGAGTACCAGCGCGTGGCCGCAGCCTTTGTGCCACCGCCCTATCAGGCACTGCCCGATACCGACCTGGACTATGGCACGCAGATGGCCGAGAGCCCGGCGTTCGCGCGCTGGGTGACACGCAATGTGCAGCCCCACAAAGTGCCGGGCTATACCAATGTGGTGCTGTCGACCAAACCGGGGATTGCCGCGCCGCCGGGTGATGTGACGGCCGGGCAGATGGATGCCGTGGCCCAGTGGGCCGAGCAGTTCGGCTTTGGCGAAATACGTATCGCCCATGAGCAGAATATCGTGCTGCCGGACGTGCCCAAGGCGCGGCTGCATGCCTTGTGGTCCCAGGCCTGTGAGCAGGGCCTGGGCAGCGCCAATGTCGGTTTGCTGACCGATATCATCGCCTGCCCCGGCGGTGACTTCTGCGCCTTGGCCAATGCCAAGTCGATTCCTATCGCCCAGGCGATCCAGCAGCGCTTCGACAACCTCGATTACCTGCATGACCTGGGCGACATCAGCCTGAACATCTCCGGCTGCATCAATGCCTGTGGGCATCATCACATCGGCAACATCGGGATTCTCGGTGTCGATAAAAACGCCAGCGAGTGGTACCAGATCACCCTGGGAGGCGCCCAGGGCAAGGCCAGTGCGCTGGGCAAGGTGATTGGCCCGTCATTCAGCGCCGCCGAGATGCCTGATGTGATCTCACGCTTGATCGCGACCTACGTCCGCTACCGGGAGAGCGACGAACCCTTTATCGATACCGTGCAGCGCATTGGCCTGGAGCCGTTCAAGGAACGGGTGTATGGCAACGTGGTGCAATCGGCATGAACAATCTGTTGAGCCTGGAACAGGGCGTGGCCCGTATCAAGCAGGATGATCCCTGGACCCTGGTGCGCGACGCCGATGCTCCGCTGCCCGATGGCGCACTGATCCTGCCGCTGGACCTGTGGCTGAGCCGCCGGATTGCGTCAGACCCGCCCCGGGACGCGGTGTGGCTCGGTCCGGATGACGACGTGCAACACCTGCAACCGTGGCTTGCGGTATTGCCGCTGATTGCCCTGGACTTTCCCAGCTTTCGCGATGGCCGTGCCTACAGCCAGGCCTACCTGCTGCGCACGCGCATGGGCTGGCAGGGTGAGCTGCGGGCGGTGGGGGATGTGCTGCGTGACCAGCTCAGCCATATGCGCCAGTGTGGTTTCGATGGGTTTGCCGTGCGCGAGGACAAATCGGTTGTCGACGCGCTCAAGGGCCTGGCAGGCATGAGCGTGAGTTATGGTCGCTCGGTGATTGAGCCCAGGCCGCTGTTTCGCCGACGCTAGCCCCGGCATCGCCGGTGCCAGGCGGTTATTTCAAGGCCGGGTCGGCGGGATTGAGTTTTTTCCAGCCCTGCATCACCTCCTGCGCCTTGGGTTCCTGGCCGTTCTCCAGGTAGTACTGGATCAGCGACAAGCGCGCATTACGGTTATACGGTTGGCGCTTGAGCAGGTCTTCCAACTGCTGGCAGGCCTTGTCGACTTGACCGCCGTCGTGCAATGCCACCGCCAGCACAAAGCTGTACTGCCCGTTGCCCGGCTCCAGGCGGGCGGCCTCGCGCAAGTGCGCCAGCGCCGGCGGCGTATTGCCTTGGCGAATCAGCATCAACCCTTGTGTGTGTTGCAGCAGCGCCGCCTCGGGGTGTTGCTTGAGGCTGTCGGCCACCAGGCGCCGGGCTTCCTCGCTACGGCCGTTGGCTTCCAGCCACTGCGCCAGGGTGACCAGGGCCGGGTGGAAGTCCGGGTCGCGCAGCAGCGCCGTGCGCAGTTGGGCTTCGACCTGTGCGGCGCGGCCACTTCCCTGGTACAGCATGGCCAGGTTGAGGTTGGCTTCGGCGCGTTCCTGCAGGCTCAGTTGCACGTTTTCGTATTCACGGATGGCCTGTTCCCAGGCCGGGCCCAGGCCTTGAGCCGCGACGCTGAGCAGGTCCCGCGCGGCGAGGATGCGCACTGCCCGCACCGGGTCCTTGAGCAGAGGACCGTACAGCGCGACGCGCTCGGCAGGCGGCAGGAAGGCGCTGACCGCCCGCAGAGCACTCTCGCGCACCTGTGGGGCAGGGTGCCCCAGGTCTTTGGTCGCCAGCTTCAAGGCCTGTTCGCTCGGGTAGTTGGGCAACTCGGCCAGTAGCGTGGCACGTTGAATCTGCGGCAGGTTACTGCGCGCCAACTGTTCATACAGCGCTTGTGCAGCACCCGGCTGGCCGCCGCGAATCAGTGCCAGGCTTTCGTCGTAGCGCGGGGCCTGGAGTGCCTGGCTTTTGTCCCACAGTTTGAATTGCGCGGTGACGTTGTCGCCGGCCTTGCCCTGGTGGCAGGTCAGGCAGGCATCCGGGGTGCCGAGCCTGGCAGCGCGCTCGGGGTTGGGAATGCTGAAGCTGTGGTCATGGCGAAAGTCATTGCCCATGTAGAACTTGCCGGGCATATGGCAATCGACGCAAAACGACCCGGGTTGCCCGGCAACGTGGCGCGTGTGCTGCGGCGCTTCATAGTTCTTGGCCTGCAACCCGCGGCCATCTACCGAGGTCACAGCGGCCTTGCCCGCCGTGTTGTGGCATTGCAGGCACACGCCATTGCCGGGGGCCTTCAGTTGGTTGCTATGGGGGTTGTGGCAGTCGGTACAGCGCACGCCCTTGTCGGCCATCTTGCTCTGGGCGAAGGAGCCGTGTTCGAACACCTCGTCCTTGATCTTGCCGTCCAGGGCATACAGCTCGCGGGTCAGTATGCTGGGCAGGTAGTCGTCCATCAGGCGCTTGCCAACGGTATAACCGTCACCCAATGGCGCGCGGCGGGCATGGCAGCGGGCGCAGGTTTTGAGTTCGACGGTGGCGTCCTTGTCCTTGAGGTCCACTGTGAAACCGGCATGCAGCAAGTCGCTTTTTTTCGCCGCCCACTCAAGGTGATTGGACGCCGGGCCATGGCAGGCCTGGCAGCCAACGCCAAGGCTGTTCCATTGGCTGTCGAAGGTGTTCCTGGCGGCATCGAAATTGCGTTTATAGCCGGTGGTGTGACATTCCACGCACATGAAATTGGCGTTCTGGCTCGGTTTGCTCCAGTGCAGTGGGTTCTTGAAGTTCACCCCTTGGCCGGGGTAGAGGTGAAACCAGCGATGTTTCTCGGTATCCCAGGCCACGCCCAGGGCCTGTAAGCGTCCGTCGCCGACATCGATCAGGTACTGCTGCAAAGGGGCGATGCCGAAGGTGTAGGCCACCTTGAAATCGGCGGCCTTGCCATCGACGCCCGGGGTATTGACCCAGAACTCATCACCCCGGCGAAAGAACCGGGTGGTTTCACCTTCGCCCTGGAACACGGCATTGTTGAAGTCCGCCGGCACTGTTGCCGGCGTTGCCTCCTGCATTGCCAGTTGATGGTGCGAACCTTGCCAGTCCTTGGCCTGGGGCTCGTGGCAGCCCTGGCACTGTTGCTCGTCCACCCAGCGCGCAGGCGGCATTGCGGGCGGTTTGGCAACCACGGCCACAGGCCCGGGCGCCGGTGGCGGCAGCCTGGGGGTACTGGCCTGGAGGAACAGCCAGATCCCAGCCATCGCCAGCAACAAAACGGCAATCAACAATGGGTAGAGATAACGACGGGGTGAATCACGGTGGGTAACCTTGGGCATGCGACTTCCGATGTCCGGTGCATTGACGCTCTGCGGCGTGCTTAAGCTGTGTGCAGCTTCGACGCAGCTTAGGTGCCTGTCAAATGGATGCTGTGAAATAAGCCGCACTTGTGCGCAACCGGCAGGTTATTTCCCAAGACTTGGCTATACCTGTAACTTCACGTTTCGACGATAAACGCCAAGGAGTTACGCCATGAAGCTAGGGCTAATGATCAGCACACTGTGCATTGCCTCACTCGGGGTCGCCGGGTGTGCGAGTAAAGTCCCCCAGCCAGATGAGTATTCGGGTTTTCTTTCGGACTACAGCCAATTGCGCGAAGCCAAGTCGCCGTCTGGGGCAGAGGTGATGCGCTGGGTGGATCCCAGGCTGAATCTGAACCGCTATACCTCGGTGTTTATCGAGCCGACGCAGTTCTTCCCCAAGCCCCAGGCCACGGCGCAGATCCCCGAAGACACCTTGCGCAGCATCAATGAGTACTACAACCAGGCGCTCAAGCGCGAGCTGGTCAAGTCACTGCCACTGGCCAGTGCGCCAGGCCCGGGGGTGATTGTGGTGCGGGCGGCGATTACTGCCGTCAGCCGCAAGACCGAAAGCCTCAAGCCCTATGAGTACATTCCTGTCGCCCTGGTGGCGGCGGCAGTCAGCACCGGCACCGGGATTCGCGACCAGGAAACCACCCTGGGCACCGAAGCGCAGTTTCTCGATGGCGATAGCGGCCGGGTGATTGCCCAGGTCGTGCGCAAAGGCACCGGCAAACCCCTGGAAAACGACACCCAGGTCATGAAAGCCGCCGACGTGAAGGCGGTGATGGATGGTTGGGCGGCGGACCTGCATCAGTCCTACGTCAAACTCAAGGCCAAATAACCCACCCCTGTGGGAGCTGGCAAGCCAGCTCCCACACATCAGTCGCCGACAAACCAGCGGTAATAGGGGTTGGCGCCATCTTCCTGCAACACTTGCCGGATATCCCGGGCCCAGGCTGCACGATCACCGTCGTAGGCATGCAGGCTGGCGCGGTAGAACTGCATCAGGCGTTGTTGCTCGGCGTCCAGCGTCCGCGAAAATGCCGGGTCGACATTGCGCAACGGTGCGGGCACCCGCAGGTCGAGCAAGGCCGGCAATACCCGTTTGATCTCCTGGCTGCGCACCCAAGGCGCATATTCGATACGCGGTTGATCATCGGTGACCGCCAGAGCCTGCCCGGCAAACCGTTCCAGTCCCTGGCGATCGGTAACCCAGGTGGCCAGCAAAGTCGCCGCCGAATCAATGCCTACCTCGGCCAGGGCACTGTGCACCGGGGCTTGTGCAAAGCGCTGGCGAATGCGTGCGACGTCCAACTCAAGAGGCTCCAGGGAGCCCACCAACAGCATCTCGTGGAACTCGCTGGTCCACAGCGTGGCATAGGGGAATGCATCGAGAAAGCTGCGCACCAATGATTGCGAGTCTTCGATGTTCTGCGTCGGCAGCGGCAGCCACTGGGCCAGCAGGCCATGTTTCTCCAGGCGGCGGGCGGCCAGTTGGTAGAAGTCGCGCGAATACAGATTGACCACGCCGGCGGCGGAAGGCGGTGGGGGTTCCAGGGTAATCACGTCATAGGTCTGGGGGCTGCGCAGCAGCTCCTGGCGACCATCGCGCAAGCGCACCTGCACGCCGGGGTCGCTGGCGGCGCTGTAGTTGCCCTTGAACAGCGAGGCCGCTTGCACCACCGACGGCAGCAATTCGGCGACGACTCTTTGCTCCAGGCCCGGGTAGCGCAACAGCGCGCCTGCGGTGATACCGGTGCCAAAGCCGATCACCAGCGCCGAACGGGGCTCGCCGTTATGGATCAGCAGCGGCAGCAGGGCCTGGATGCGCATGTAGCGCAGGGAGGGCATGGCATCGCCGGTGTTCGACACGCCCTGGATATACAGGCGCTGAAAAGCCCGCGTGCCTTTGCCCTGGGTCACCACGGCAACCGTCGCGCCGCGGCCTTCCTGGTAAAACCCCAGGCTCCCATTGCGTGCACCGGGCAGCAGGTTGGCCAGGCGATCCTGCGGAGTCAGCAGTGCCACCGCCAATGACAGCAGGCCGAGGGCCGCGACTGCCTGGCGCCGGCCCTTTTTCACCCCATGGCCCCGACGCACGGCGATATAGCCCACCATGCCCGCAATCACCGCCAGCAGGCCGAGGGTGCGCACCAGGCCCAGCCAGGGAATCAGCACAAAACCGCAGAGCATCACCCCGGCAATCCCGCCCAATGTGTTGAATGCCACTACCGCACCCACGTCCCGGCCCACATGCCCGCCGCCGACACTCAGGCGCAATGCCAGGGGAAACGCCGCGCCCAGCAACAGGGTGGGCACAAACACAATACACAGGGCCGCCATCGCAAAGCGCGCACTCATCCCCGGCAGCTCACTGCCACCCAGGCTCAGCACCAACGCCTCGGCCTGGGTTTGCAGGAGCACCAGCCAGCGGCCCAGTACGGCAATTTCCAGCAGCGCCACCAGCCCGGCACCGGCGATCAGCAGGCCGAACACACCCCAAGGATCGCGAATGCGTTCGACCCGTCGCGCCATGAGCTGGCTGCCGATAAACAGCCCGGCCAGATAAGTGGCCAGCACTACCGCAAACGCATAGGTGCGGGTGCTCATGAACTGCACGATCGATTGCGACCAGACCACTTCATAACCCAGGGCCACGCCACCGGCGATGGCATACAGCACCAGCGCCAGGCGCGCCGGCTGCGTCCTGGCCGACACGCTGGCTGGCGTCGCGCGATGGCGCACATACAGCAAGGCGCCGGCGGCGGCCAGCAGGTTGAGCAGGGCGGCCACCAGGGCACTACCGCGCACGCCAAAGGTGGCGATCAGCACAAAGGCAGTGAGCAGGGTGCCGACGATGGCCCCGGCGGTGTTGGCCGCATACAGTCGGCCACCGGCCTGGCCGAGGTCCTTGGCCTGGACGTTGAGGGCGCGCACCAGCACCGGCAGCGTGCCGCCCATCAACAGCGCCGGCAAACCCACCAGGGCGAAGGGCAGGACCCAGGCCAGCAGGCCGATGCGTTGCTCCAGCCAGGCAAACGGGCTGGCGGCCATGCCCAGGGCTAGCGTGGTGCTGACCCCGAGCACCGCGACGAAAATTTCCAGTACGGCATAGAGCAGCAGCGGCCGGGCGAGACGGTCGGCCCAGCGGCCAAACAGCAGGCTACCCAGGGCCAGCCCGGCAAAGAAGGCACTGATCCCGGTGGTGATGGCATAGACCTCGACCCCGACCACCAGCGACAGCTGCTTGATCCAGAGCACCTGGTACACCAGCGCAGCGGCGCCGGAGATAAACAGCAGCAGGGCGGGGACCAGCAGGGTGGACGCCTGGAGTCGGGCCAGGGGGTGGCTGGCAGTGCGTGAAGACATGCGAATAGCCTTATGAAAAACACATTCAAACCGTAGGAGCCGGCTTGCCGGCGATCACGCCCTCAAGCCATATCGCGCTCTTGAGGACGCCATCGCCGGCAAGCCGGCTCCTGCAGGTGTTGGTTAGGGCGCCGCCTTCACCTTCTCGGCAATCTTCGCATCCACCGCCGAACGAATCTGATCGATGCTGAAGCTCGCCGGTTTCTGGCTCGGAGGGTACTCGACAAAGGTTTGGAGGAACTTCGCCGATTTGGTCACGGCTACCGCAACCAGGTAGACGTTTTTCGTGCTCCAGTCGTAATACTGGTCGGAGACGATGTCGGCCCGTTCAAACGGGTCCATGCGCAAGTTGAAGATCTTCGGCACCCGCAGGCATACGAACGGTTCGCTCCACACCGGGAACCCACCGGGAGCGCGCTGTTCGCAGTACACGGCTTTCCAGTTGCCGAAACGTGCCGAAACCAGCACCCCGTCATCATTGAAGTAGTAGAACTCGTCGCGTGCGCCCTTGGGTTGCTGGCCCGTCAGGTACGGCAGTTGGTTGAAACCGTCCAGGTGGACCTTGAAGTTGGTGCCGCCGGCGGTGGGTGCCCAGCCCTTGAGCAGCTTGTCCTTGACCTCGGCATCACCTGCAGCCGCCAGCAGGGTCGGGAACCAGTCCATGCCCGAGAACATTTCGTTGGAGACCTCGGCCGGCTTGATCTTGCCCGGCCAGCGAATCATCGCCGGCACGCGATAGGCACCTTCCCAGTTGGAGTTTTTCTCATTGCGAAACGGCGTGGTCGCCGCATCCGGCCACGAGAACTGGTTCGGCCCGTTATCGGTGGTGTAGACCACGATGGTGTTGTCGGCGATTTTCAGGTCGTCGAGGGTTTGCAGGAGCTTGCCCACGTCACCGTCGTGCTCCAGCATGCCGTCGGCGTACTCGTTGCCGGGCATGCCGCTCTGGCCTTTCATGGATTCACGCACATGGGTGAATAAGTGCATGCGGGTGGTGTTCATCCACACAAAGAACGGTTTGTCGGCCTCGGCCTGTTTCTTGATGAAGGCCTGGGCGGCGGCGGTGGTTTCGTCGTCGATGGTCTCCATGCGCTTGGTGGTCAAGGCGCCGGTGTCTTCGATCTTGCCGTCGGCGAAACTGTGGATCACCCCGCGCGGTGAGTTGGCCTTGACGAAGTCAGGGTCGTCCTTGGGCCAGTAGGGCCGCTCCGGTTCTTCTTCGGCATTGAGGTGGTAGAGGTTGCCGAAGAACTCGTCGAAACCATGGTTGGTCGGCAGGTATTCGTCTTTGTCACCCAAGTGGTTCTTGCCGAACTGGCCGGTGGCATAGCCCAGTGACTTGAGGGCC
>Ga0180008_1002277_pt1 | contig 10575 bp, 13 predicted proteins | sample MM_PW_MetaG_FD_121121 | JGI IMG/M metagenome (GOLD analysis project Ga0180008, IMG submission 121121) | Groundwater microbial communities from the Aspo Hard Rock Laboratory (HRL) deep subsurface site, Sweden - MM_PW_MetaG | ecosystem: Environmental > Aquatic > Deep subsurface > Groundwater... | reverse complement strand
GAATTTAATTGTCTCATTGCCAAAGATAAATTTTCCAGTGAATTCTCAAGTAATAAATGGTAATGATTATCCATAATACAATATGAATGTATTTTTAGTTTATATTTCTCACACACTTCATTTAATATCTCTAAAAACTTATCTTTATCAATTAGATGTTGTAAAATATACTTTCTTTCTACTGCCCTATTATATACATGGTGAAAGCCTGCTAATTCTATTCTAACTCTTCTTGGCATCTTTTATCCTTTTACAATACAATATTAGGATTAGTATATAATAATTTTTTATTTTATTAAAGTGGAAATTCATGACCTGACCTCTATTTTTTATTTTTTCACACTATATATTGTGCGATAATATTGCTTTTGCACACAATTTCTATTATAATAAAATAAAAAAGGTATTTCTAATGAGTAAAAGATGGATATGGGAATTTGATAATTACCCTAACTTTACATATGATAAAGAAGAATTAAATTCTCTTATACAAGATATAGTATTTCTACAAGGTTCTTTATCTAGTATTGTTTCATTTGCATCAAAAGAAACACTGGAGGAAAAACTAAAAGACTCCTATGCAGATGAAGTAATAAATAGCTCTGCTATAGAAGGTGAATTTCTAAATAGAAATAGTGTAAGAAAATCTATTGCAAAAAAATTAGGCTTTGATAGATTTGCTAATACCGATTATGTAACAGATGGCTTGGTTAATATACTAATTGACGCTTGCACAAACTATGAAAAAGATTTAGATATTGAGAGAATATTTACATGGCATGCTGCAATATTTCCAACAGGTCGTAATAATAAAGGTGAGATAGTTAATATAGCTGAGACTAGAGGTAATTATGAAATGATTATTGGCGGTGGAGGAGTAAAAGAAATTATTTACTATCAGGCTCCCCCATATGATGAACTAACTGATCAACTAATTGAATTTTTTGATTGGTTCAATAAGACAAAAGATTCTATAATAAAAGCTGCTATTGCTCAACTATGGTTTCTAATCATACACCCATTAGATGATGGTAATGGAAGAATTGCAAGAACTATTTGTGAGTATGTTCTTGCACGAGTGGAAAAATCATATTATTCAAAGATTTACTCTATTTCAAAAGCAATATATGAGAATAAAAAAGGTTATTATGAAGTTCTTGAGCAAACAACTGGATTTAGAATAAAAGAAAATCCCTTAGATATTACAACTTGGCTAAAATTCTTTTTGCAAACTCTACAAAAATCATTACAAGAATCACAATTGGGACTTCAATATATCAAAGAAAAAACTAACTTTTGGGATAAACATAGAAATAAAGAACTCAACGCTAGACAAAGAAAAGTATTAAATAAAATTCTTGATTTAGGTTCTAAAAATTTTGAAGGTGGATTAACTAAAAAAAAATACGTTGCAATTGCCAAGACTTCAACTACAACAGCAACTACTGATTTAAAACAATTACTTGATTGGGGATGTATAAAACAAACTCCTGGAACTACAGGGAGAGGAACTAGTTATTTTGTGGATATTGAATTTTAGTGTATTATTAATGAGAAAAAGGGGTCAGGTCATGAATAGAAAAAGGAAAAAGGAAAAAGGGGTCAGGTCATGAATTGCCACTTTTAAGCCTCATTAATAATCTTTGATTCAGTAAATAAAATATCTTCAAATTTCACTTTACTCATATAAAGCCTAATAGTTCTACTCTTACTCTTCTTGGAATCTTTTACTTTTACAATATTCATTTATAATAATTTTATTTTTTATTTTATTAAAGTGGAAATTCATGACCTGACCCCTATTTTTATAAATATTATCTTTTTTCTCTACTTTTTGTCAATTTTTTAATGAGTTTTTTGCTTATTTAAAGTTGCCTGTCCCATTTTTAGTGTCCCATTTTTAGTTTAGTAGTTTAGTAAAATTAATAAATTATTAAAAAATGGACGTGGCTAATAGCAAAATTAGATTTAAATGAACTTAAGGAAGATGTAATATTTAATTAGTAATACTTTCAATAGTTAAAGGGTTTCAAAAAAGTTAAATTTTATTTAATTTGATTGAGAGTCTGCTAACTTCTCACAAAACCATCGGAGTGAGCGACATGTATCGCTTTTGGGATGAAAACTCTCGATAACCGTGAAAAGGCAACAGTTTTTGGTCTGTTGCATTTTTTATGTCCTATAAAAAGTTTTTAAAGACAAAATATTTCCTCTTATAATTCTTAGTGCTACCATTTTTATAGTACCATCTTCAAAAGTTTTTTTGAATACAAGGCTTACTTCATTTTGTTTTGTTTGTTTATCTTGTGTAATACTTTTTTCAACATGAGTAAAAGAGTTTAAAATTACAGGAACTTTATATAATAAATGTAAATCTTCTGGGTGACGATTTTTAACATGTCTTATATATCCTTCTTCTATAATAAATTTATATTTACAAATATTTAAATTTGTATGTTTTTTTATCGCTTCACAAGCTTCTTTCGTAATATCAATAGTATATATTTTATCAATTGAGACACTGCATAGTGCATCTTCTATAAATAGTTTTAAAGTCAAATATTGTTCCATTTATTTTATTTTGTAAGAAACTATATCTAAAAAATAATTTTGAGCTTCTTTACAATGTAACTTAAAGAAATTATAAAGACCGTAAAATTGAACTTTTAAAGTTTTTATAATTATGTAGATATTTTATAATAGTCAGAAAAATAGGCTATTTAAGAAAGATTGATAATTCTTTCAATAACAGTTGTTTCCATGCCAAAATAAAAGGGGACAACTTTTATTAAGATTTAAAGTTGCCTGTCCCCTTTTCCTTCCTATTATCTGCTATAGTTATCTCTTTTCCAAAGATATTAATACTTCCAACCATTTTCATCTCCTTTTATTATTTTTTTATTTATTAATATTTTTCTTATTTTTTTAAAACCTTCATTTCCAATTGGAAATATTTCTAGTTGTATTACCTGCCTTGAAAAAAAACTTTTACTTTTATCTCTAAAAAATACTGTACCAGTCCATACTCTTTTATTTGCAGCAACTTCTAAATTTTGAAAATTTATTTTTTTACTACCAAAAAAATAAGAATTTTTAATCACATAATCACTGTCAAGGACTAATGACTTAAGAAATACTATATCTATAATGGCTTCTAAAAATACTACTATTAATAAAATACCAAAACAAACTGCAAACCAATGTCCAATTGAAACTAAACTAACTCCTAATAAAATAATAAATATATGAACTAATAAAATTAAAAATCTTTTAAAATTATCATATTCAAAAACTATTTTTTCATTACTTATAGATTTAATACTTACTTCTTTTACCTCTGTTTCTTCCATTTTCTCCCTTTGTATTAAATTTTCCTATTGTTTAACTTTTAGAAAAAGGAAGAAAAAGGGGACAGAAAAAGGGGGAAAAGGGGACAGGCAACTTTTTTATTCTCTTGCTCTTTTTCATTTAGAATATTTTTTTGTAAATCTTCATAATCTTTTCTTGCGATTATATTCAAACTCATAAAATATCTTCTACCTTCATTCATAATATTTTAAATTATAACAAACAAATGACTCTCAAATGACTCTTTTTTTGAAATTATTGATAATTGGAAAGTTTTATTAAAAAAAACTCCAAAAACAGGATATATAATCTACTAATCTTTAATTCTTATTCGTAAATACACTTTATATTTTAATTTATCTAATTTAACTGATAATTCTTCGATATTTTGAGCTTCTAGTGTTACTAACATTTTACTATAGCTTCTAATTTTTTCATCTGTAATATCTACAATTAATAAATCTTTATTTGAAAATGATTTACTATTAACAGCATTTATCATCTCTTCTATACTTTCTTTATTTACTTTTTTGTACAGTTTTCCATTTCTATGGTAAACCTTATCAAAAAAGCCTTGTTCTTCAAAACTCATATTTTTTCCTATTTTTTAAATTTAAATTATAAGTAAAACTTCTAAAATATATTATTGTATTTATTCTATCAAAAAAAATTAAATATCTTAAATATCTCAAGAGAGATTTAATTCAAATGATTAGCAGATTCAAAAAAGCAAGATTTTCCTAAATCATCAAAATGCATAAAAAGCTCTAACTCTTTTTTAAAATTCTCATCAAGATTTTCAAAAGCTCTTTTCATACGATGATATCTGCCTAAGTGATTTTTTTCTTTTGCTTTTTGCATTCCTCGTAACAAATAATGATAACGAACAAGTTTTTTTGTATATTCTGAGATTTTCCACTTTTTTATAATATGATAACTAGCTTCTTCATGATTATGAAAAGAGTATTCACCTGTGATTTTATCTTCTTTAGTTTGATAAGCAACATATGGTTTTCCAATATCATGTAAAAAAGCAGCAGGAATCATTTTGTATTGCTTAGCTTTAAAAGTATGAAAAACAACAGCTAAAGTATGTACTAAAATACCAAATCTATGCCATTTGTTTTGTTTGATAAATAAAGTTATGAAAAACTCTTTTTTTAATATTCTTTTTAAATTCAATCAAACCTCCTAAACTCATCATCTTCACTCCCATCTTTTTTTCTATTTTTAAATTTCCACATTGTAATAAAATATTTAATAGAAGCAATTCCTAAAATCAAAGATATTATAAATAAAGCAATATATACCAAAATCACAGCTATTTGCATAATATATCCTTTTTGTTAGTATAACTTATTTTTTATGTAAGATAATAATCTGATATAATCCATTTTATGAAAACATTTATTATAAAAAACTGGAATAAACTTTTATTAGTTGCTTTTACACTTATTGCTTTAGGATTTGCACTCACTTTTACTATTGATGAAAATGCAAAAAAATTAGTTGATGACTCATTTAAACAAGCAGTTATTGTATTTGGAAGTGCCAAGGCTTTAAATGCTGTGATTTCACTAGCTCAAGGAACGGAACTAAACTTACCTTTTGTGATTGTGTCTGTTGGTGAAGTACTTGACCCTATAAATGACTTGGTTGAGCAGTTTTCCCTTGTGATGTTAGCAAGTATGGTTTCACTTGGTATTCAAAAGATTTTATTAAACTTTGTTACAAATGATATTTACAACTATATATTATTTGCCTTTATTATTGTTTTTAATATCTGGCTTTTTAAGAGATTTACAAATGATGAACCACTTAGAAATCTATTTTTTAGAACTACATTTATACTTTTATTCTTAAGATTTTCAATTCCTTTGATTGGTTATATAAATGACTTCTCATATACATATTTTGTAAAACCAGAATATAACATAGAAAATTTAAATCAAAATATCATAAAAGTAAAAGAAGAAGTAAGCAAAGTAAATCAAGAAACAATAATACAAAAAGAAGAGAGTTCTTTTATAAATAAAGTTATGGAAAAATTTGACTCAAAATATTATGAAAAAAAGATTGAAGAGTATAAAAATGCCGTTGATAATTCAAGTGAATATATGATTGATTTAATTATTGTATTTGTTTTTCAAACTATACTTTTACCAATTGTATTTTTATTTTTACTCTACTCTTTTGTAAAATCAATATTTAATATAAGGAAAGCCTAATGAAAAAAAACATATTAATAACTGGATGTAGCTCAGGACTAGGTCTTGCTTTAAGTCATTATTATTTAGAAAAAGGTTTCAAAGTATATGGAATATCTAGAAATAAACCTGAGATAAACAATCCAAACTTTATTCATAAAAGCTTTGATTTATCACAAATCTCAAAAATAAAAGATGAATTAAGCTCTTTTATAAATGATATTTCACAAATCCAAACTGCTTTTTTGAACGCTGGAATGTTAGGAAAAATAAAAATCCTAGAAGAGTTATCAACACAAGAGATGCAAGAAGTATATAATCTAAATGTTTATGCAAACAAAGAGTTGTTGGATATTTTAAAACACACAAAGATAAAAAACATCCTAGCTATCTCTTCAGGTGCTTCAAAAACTGGATATAAAGGTTGGGGTTCATACTCTTTATCAAAAGCAGCTATTAATATGCTAATAAATCTATACGCAAATGAAATGCCAAATACCAAGCTTTTAGCTGTGGCTCCAGGAGTTATAAAAACTCCTATGACTGATTATATAAGATTCGAAATTGATTCAGAGATTTTTACTTCAGCAAAAAAATTAAATGAAGGCACTGTCCAAACTCCCCAAGAAACAGCTATAAAAATAGATACTTTAATAAATAGAATTGATGAATTTGAATCAGGTATTTATGTGGATGTAAGAAAAATATAAAAACTCTTCTTACTTTCTATTAACTTTTTATGTTTATAATCTTGAAAAACAAGAGATTATAATGAAACTATTAATAAAAACTATTTTGATTTTAGTAAGTATATTTACTATTACTTTGTTACTTATAAAATTTACAGGTGTTTTAACTGTTGATGATATAAAAGAAATTTTTTCAAATTTAAAATCACAACCTTCTTATATATTAGGAGCATTAATAGTATTTTTCTTATTTATTGACTTATTTATTGCAGTGCCAACAATGACTATTATCATACTTGCTGGATATTTTATAGGCTTCGAATTAGCACTATTTTATACAACTATTGGGTTATTAAGTGCTTCTTTAACTGGATACTTTTTATCAAAGAAATATGGTAAAAAAGTATTAAACAAATTATCTTCAAATGAAGAACAAAAACAAGAAATGACAGATTTATTCAATAAACATGGTGTTTTAGTACTTGTTTTATCAAGAGCTGTTCCAATGCTTTCTGAAATTTCATCTTGCCTTGCAGGAGCTTGTAATATGTCTTTTAAACGATTTTTATTAGCTTGGTTTTTTGGAACCATCCCTTATGTATGTGTTATTACATATGCAGGTTCTATTAGTAATCTAGATAATCCAATGCCAGCTATTTATGCAGCTTTAGGAATAACAGTTACTTTTTGGTTTATTTGGATGGTTTTTATGAAAATAGATAAAAAGAAAAGTACTCAAAAAATTCATTAATATTAAGAAGCTATGATAAAAAAAGATATAAACAAAGTATAGTTTTATACTTGTTTATATCTATATTTTTAAATAGCCAAGTTTCTCATAAAATTACTAGCGATTATAGAAGCTCTTTCTTTAAACTTCAGTGCAATATCTTCTGTATAAAGTTTATCTAAAGATTCAAAAAATAGTTTTAACCATGTTTCAAAAGATTCTCTATCTAATCCTGATATTTGCATATGTGGAGCAAAAGGAGAACCGTTGTAGTTCCCTCTTCCAAAAGATATTGTATACCAAAAATCAGTAAGTAATGTTATATGTTTTTGCCAAATTTCAGACTTCATATCAGGTCCTAATTTTTCTATAAAAAAAGGAGATATTTTTTCATTTTTCATAACTTTTGTATAAAAAGCTATTACTAATTTATTTATATTCTCTTTTGTAATTTCATTACTTTGCATGATGATGTTTTTTCCTCTTAATTGATTTTATATTTATAATCATAGCGATAGAAACTATAAAAGCAATTACAAAGAATCCAGCGAACACATAAAGTGTTTGAGAATATGAACCAGTTGCGTCTTTTACCATAGAGATAATTAGTGGTCCAACAAGCCCAGCTGCTGCCCATGCAGTTAAAATATAACCATGAATTGCACCAAGCTCTTTTGTTCCAAAAATATCTCCAATATATGCAGGAATTGAAGCAAATCCTCCACCATAACAAGTCATAATAAAGTATAAAACAACTTGGAATACTATGATTTCTGTAATTGATGGCAACATATAAAAAGCTACTATTTGAGTTGCAAAGAAAATTACATAAACAATAGGTCGTGTTAGATAATCACTTAATGATGCCCACATAAGTCGCCCTGCTCCATTGAATATTCCCATTAAACCAACAGCTGCTGCTGCTGCGATTGCTGAGATTCCTAAAACTTCTTGAAGAAGTGGAGAAGCAACACCAATAATGGCAATTCCACATGTTACATTTATAAATAACATAATCCAAAGACCATAAAATCTAGGAGTCTTAACAGCTTCATTAAGACCTAAAAAAGCTAAGTCTTCTTTGATTTTCTTTTTACCTTCTTTGATTTTTTGCTCAAACTTCTTTGGTAAATATTCATCATGTGGCTTTTCCAAATATAAAGCTGATGCAAACATTACTACAAAATAAACAGCTCCTAAAATAAAAAATGTTCCAGCAATTCCAACAGCTTCTATTAATATTTTAATAGTTGGTCCCCAAATAGCAGATGCAAAACCAAATCCCATGATTGCAAGTCCTGTTGCCATTCCTCTTCTATCTGGAAACCATTTTACAAGTGTTGAAACAGGTGAAATATATCCAATTCCAAGACCACAACCACCTAATACTCCATAAAAAAAGTATAGCAATAACTTTGATTCCATCATAATTGCAAGGCCTGAACCCATAGTTCCTATTCCAAATAATGAAGCTGCAATTATTGCAGAAACCCTAGGACCATTTTTCTCTACAAATTTTCCCATAAGTGCAGCACTTAAGCCCAAAAAGAAAATTGCAATACTAAAAGCAATTGTAACATCAGTCAAATCCCAATTCATTTGCGCTTGAATTGGTTTCACATATACACTCCATGCATAAACAGAGCCTATACAAATATGAACTCCTACAGCACTAAGTGCCATGAGCCAACGATTTTTTTCTACCATTTTTTATTCCCTAAATATAAAAGTACGCGAATTTTATTGAAAAGTAAGTAAAAGCCAATTAAAACTAGTAAAAAAATAAATATATTATGAATATTCTATTTGTTATAATAATCAATATTTATAATAAAAGAGAAAAAATGTCTATTGCAATTATGTGTTCAGGTGGGGATTCATGTGGTATGAACCCTGCTATTAAAAGCTTTGTTGATTATTCTTATGAAAAAGGCTTAGAGCCTTATTTTATATATGATGGATTTGAAGGATTAATTGATAATAAAATCAAAAAAGCTCAACACAAAGACGTAGCAGGAATTATCCATCTTGGTGGAACTATTATAAAAACTTCAAGATCACAAAGATTTTTTGAGAAAAAATATAGACAAATAGCCTATGAAAATTTACAAAAACACAATATTACAAAATTGATAGTTCTTGGTGGAGATGGTTCATTTAGAGGATTAGATGTTTTCTCAAAAGAGTTTGATTTATCTTTTGTAGGAGTTCCAGCTACTATTGATAATGATATTTATGGAAGTTCTTATTCTCTTGGAGTTGATACAGCTTTAAATGTAATAAAAGACGCAATTGATCAAATAAGAGATACAGCATCTTCAACAAAAAGAGCTTTTGTAATAGAAACAATGGGAAGAGATTTTGGATATTTAGCTGCAATTTCAGCAATCACAAGTGGTGCTGAGATTTGTCTTATTTCTGAAGTAAAAATAGATTTTAAAAGTTTAGAAATAAGATTAAAAGATGAGTTAAAACAAGGAAGAGAGTATATTATTGCTATTGTTTCAGAAGGAACAAAACAAACAAATGAGCTTTCTACTTGGATAAGTAATAAATTAAAAATTGAAACAAGAACTATAGTTTTGGGACATATTCAAAGAGGTGGAAATCCAAGTGTTTTTGAAAGACTTATTGCAAATGAGTTTATAACATATTCAATTGATAAACTTTTAAAAAGTAAAACTCAAGCTGCAGTTATTTATAAAAACTCTAAATTTAAGTTTGTGAATATTGATTCAATTTCAAATAAAAAACAAAAGCTTGATAAACAAATAATAAAACAACTTGAGAAAATAATTAAGTAAGTAATATTTAAAAACAATTAATTTGTAAGTGATTACAATCAAGGTAAAACGCTCAATATATAGATACAATACCTATAAATAATTTTAATATGGTTATATTTTCTAAGGAGTATTCATGAAAATTAAAAATAATAGTATTCAAATTAAAAATAAACTTATTTTTTTAGTAATTATGCCAGTTATTGCGTTAATTCTAATATCAACTATTTTCACTTATGAAAATTATAAAAAACACACAAATTTAAATAAAATCCAAAAATTAATAGACCTAAGTAATAAAACAGCTCTTCTAATTCATGAAATCCAAATAGAAAGAGGGGCGAGTACTGGATATTTAGGGAATAAAGATGCATTTTATGAGCTTTTAAAACTTCAAAGAGAAAAAACTTTAAAACAAAAAAAAGAATTAATTGAATTTTTAAAGACACTTGATAAAAGTTTATTTGATAAAGAATTTAAGAATAAATTAGAAGAAATAACAAATACATTAAATCAATTAGAACAATATAGAGAAAAAATTGATTTACATAATATTAGTGCATCAGAAATAATCGAATATTATACTTCTTTAAATAAAGAGTTTTTAGAAATCATTTTATATATTTCAAAAATATCAACAAATTCAGAAATATCTTTAGAATTAATTTCATTTGTTAATCTTTTATATGCAAAAGATATTGTTGGAATACAAAGAGCATTAGGAATTGCAATTTTAAATAAGAATGCAGATAAAAATGCAATCAATGATTTTTATAATTTGATTAAAACTGAAAAAATTTATATAAAAAATTTCCTTT
>Ga0180008_1002276_pt1 | contig 10575 bp, 8 predicted proteins | sample MM_PW_MetaG_FD_121121 | JGI IMG/M metagenome (GOLD analysis project Ga0180008, IMG submission 121121) | Groundwater microbial communities from the Aspo Hard Rock Laboratory (HRL) deep subsurface site, Sweden - MM_PW_MetaG | ecosystem: Environmental > Aquatic > Deep subsurface > Groundwater... | reverse complement strand
GGCTGCCTCGCAGCGCTCAGATTCCCTGAAAAAGCAGCCAGCTGCTGACCAGCGAAGCCGTCGAGAGCAGGCCACTAAGTTCCAGGACCAGTAGTGTGGCCGGAATGGCCAAGGCAATCAGGCGGCCGGGACGCAGCAGCTTTTTATGACGCAGCAGCGGCAGGACGATGCCGAGTGCCAGCAGCAGCAACCAGAGCAGAATACCGCACAATTTGGCACCGGCCGGATTGTTTTCGACTGCGGACTGCAGGCTCCAGCCGAGCCGGGCCGCAATAGTGTTTATCCAGGTAAGTCGGCCGAGCATCATCAGCAGGCCCAAGGCAATCAGCAGAATGCCGGAGCCGATGCGTATCTGCAGACGGTGTTCCTTCATCCAGCGCAATACCGGACCAAGGCGCGGGAAAAACAGCCCGGCCAGAATAAAAGGCAGCCCCAGCCCGAGCGAATAGGTTAGCAGCAGGAACAGAGCCTTGACCGCGCTGCCGGACTGGGCGGCCAGCAGAAGAATGGAAGCCAGCATCGGTCCGATGCAGGGCGTCCAGCCGGCCCCGAAAGCCATGCCTACTAAAAAAGAACCGGCGGCACTGGCCGGCTTCTTGCTAACATGGGCTTTCAGTTCCATGTTCAGGAAGCGCAAGAAGTCAAAAATCAGGTTAAGGCCGAAAAGGATGATGATGCCGCCGGCTACCAGAGTGATAACCCTGGAGATGCCGGCGCTGGTAAACAGGCTGCCGCCGGAGAAGATCAACCCGAGCACGCTGAAAATTACTGAGAAACCGGCCACGAAAAACAGGGTGCGGAAGAGCACAGCCCATTTTTCTTTGCCGGAACCGAGTTCTTCCATGCTGCGGCCGGATATGAAAGACAAATAGCCCGGTATGACCGGCAGGATGCAGGGCGAAAGAAAAGACAAGAGGCCGGCAACAAAGGCTGCTGGAAAACTTACGGCGGCAAGTGTATTCATTACAGTTTTTCCGCCAGATCGCGCATCAGCTGAATCATCTCGGGAGTATCGTACATGTGGGCCCCGATAATGCCGGCTATGGCCTGCCCCTGCTTGTTAAGGATGTAGGTGGTTGGAATGCCGCGGCTGGCGAACATCTGCCCGAGCCGGCCGTCGGAGTTCAGGTAGATGGGGAAGGTGTACGGATTGTCCTTAAGAAAATTGGTGACGGTGTCCTTGCGTTCGCCGACACTGATGGCGAAGAAGGTAAAGGGCAGGCCCTGCAGTTCTTTATGCAGAATTTCAAACGACGGCATTTCCATGCGGCAGGGCGGGCACCAGGTAGCCCAAAAGTTCAGTACCACCACTTTGCCCAGCACATTTTGCAGGCTGGCGGTTTTGCCGTCCAAGGTGTCTACTGTAAATGGCGGCAGCGCCTTTGGTGGATTGATGACCGAAAAGCCTTCAGCCTCCAGACGGGCGGCATACCAGGGTGCGGTATTTGCAGTAGCTGCCGGGGCCTGGCTGCCTGCTGCCTGCTGCTCGCCGCTCGAAGGACTCTGTGTTTCGGCTGTGCTGTTTTCCGCGGGTTCTTTACTGCCTGCCGCGAAAAGATTAAGCGGCAGTATTACTGTGAATGTGAGTACTAATAAAACAGATATAAAAGTTCTTTTTGTTCCGGTCATAGAAGCTCCTTGGCGGCTGTAGTGGCAACCGTGGTCTAAGATAGGTTAAATATATTAAAAACTATATATTGAATCAAGTCATGGTTGGTGTTTTCATGGATGAAGCTGTTACTATAGAAAGAAGCTGTATTGCCGCACTGCAATGGGCATGCTAGAGTACAGCTATGAAGCTATTAAAATTCGGTGGAACTTCCATGGGTTCTGCCTGTGCTATCAGGGAAGTCGCGGATATTATTGTCGATGCCTGGCAGGAGAAGCCGGATAGCTGGGTTGTGGTTTCAGCCCTGGCCGGAACCACCAATCAGCTCTTGCGTCTGGGCAGCCTGGCTATGGATCGCGACCCGCTGTGGCGCAGCGAGCTTGAATCATTGCGCGAGCGGCATCTGCGTCTGCTTGCCGACTTGTGTCCGGACGGAGGAGTCCAGTGTGACCAGGTGCGCCTTTCGCTCGAGACTGATATCGACGATCTGGCCGACCTGATACACGGCGTGTCGCTTGTTCGCGAACTGTCTGCCCGATCCTCCGATCTGCTGCTCAGTTTTGGCGAGCGACTGTCCGCACGTATTCTAGCCTGCTTTTTACGTGAAAACGGTTTGCCGGCCATCTATGTGGATGCCCGCAGACTGATAGTAAGCGATGAAACCCACGGACACGCCAGCGTCGATTATGCACTTAGCGGACAGCGCGTGGCCGACTTCGCCGCGGCCAACAGCGGCCTGCCGATTGTATGCGGTTTTATTGCGGCCACCTCTGACGGCATTACCACTACTCTGGGCCGGGGCGGTTCCGATTATAGTGCGGCGATTCTCGGGGCAGCCCTCGGGGCGGAAGAAGTGCAGTTGTGGAGCGATGTCAACGGTGTTATGACGGCCGACCCTTCGATGGTTGCGGAGGCTTTTTCTTTAAGCCGTCTGTCGTTCGAAGAAGCCATGGAGTTGAGTCATTTCGGCGCCAAGGTGATAAATCCACACACGCTGATCCCGGCGATGGAAAAGGGCATCCCGATCCGCAGCCTGAATACCTTCGACCGCAGTTTTCCCGGAACCCTGATAAGCCGGGATGCCGGTCCGCATAGCGGGCAGGAAGAAAGCCTGATCAGCGGCATCAGTTCTATTCAGCGGGTGGCTTTGCTGCGTCTGCAGGGCGGCGGCATGATGGGTGTACGCGGCATCAGTTCTCGGCTTTTTGCCGCCATAGCTGCCGGTAATATAAATATAATAATGATAACCCAAGCCTCTTCGGAGCATTCGATCTGTTTTGCCATCCTTCCGGAATCGGCGGAGCGTGCCAGAAAACTAATAGAGACCGAGTTTGAACTTGAAATGCGCAACCACATGATAGACCCGCTGGTAATTGAACAGGATCTGTCCATCGTGGCTATTGTAGGGGCCAGTATGATCCGTCGGCGCGGTCTGGCCGGGCGCCTGTTCAGCATACTCGGACACAACGGCATTAATGTGGTGGCCATTGCCCAGGGCTCTTCAGAGCTGAATATTTCGGTGGTTATTGCCGCCCGGGACGAGAAGAAGGCACTGAACGCGTTGCATGCCGCTTTCTTTAAGCCTAAAGTGCGGCGCTTGAATATTCTGCAAATCGGCACCGGCCTGGTAGGCGCTGCCCTTATGGACCAGCTTGACCAGCACTACCGGCAGTCGCTGGAGCGCGATCACATCGACCTGCGGGTGGTGGCAGTGGCCAATTCCCGCGGGATGTTAAGCGCTCCGGAGGGGCTGGGTCTTGCCGCCTGGCGGCAGGAGCTGGCTGCCGCAGCCGTGCCTGGCGGCGCCCTTCAGGCAGCCCGGATACTGGACTTTGCCTCTGCCAGCGGGCTGTCCGATCTGGTGCTGGTGGATTGCAGTGCCAGCACAGCTGTGGTTAATTTGTATCCGGATTTTCTGCGCCGGGGCATTTCAATCGTTACCCCGAACAAGCTGGCCAATTCCGGTCCTATAGAGAACTATCATCAGCTGCGTCGCCTGTGCGAGCGATACGGCAGCCGGTTTTTCTATGAGACTAATGTCGGAGCCGGGTTGCCGGTTATCAATACGCTTCAGGAGTTGCTGCGCTGCGGCCAGAAACCGCAGCGCATAGAAGGTCTGTTTTCAGGAACTCTTAGTTATATTTTCAGTACTTTTCAGGAGAGCGGCCGGTTTTCGGACATTGTCCGCCAGGCCCAGGCTCTGGGCTATACCGAGCCTGATCCCCGGCAGGATCTGGGTGGCCTGGATGTGGCCCGCAAACTGTTGATTCTGGCGCGCGAAGCCGGGAATAGTCTGGAACTTGACGAGGTTGATATTGTACCCCTGCTGCCGCCGGATTGTTTTGAAGCTCCTGATGTGGAAACTTTTTATACCAAGCTGGCCGGATACGACGACCATTTCGAGGAGCTGCGGCGGGCTGCCGCTGCCGCCGGTCGTGCCCTGCGTTTTGTGGCCGCCTGGCAGGACGGAAAAGCCAAGATCGGAATGGCCGAAGTAGACTCCGGTAGTCCTTTCTGGCAATTACAGGGAAGTGAAAATATTATTGCTTTTTATACGGAGCATTATGACAGCAGTCCGATGATAATCAAGGGGCCGGGAGCCGGCGCTTCGGTTACTGCCGCCGGTGTTTTTTCCGACCTGGTACGCTGCGCCAATACCGGCCCGGGCTTGTGTTTGTCAAACTGATCAATGGGAGTATGCAGCATGAATGAGACACGGGCGTTTGCGCCTGCCACTGTAGCCAATGTTTCCTGCGGTTTTGATGTTTTCGGCATGGCCCTGGAGGCCCCAGGCGATGAAGTTCTGGCACGGCGTGCCGAGGGCAGTCTGGTACGTATCCGCTCGGTGAGCGGTGATGACGGACGTCTGCCCCTGGATGCTAAGCGCAACACAGCGGGAGTGGCAGTGCGGGTCTTTTTGGATGCTATCGGTTCCCGGCAGGGGGTGGAGCTGGAACTGTACAAGCGCATGCCCCTGGGCAGCGGCATGGGGTCGAGTGCGGCCAGCGCGGTTGCAGCCCTGGTGGCGGTAAACCGGCTTTTGGGTGATCCGCTCTCCCGCTCCGAGCTGCTGCCTTTTGCGATGGAAGGCGAGCGGTCGGCCTGTGGGTCAGCCCATGCTGATAATGTGGCCCCGGCCTTGCTGGGAGGTTTTGTTCTTATTCGCAGTTACCGGCCGCTTGATGTGATAAAGCTGCCGGTGGCCATGCCGCTGTTCTGTGGCCTGGCCCATCCGCATATTGAAATCCGTACCCGGGATGCCCGGGCCCTGCTTCCGGATTGTGTGCCTATGGCTGATGCGGTGGGCCAGTGGGGAAATACTGCCGGCCTGGTTGCGGCGCTGTGTACCGGCGATTACGGCCTGTTGTTCCGCTCGGTACAGGACCTGGTGGCCGAGCCCCTGCGCAAAAACCTGATACCGCATTTTGCCGAGGCCAGAGAAGCTGCCCTGGCCGCTGGCTGTGAGGCTTTTGGCATCAGCGGGTCGGGACCTTCGCTATTCATGCTAGCACGCGACCGGGCGGCGGCAGCTGCCGGAGCGGCGGTGGTGGCGGCTTTGTATGCGAAGCTGGAGGTCGGCTGCGACTACTGGGATTCGCGGGTCAATATGGAAGGCGCACAGGTGCTGGACACTGAAAGCGGCCAGGCAGAGAGTGCTTCCGGCGGATTAAACTGCGTGCTGGAAAACGGAGCCCGCTTATGATGTATTACAGTACCAAGAATGCCCAAAACAGAGTGTCGCTGCGTCAGGCCGTACTACAGGGCCTGCCGGCTGATAACGGCTTATATCTGCCGGAAACTCTGCCGCGGCTTGATCGTGAATTATTTATCAGGCTGCCGCAGCTGAGTCTGCCCGAGCTGGCTTATGAAGTTGCCGCACCTTTCTGTGTGCCCGACCTGCCCGAAGACAGTCTGCGCCGGCTGGTGGCCGATGTACTGGATTTTCCGCTGCCGTTGGTGGAGCTGGCGGACGGCAGCCGGGCGTTGGAGCTGTTCCACGGTCCAACCCTTGCCTTCAAGGATTTTGGCGCCCGCTTTATGGCTCGACTGCTGGCCGGCTTTGTGCGGGACTCCGGCCGGAAACTGACCATACTGGCCGCCACCTCCGGCGACACCGGCAGTGCGGTGGCCAGCGGCTTTTTCGGCGTGGAAGGCATCGATGTGGTGATTTTGTATCCGAAGGGCAAGGTAAGTCCGTCCCAGGAATACCAGCTTACCATGCATGGCGGCAATATCCGGGCTTTGCGTATAAACGGCAGCTTTGACGACTGCCAGCGCATGGTAAAAAGCGCTTTTTTGGACAGCGGCCTGCAGGCGCAGCGCCAGCTTAGTTCGGCCAATTCGATCAACATAGCGCGGCTGATACCACAGATGTTTTATTATTTTTACGCCTGGAGCCGCCTGCCTGTTGCTGTTCGTGCCGCGCCTTTATTTTCGGTGCCCAGCGGTAATTTCGGCAACCTTACAGCCGGCTTGATGGCCCAAAGGATGGGGCTGCCGATAGCCGGTTTCGTTGCTGCCAATAACCGCAATAATATATTTACCGAATATCTAGCCGGCGGTGGATACCATCCCAAGCCTTCGGTGCAGACAGTATCCAATGCCATGGACGTGGGCGATCCAAGTAACTTCCAGCGTCTGTTGGCTTTGTGTACCAATAATCTGGAGGCGATCCGGTCTGATATCAGTTCCCATTGGTTCGACGATGCGGCTACCCGGCGGGCTATACGCGAAGTTGCCGAAACGCAGGGCTACATTCTGGATCCGCACGGTGCGGTGGCCTGGTTGGCCCTTCAAAAAGAGCTGAAACAGGCTGCCGTTGCCGGCCGCTTCTACTCTGCCGGGGTCTTTCTGGAAACCGCCCATCCGGCCAAGTTCCGCGAAACGGTAGAACCGGAAATCGGCCGCCTGCTGCCCGTACCACCGGCCCTGCAGCCGGATGCATCTTACGTCAACCATGCTGTCGACCTGCCGGCGGATTATTCGCGGTTGCACGACTGGCTGCTTGATACCGCGGACGGGAGCTGCACTAGTACAGTAAGTGCTTCCGCTGCCGGAAACAGCGCCGAGGCAGCAAGCGGCAGCAGGGGTGGCAACGTGGAGACCAGCCTGTGAAGCTGAACCGCGAACAAGCCGCCCGCTTTATGCTGCGTAAACAAGGGCTGCTCGGGGAATACCGTTTTTCCGGTAAAACCGGCATTGTTGACTATGTACGGCAGGCCGGCTGTATCCAGTTCGATCCGGTGGATGTCTGCGGTAAAAACGCCGAGCTGGTACTACAGGCCCGGGTGGCCGGTTTCCAGAAACAGCAGCTTAGCGAGCTGCTCTACGAAGACCGCCAGCTGCTGGATTATTTTGACAAGAATCTAGCCATTATCCACCGCGACGACTGGCCGTATTTCGAGCCGATACGCGAGCTGCACCGCAGCGAGCTGCGTTCGGCGGCCGAGGTGGAGGCGGCTATTCCGCATATCCGTGCGGCCATCCGCGAGCGCGGACCGCTTTGCTCGCAAGATCTGGAGCTGAACCACAAGGTGGACTGGTACTGGAGCAGCACCAGCCTGTCCCGGGCGGCGCTCGAGACCATGTATTTTCGCGGCGACCTGATTGTGCACCACAAGCGAAATACTGTTAAGTATTATGCGCTGAGTGAGGATTATCTGCCGGCTAAGCTGCTGCAGGCCGGCGATCCGCACGCTTCGCTGCTGGAGCATCATAAGTGGCGGATGCTGCGACGTATTGCGGCGCTTGGCCTGCTGTGGAACAAGGCCTCCGATGCCTGGCTGTTTATCCAGGGGCTAAAAAGCGCCGAGCGTAACCGGGCTTTTGCCGAACTGGTGTGTGAAGGCAAAGTACTGGAGCTGGCAGTGGACGGACTGCCGGACAAGCTCTACTGCCTGGCCGAAGATACCGACCTGCTGGACGAGATTGCGTCCGGCAGCAGCGGATCAAGCCAGGGGCAGGACCGCATGGAATTGCTGGCGCCGTTGGATGGATTCCTTTGGGACCGCAAGCTTATCCGGGCGTTTTTCGGTTTTGAGTATACCTGGGAAATTTATACGCCGGCGGCGAAGCGGCAATATGGCCACTATACCCTGCCCATCCTTTGGGGTGAGCGTTTTATCGGTCGGCTGGAGGCGGTGCGTGACCGTAAAAACCGGCTGCTCATGATTAACGCGGTGTGGCTGGAGCCCGGAGTCAAAAGCAGCGGCCGTTTCCTGACCGCTCTTAAGCGCTGTGTAAAAAGATTTGCCGTCTTTAACGGCATGGCTGACTACCGTCTGCCCGAATCATTTATATATAAATAACAGTATTTCCGCAATGTTCCAGGAAGGTGCAAAAGTCGGCATAACGGATTTTTAAGGTGGCGGTGTTTACATTAGGATGCAGCGGGATGTACTCGCTGGCAGCCAGCTCGCGGTCCAAGATTACAATCACAGCTTTTTCACTGTCGTTTACCAGGCCAAGTGGCGACACTGCTCCGGGTTTCAGGCCAAGATGTTTCTGCAGGCGTTCGGGTGAGGCGAAACTGAGTTTAGCTTCGCCCAGCTGCAAGGCCAGTGCTTTCAGGTCGACAGTTTTGGTCTCCTCGATAACAAGCAGATAATGCTGGTTTCCTTTGGCATTGCGTAAAAACAGGTTCTTGGCCCGCACACCTTCGATGTCTGTCCAGTATTCGTTTGCCTCATCTACGGTCAGTACCGGCGAATGCCCGTAACGCTGGTAGTGTATGCCCAGATCCGACAGCAGCCTGCAGACCCTTGCTTCCGGATTGCTGACTTTGCCCTTGGCGGACACTTCCAGGCCTTCGGCTTCGAGCAAAGCTTTCTGCTCCTCAAAACCGGCCCCCGGCGGCAACGCCAGACTGTTGTCGGCCTTTAGAACCCGCCACCAGGGAAGATCATGGCTTCTGGAGCAGCTGTGCAGTATGCGGGCAACCTGTCTGGCGCCGTTTGGCAGGCCGGCTTCGGTGGCGATGCTGCTGTAGGAGCGAAGCTGTCCGTGCGCTATGCTTCGGATGATGCGTATGATATGTTCGCTGCTTTCCTGCATGTCGGTACTACCTTGTGTTTATTAAAGTTTACCTTGGCTGGGCTTGTCAAGCACTGTAGACGCCGGCATGCCGGCCGGTCCGTCGGCCAGTCCGGCAGTTGTGGACTGAACGGTCTGCACTTTCCGGCCAGACAAGAGCAGCAGTGCGCCGGCGGACAATAGCATGACCGCGGCGGCCAGCCGCCACACACCGGTGATACCCAGCAGCGGCAGCAGCAGGCTGAAAACCAGGGCGCCGGCGATGCCGCCGAGCTGCACCAGCAAGGAAGACAAAGACAGGAACGAGGCCCGCTGCGCTGAGGGCACAATGCTGTTGAAAAGACTCGCTTCCGGAATATTGAGCATGCCGTTGCAGAGCATGAGCATCAAGTAGAGTGTCGAAAAAGCGGCAACACCGTTCTGCATCGCCAGCAACCAAAGGGTTCCGGCCAGGCACATGCGCAATATTGCTGCCGCCAATACATTGTTGATTTTGAGTTTGGACAGCAGCAGGTTCATCAGCAGGCTGCCGACTATGGCTGTCAGGAAAAAGCCGCTGTTTATTACCCCGAAAAACCAGAGTCCGCTGTTGTCCGGCGGCAACAGGGTTTGTAGCCGGGGTTGCCAGTACAGTTCTATGGCATTGAAGGTAAAACCCCACAAAAGCCCGGCCAGCAGCAGAATTTTCAAGATAGGGCTGCTTTTTATTACCACTGCCGATTCTGTAGCCAGGCGTCGTAGTGTGAGCGGTTTTTCGCTGGCTGCCTGGTCTTTATAGGGCAGTGTGCTTGCCAGCAGAATGGCTAGTATACTTAGCTGAGCCAGGAAGTTGCCGCTGAACTGGTTGCTTTCGGGCCGAAGGCGCAGCCACAGATCCGGCAGCAGGCCGCCAAGCACGGCCCCGCTGGCCAGCCCGGCGGCTTCGCCGATATTCATCACGGTAACAAGAGAATGCAGTTTTTCTTTGCCCTGCTTGCGGATCCAGGCATCGATAAAGGATGATTCTATGGACCCGGAAGACAGTGCGCGGGCCAGGCCATGGGCAGCGAAAGCGGCGCACATGAACAGGAGGCCGGAAGAAAACAGCAGCAGGCTTACGGCCAGCAGGCTGATGCTTATAGAGAGCAAATAGATCTTTTTTCGGCCAAGCAGGTCGGACAATATGCCGCTGGGCAGCTCCATGGTCACCATGACTACGGACATACAGGCCAGCACAAAGCCGGCCTGCTGCAGCGGCACTCCTTTGGACAGCAGCATCAGTACCAGCACCGGAATCATCAATCCCGTGCTGAACCAGTGCAGAAAACGGTTGATAAACGGATAGATCACGGTGTTTCCGCCTTTCTGCGCTCAGGAAAGCGCGGCAGTAATTGCAGCTGGGCGGACACGAAGCAGTTGCCCTCCGGCATTTCGATTTCCGGGTTGTGCGCCGGGTAGCGGCTGATTACTTCCTCCAGTTCGGCCTGTAAAAGGCTAAGCTGCCAGGGGCTGAGGGACAGTCCCCAGTCACTTACCGTGCCGGCCTGCTCCCATTCGCCTTCCTGCCGGGGCAGCTGCTCCAGCCAGGACAAGGCACGTTGGCTGTGGGCCTGGATGATGGCCCGCAGGTATTCGCCGGCCAACAGGCTGGTTTCGCTGTTATTGAGCATGGCGCTTTCGTCAAAATGGGTGCTTACATGGCTGGCCTTCCACCAGCGGTCGCGTTTGCCGCTTTTGCTCTTGTCTTCCTCGATAAAGCCGAATTCGGCAAGTTGACGCAGGTGGTAGCTGGTGGCACCACTGGATTCGCCGGTTTGGCCGGCCAGCATGGATGCGGTAGCCGGTCCGTTTTCGCGCAGGAGGCCTAAAAGCTGCACCCGGAGGGGGTGGGCCAGGGCTTTCAGGCGTCGTGGATCGAGTTCTATGGTCTTGGGGCGTCCTTGGGCGCTTATTTC
>Ga0180008_1002274_pt1 | contig 10578 bp, 15 predicted proteins | sample MM_PW_MetaG_FD_121121 | JGI IMG/M metagenome (GOLD analysis project Ga0180008, IMG submission 121121) | Groundwater microbial communities from the Aspo Hard Rock Laboratory (HRL) deep subsurface site, Sweden - MM_PW_MetaG | ecosystem: Environmental > Aquatic > Deep subsurface > Groundwater... | reverse complement strand
CGTCTTGATTTCCAGGGCCGACTTGACGAAGTCGCCGGGCTTGGTAAAATCTTTGACAAACTCATGCTCTTTCAGCTCATCGGGAAGTGCCGCACGCCATCCCAGAGAAACTGTTTGATCTTGATTCGGATCGACATTAGGATCTGTCACTTGATCGCCTTCCATAAAAATATGTCTCCTTTACTTTTTTTTATGCTTCCGTTTTTTTATCTCAGCGCCCTTTACTTTCCCGGCATTGATCGAGGCGTAGAAAACAGATTCACCGTCTATTTTATCTTTGCCATAAAATCTTTTCATGCTGGCTCTGATCTTTTTTCCTTTTTTCGTTAAAGGCATAATGTCACCTCATTAGTCAGCCTGTGACAGAACGACTCCGCCATCAGCATTAACCTGTCCGGTGAGCAGCCATGCGGCTCCCGTGTTAGCCCAATTTTATATTTTACAGACCTGCCGCATGAATACGGTAGGTTATTTTAACGGTTATGGTTGTATCTGCGCCAGCGTTCCCAGCAAATTCACCATCACCTGTATTGAATAATTCCACGGCGTCATTCAATAAATCCGCAGAAGCATTAGCCGCCTGGGGATTCACAGGAAAAACCGACATAATTGTATCCCCTGCCTGATCAATAAACCCTGTCATTTCAATAGCAGCGGTAATATCATCCCCGCTTGTACCATACTGGACTACCAAGTTATCTGCTGACTCTGTAAGAACATTTGTGCCATAGTCTAAGATTAAAACAACAGACACAACCTCTATGAAATTAGCTGCTCCTGGCGCCGCTACCAGTTCCTTTTTGTTTGCCCTGAGAAGTTTAATTTCCGCGTTAGAAATCTCAACAGTATTAGTATGTAAGAACGAATCTGCTGCGTTGCCGACACTAATGCCCCCCGTAGCGGTAACTGTACTTGCCGCATAAACCACCCCGCCGGAATTGACATAAAACATATCATCCCCGTTTCCAGCGGTTCCGTCCGAAGCATCCTCAAACAACAGAAAATGATCTTCAGCGTCGCCATTCGCCTCTCTAGCTCCGCGAATTAAATAACTGGCGCTGGTTTGCCCGGTAGAGTCATCATAAACCGTCAGAATACCAGCCCCGGCAGCATAATCGTTGGCAGCGCCGTCTATTGATGCGATCACGTTGGTCGCAAAGTCAATGTCTACCCCGGCATTAATATCTATACCTGATGTAAAGGTTGCCACTTCAGCAAATATTGAAGTCCCGGCAGCAACATTAAGCGCCTCGTTATTAGCCGAATCAATCAATACGGCATAGAGCGTACCACCATCGGCAGAGTCGTCCTCAATTTCCAGCATAAACCCACTCGCTGCGGTTGCACCCGTATCATGGTCAAGGCGAAGCATAGAGGCTCCGCTGGCTATTGCGCCCGTAGCGTGAAGATGAACCATGCCGATATCAGAAGCGCCGGTCCATGCTCCGTCAATAAACAAACCGTTTTGGGCTTCTGCGTTTGTCATAGATATGTCAATCACATTACCCGTTCTGGCAACACCCGCCGATATATCAATGGCCGGATAGTCACCATCGTGAACAATCTTAATACCTGTTGAATTGCCATTTCCGTCCTGATTAATTTCTATTGCAGGAGAAGCATCGCCCGTATGATCAGAATTAACATAAAAGGCCGCAACGGTACTTCCGGTAACATCTCTTGTGATTGAACTCTGGTCGTCCGCTACGTCCGTTGCTGAAACAATATGACCATCGCTGATATTAACATCACCTGTGGTTACGGTTATTACATCGGTTTCCGCTACTCCGCTATGAAGCATTATGCCGTCTTTGGAAAGAGTCCAATCCGATCCGGTTCCAACAGCCTCAATATAGTGGGTGTTGGCATCCGGGATAGCGTCGCTGTCGAGAAGAAGCATAACCCCGCCTGCCGTTAATCCGTCTGCCGTAACCGAAATTACCTTGCCTGTCGTTGTGGCATTAGCGATGATGTCGATCATCGAAGCGGTCGTCATGGTGTTATTGGTTAGTGACACCAAATCTGTATTGGCCGTATCAACAACAGTTATATCACCTCCGGCCAAGTCTAAATTAACCCCGGAACCTAAAACAACCTCTGTCGCATAGCCGACCGCACCCATATCAATATTACCATTTCCGCCGACTGTACCGATATGAACCCCGCCGATAGTAGCGGTGCCGGAAAGCACAAGATCGGTATCGGCTGTAACTGCCGAAACATTATCCTGATTGAACGTGCCTGTGATAGCCACGTTGCCACTGAAAGTGCCGTCAACAGTAATTAAATTAGCCGTGGTGGTGATATCACCATCAGATGTAATGGCCCCGACATTGGTTATTGCCCCTGTGGCGTCTACGTCGAAATGGGTGTAGTTAATAAGCCCGATTCCACCGATCAGGTTGCCCGTAATGGAAACGTCCTCGGCAAATGTAGCGTCCCCGCCGGGAACGTTAAGATCACCGTCTGTAAGGGATATGTCTCCTGCGGTAATGACCAGGGCCGAAGTGCCTTCCGCAACCCCGGCAATTGTCACCACGCCGGTGTTCTGTCCGACGACAAGCGCGTTTGCCTTGCCGCTGGAAGAAACCACCAGGGGATCTACATTCGAATCTGCCGCCACGACTTCAAGCACGGTACCGTCCGTTGCGGCCCCGGTGATCTGCTCGATTCGAACGACCGAAACATCCCCGAACGCTCCGATACCCTGTATTCTGAGCATATCCTCGTTGGTATCGGCATAGGTTCTCAGGTCGGTTAAGTTGTCGGCATACACGAGCGTCACGTCGGCTGCCGGGTCTCCTACGGTGTCCATGGTAGGCGTTCCTGACGCTCCCCAGGACAAGGTTCCAGCCCCGTCCGTCTGAAGGTGGTAGGTAGCCGTACCGTCAGCCGCAGGCCAGGCGTAGGTAACACCGTTCATGCGCAATCCGGTGAATATTCCCAGCCTCCACGCCTCATTGCTTCGACCGCCGATAACGCCGCTGCCGGATCTCGGGGGAGGAAAAAACTCCTCTGCCACCGCGACAGAAGCGATCAGCATTAAAATTGTTAAATACGCAATTAGTTTCTTCATGTTATTCCTCCGTAAAATCGGGCAACAAAAAAAGGCAAGAAGTGTGGAGGGGTTCCCACTCTTGCCCTTTATTGTCCGCTTTACGCGTCGCCCGGCGATCAACCGGGTTTAGCCCTGATTATTTGTCTTTAAGTTTTTTCTGCTCCTTCAGCTTTTTTTCGATCTCAGCCAATTCCTTTTCAAACACCTTCAGCATCTGCTGTCCTTCACGATACCGCGCTTCAAGCAGTTGCAATTCGGCCTTGACCCGCATCACGCGCTCCCTGGCAACCTCATGCTTCAGTGTCAACACATCGTCGGTCTGTCCATAAGCCATAGGAACTATTAGTAAAAATAATACAATTGCCAGATACTTCTTCATAAAACCTCCTCCTTTTCCTCCTCGATTGGTGATATGCCGGACAAGGATCTCAACACGTCAGGTCTTGTTCCCCCGGCAAGTATTCCGCACTTGTGAAGAATTGTTATACCCACGTTGTATTCCGATATTGCCGCCGGATTTTCAAAGTCGAGTGTGCATCCGAAATGGCACATGGTCAGGATGTCCAGCAGGACTTCCCGGCCTATGCTGTTAAGAAACACGCTGCGATACTTTGTCATTATATCGTCTATGCCGCTTCTCCTTCAAGCCGTTGTTTAACGTCGTCCAAAATGCTTCCTTCCTCCGGCGACTTGGTAACCCTTTGGGCCGCTTTCGCGACCTGCTCCATCTGTTCGATAGCCTCCTGTTCCATCTGTTTTTTCTGCCGTATCTGCCGTATGGTGTCCACCTGGCCTTCGTTTCTGAAGGTTTTGGCCGGAAACCCGACGGCTTCGAGAGCTTCTTTCATGGTCTGGTCGCCGTCAATGATGTCCACGGAAGACGGAAACACGGTGGCTATTTGTGATGCGATTTCTATACCGGCCCTGATTCCCTGCATTTTGAACAATCTCCGTTGCGCCTGGGATAATGGACCGAGATAGTCTATTTCCATATTTTGCCCCCCGTAATCGAGCAATATCTGTGGGGGTGCCGGAAGTCGCCCGGCCCTGTTTTCAATGGCAAACACCCGATCCATTATCGGGTTCAGCCCTTCGCTCTGGTGTCGGCCTATCCGGGTACCTAACACCGCCGCCTGTTCCCCCTGCATACCGAGCACCTGGGTGGCGGTCAGGTCAACCTTATTGAACGCCGCCTGGTACAGCATAAGGAAGAAATCTACATGAAAGTGTTCCTTGATTGCCTTGTCCGTGCGCTCCTGCTGGTCGATTGCAAACGGAAGTTGTATTCCGGTCTGAAGCGGAACGGGAACCTTGTCCTTAGTCACGTTGCCCGATATCCACGTCCACCCGGCTGCCGACGGTCTTACCTTGCCCCTGAGATCCTCCGGCGCTGTCATGGGCGGTTCGGCCATCTTGTGGCCCGCAATCAGGTTGCTTTTGGCCTGCTGGTTGCCCTTCATAATGTCCACATAAGCGTCCCAGGCCGGGGATCTGCCATAGATTTCGTCCGCGTTTTTGCGCCAGCGCCATGTGACTTTCGGCAGTTCCCAATAGCCCGACTCGTCTATGATCTTATATGTGGACGACGGCAAGAGCCATATACTTGCCACAGGTTTGTTGCTTCCGTTCAGCTTTTTAGGGTCATAGTCCGTCCTGGGAAACGTTGCGTGTATGACCTCCTTTTCGGTGTAAGGGTTTTTTTCGTACTGATTTTTAAAGTTTATATCGAGTTTAAACACCTTCTCGGCACCGAATTTCTGAACGAGTTGCCGGAGGGTCATCTTGTATTTTCTGTAATGGGTGTCCACCTGCCCGAACTGATTCTCGCAGATATAGCACTCCCTGAAATGGGGTAGTGTGAAGATAATCCGATTGTTTTCGACGTCCTCCTCGATTACCGCGGTCGCCGTGCCGATGGTTATCCCTTCCCGTGTATAGTCAGGGTGAAAGTCGTAAAAGTTTGAACGCAGGAACGCGGAATACAGGACTTCTTCGCAGTCGTCCAGCCAGACTTTAACCTCCGGGTATTCGTCCAGGCGCTTGCCGCTCCAAGAACTCATGCCGGAAGTTCTTGGAAAGTTCATCTTGCCGGGCAACGTCAGGTCGAACCAGTGAATGGACGAAGAACACATATACCCGTGAATGCCGTCCGCAGCGAGATTGGCGGCAGACAGCGCCGTGCCGTCATAAACGTCGATTCCAGTGTTCTTGCCCTTGTTGGCGTTCATGGTGTTCTGGGGGTGGTTGTCCACGATCTTGCGTCGCCCGTGGTTCACAAGGCGTATAACTTCGTCTACCATGTGTTCATATGGCCGCCTGATTTCCTCAAGAAAACCCATCTGCCTCTGACAGAATTTCGCCTTGTCCTCGTCGGTCTTAAAATCAGCCATAGTCTTATCCTAGCGTTGTCTTTAATACCGGAGCCTCTCCTTCAAGACCCCCCGGCCCGGTCATTATGGTGCTCTTGTAACCCCGTTTCTTCTTTATCCTGGAAACTTCGGAAGCAGCGGCTTCCTTGGCCGCCGTGTCAATACCTGATCCAGGCAAAGACGTAGTTTTAGGAGGTGGTATGCCTTTTACCTCAGTTATATCCTCCATATATTTTCCCGCAGCATAACCGGCCACAGCCCCTATTGGCCCTCCCGCAAAAAATCCCAACGCCCCCCCCATGATTGGTGCAGTCATTACCTCGCCTCCATCCCGAACGTCAGGGGATTGTAATTGTCGTAAACAACTTCCTCAAAATTCCTGATCGCATACGTCTTCAATGGCATCTGCCGGGCAATCGACAGCCCGGACCGCACCAGATATCTTGTGCAGTCCATCAAATGATCGTTCTCCTTGACCACCTTGCCCCGCTCGTTACGATAATACACCCGAAACTCGTCAAACCACTGACTGCAAGAGCGGAAAACCTTGAACCTGCCCGTGCTCATCCGCTCCCAAACATCAAAAATCCCGGCCTCCACAGCACTGTCCGCAGACTGCAACTTCAACCCTAAAGAAATATACTCGTCCAAAAGCTTCTCGCCGTCCCTCTGGTTCGACGCCCTCGAAGCCGGATCAGCTACCCCCGGGATCCAGTCGCCCCTGGCCTTAACAGCATGGACATGAACCTCCGGAGCCTCAAAACCGTGCCTGTAACACGACGTGACATAAACAATGCCGTCCCGCACCTTGCTCTCTCCCACCATCGCATCACGATCAATCGCCACCCAGACAGCCGCCGTGGCCTTCCACCCGACATCAAAACCGTAAACCCTCGGCCAGTAATCAGGAATCTTAAAATCGTCAACCGTGATCAGATCCTCGGCAATCGGATAAATCGCCCCGCTACCCAAACTCGGTATGCCCCTCGACCTCGCATCCCTCATGTTCGGGGGCAATGCGTCGAAAAGCTGCTTCTTCATCTCGTCGGTCAAGTGGGGCGCATCATCCCACGTCGCCTGAACAACAAACTTTCCCGTACTGTCAAAATCAGCCGGAACCTTCCCGCCCGGCATATATTTCAAAACAACGTCACTGACGCCCTGCAACGGCGTGAATGTCAACATCACAAGACCGTCGGTCGTCATCGTTCGAATCAAACACTCCTCGTAAACATCGGCCGGAGCCTCCTCATCCAATAAAATCACGTCCTGCTCAACACCCTCAAACGCCTTTCGCCCCTGCTCGTAACTCTTGAACCCCAAAACACTGACCCCGTCCTTAACCCCGTCAGTGTAATGATTAACAAAAACAGCCTCCACCGTGTCAGGAACAGAAGAAGCCTTGCGCTTAAACTCCACAATATCATCCCCAGGTATCAAACCCGTCCCGATATCCTCCATCGGCCCCAATAACTTGTACTGCAAAATGTCCTTCGTCGTCTGATTCGTCGTGCCGGCAGCCCAACACCGCACCGGCCTGCTAAACCTCCGCCCTTCCCACCAATCAGGATAACGACCAGTTAAATGCAAAACCAGCTCGTAACCACCTACCCCCTCCGTTTTGCCAACACGGTTCGCAGAAACCATAGCTCGCTCACGCCAAAAAGGACCGGCCCGAAAAAACCTCATGTGCTTGGGATAACCATCCCTCGATAACAGCCCCTCATCAGGATACATACCCAAAATCTTGCGCGTCCGAATCCTCCGCTCCTTCTCTAATAATAACTCATACAACTCGCGCTTCTCAGATAACTTCACCGCAACCCCTTTAGCTTAATCCAAATAATCCATAACTTGTCTTCCAGATCCAACTCGACCTTGTGAAACTTCTGTTCTGACTTTGAACCACCGACAGTTGCGCCAGGCTCGGCGCTGGATGATGTGACATTTGATGAATTTACATCGATTGAATTATTTTGAAAGAACCAGTCCGGTAAAACCCCGTTGGGCCATGGTTCAAGTTTCTGGGGAATTATAATAAAACAATCGCTGCACTCCTTTTCCAACTTAAACTCCACCCGGATCAACCCGTTTTCTTTGCGGGTGGGGTCGTCCACCTCCGGGTGATCCAAAGACACGAACTTGAACCGCTTGCCGTCGGTAAGGCTTTGCGTGATGAATCGTTCAAGTTTAATCTCCCCGCTTGCCGGGACAACAATGTTGCCAAAAGATGAAATATTGGCCCCGTCAATGGTTACTTTGGCTACCGCTCTCCGATTATTATTGTTTTTCAGCAATACCTTGTATTCCGAATCAAATGGGACTACCGCCACGCCATCAATTTCCTTAATCGGTTTGTCGCCCACAATTACCGTGATCGAAAAACTTCCGGTTTCCTCACATACCGGGATAAAGGCGCTCCAAGCATTATCTAACCAGGTTAATGCTATAAAAATAAATGCAACCACCAAAGGCCAATACCAATTATTTGCTAAATAGATAACTAGTTTTTTCATTCCTTTTACCCCTCCTTTACCTGAACCTCCGGAACTATTATCCGCCGCTCCAACCGCTCCTTCACCTTCTCGCTGTTCTCAATAACGTTCCGGTTGACGTGCATTACAAAACAATTGCCGCAAACATAATACAAAATCCCCGCTATCCCAGGATTGATGACAAGCCACTTCTTCCCGCGCTTCTCCATGTTCTTCACAGTTATACCACAACCACCACACTTGACAGGCGGCTCCGCCATGTAAACAACTTTTTCCTTTAAATTAGCCCCGTTCACTGAACACCCCCCACAACCTTATCCATCTTCTCAGACTCGTCCTCAATCCAAAAAGGATCAGTTAAATCAGCATCTTCAGCACGGCTCCGCCTTTTCACAATATTCCTGAACTCAGGCTTGACAAACTCCATTAACTCGTCCGTTAACTTCCCAATATCTATACGATAATGAAGAGTCGGATTCCCGTATACCTTCTTTACCATAGTCTCCAATATACCCCTCTTCTTCAATACATTCGCAACCTTGCGCACCTGATACTCAGATAAACAAACCTCCCCCCGCCAATCATCGTACGTCTTGTAAAACCACTCCCCATCACTGCCCCTGTCAGACCAGTACAAAGCCTGCGCTAAAAAAACCCCAGCCTCAAGACTCCCCGTATACTTCACAAAAAGACGCGGAATCGTAAGAATGTTCTTTTGCCCCGAAACCGCCTTAACTAAATTGAATATTTCCCGCTGGTTATACATCATAACACCCCGTAAACCCTTTATCCATCGGTTCCTTAAAAAACTAAAGGAACGAACCTTAAAAAACTAAAGGAACCTATATACATAAATTACTAACATAACCCACCAAAAACCATACAAAAATACACTTTCCCAATATTATCAGTGACTTCAATCCCATCCGTCGATCCTTTTGCCCAAAATATCAGAATATTCCAGCATTGCAATATGCTGACGATGGAGAAGCCTGCGCTCAGATTCGCCCACATTAGAACAACCTCCACTGAACAAAAACATCTCTAACCGGTCTGACCTACCATCCAATACCCGCTGTTGCCATTCTTTCATTTCTTAACAATCCTTCCCTTGAAAATGGGGCAAAATACGGTTGATGGTTACTATATACGTTCAGGAGCCGGGTCGATTCCCCCCCCCCCTTCCTGAATAAGCATGCTTTTTGATGGACACACACTCCATTAAACTCAGCATGATAATTGTGTAATTGCAAGGGTTTAGCGATATCATGTTTCACAGTTACCCCTATAGTTACCCCTTGTGCTCCAATAGCTTCGGTATGTCCCTTGACACCAGGCCCTTGGTCTGGAGGAGCCTGTCTATCCGTGCCGATAGCTCTGCATCGCTGATCTCAGCCGTGCTGTGTGCGATGGACATTTCTTGTTTGGTGGAGTAGCCATAGTTGCTTGCTAAATTGAGTGTAGCCAGGCGCGCATCATGACATCCAAGTAGCCCTAACTCCACGTTTTGACGTTCAATTCTCTCTCTGGCGCGGGCAATGATGTCAGCAAAAACACCATTTTTATACTGATTTAATATTTCTCTACTCATACCCACAGCTTCGGCCAGGCCGGCCATTGTGTATGGTCTTGACATAGGGACGTCGATGATATCGCCTTTACCTGTGACTTGTTTTTTTGTAATTGTGGTATTATCGCAGTCTACGAAGTATTGGTCTATTGCGGCTTGGAATTCGTTACGTTGTTCTGGCTTCCATTTGGGTGGTCTTCCTGCCATGGGACAGAGTATAATATACTTATATGCTGGCATGTCAAGCAAAAAGATTAATAAATTGATTTTTTTTTATGTACTTTGGTTCACAATGTTACTTTTATTTCACAATTTTTATGTAAACCGTTTCACAATTGACTGTTTTGTCTTGTGTGATATTATGCTGATAAAATTATTTTAGTTAGTAGTTTAGGGCAGTTATGGGTTATTTGTAGTTGATTGGTAAAGTTGGCATGATACTTGAAAGGTTAAAGATTAGGCGACAACAACCAACCAAAGGAGGAGTCATGAAATTCGATTGCGACCAATGCGGAAATAAGTTTGAAAGTGAGTATCAAGAAGACCCGGAAGATTTTGTCCCGGAGACCTGCCCGAAGTGCGGACGAATCGTCAATTTTATTGACGAAGACTAAACAACACCGAGCCCGGCGGTATCCGGGCAGGGAGGGCAACATGAAACTAACAGTAAATATTAGAATGGATAACGCAGCGTTTGAGGATGCCGGAGAATTATCCCGGATATTACGGGACCTGGCCAAGACCTTAGACGGGCGCACGTTCGATAGTGAGTGTGGCAGTACGGTTAGGGATATCAATGGGAACACGGTCGGCACCTATCAAATTTCTTAACACAACCAACCACCGTCCCCGGCGGTATATCCGGGGAAAAGGAAAACCATGAACGACTATTACTTTTCAGATCCACAGCGATGGTTTGAGGATGAAGAAAAAAAGAAAGAATCTGGTAAGTTTGAAGCTAGCGGGCCTATTGATATTTACTGGATAGATGACAACGATAGCCGAGGACCCGTACGACTAAGCAGACCAATTAAATGTTTTTAACAGGGAGGGACCATGCAAATAACCCAAATACAAGGCATTTCG
>Ga0180008_1002273_pt1 | contig 10579 bp, 11 predicted proteins | sample MM_PW_MetaG_FD_121121 | JGI IMG/M metagenome (GOLD analysis project Ga0180008, IMG submission 121121) | Groundwater microbial communities from the Aspo Hard Rock Laboratory (HRL) deep subsurface site, Sweden - MM_PW_MetaG | ecosystem: Environmental > Aquatic > Deep subsurface > Groundwater... | reverse complement strand
TTCGTTTGTATATTTAAAAGTTTATCTATAGAAACTCTATATTAGATTTTGCAAAAGAAGTGAATTACTTCACTATCTCTGCAAACTGTTTAAATATGTACTTCGACTCATGTGGACCCGGACTTGCTTCTGGGTGATGTTGCACTGAGAAAATCTCTTTATTTTTATATTTAACACCCTCAATAGTATTATCAAATAAGTTTATATGAGTTATTTCTGCAATCTCTACAATATTATCAGGAACATTATAGTTATGATTTTGTGCAGTGATTTCTACAACTCCATTATTAGCAACTGGATGGTTACCACCGTGTTGACCAAATTTTAGTTTGTATGTATCGTATCCATGCGCAATTGAAAGCATTTGATGACCTAAACAAATAGCAAACATTGGAATATTTGCATTTATTAGTTTTTGTACTTGCTCTTTTTCAGCAGTTAAAGTAAGAGGATCACCTGGTCCATTTGATAGGAAAATTCCACCAATTTCTTTAGCTTCAAATCTTGCTATTAAATCATCTGCTTTAAATGTTGATGGAACTACTTCTACTTCAAGTCCTGATTCAACAAGTTCATTTAAGATATTTCTTTTTACACCAAAATCAATAACAACAACTTTTTTGTCACTCATTACAGCTTTTTTATAAGCTTTAATACCATGATCCCAAGCTCCTGATTTATGAATAAAAGACTCTTTTGTAGATACCTGTTCAATATAGTTAATATCTTCGATTCTAGGACTTGTTGCTAATTGCTTAGCTAGCTCATCTTTGCAAGAGATTTCAGTTGAAGCTATCATCATCATAGCCCCTTCATCTCTAATCATTTTAGTTAAATATCTAGTATCAATATCGCAAATACCTAATACTCCATGCTCTTTTAATAATGCATCCAAGTTTCCTTGTGCTCTATAATTTGAGTAATCATTATGGTAGTTTCTAACTAATACACCTTTACAGTGACAAGTTCTACTTTCCATATCATTATCATTAACACCAACATTACCAATTTCAGGCATTGTAAAAGTAATAAATTGTCCTGCATAAGAAGGATCAGAAATAATTTCTTGGTATCCAGTTAATGATGTATTAAAAACTATTTCTCCAACAGTTGTTCCTGTCGCACCAAAAGATTTTGCTTCTAAAAAAGTCCCATTTTCTAAATATATCCATACGTTTTGCATTTATATTAATCCTCTTTTTGTTAATTCCTCTTCATATAACCTATGATAAACTAAATCATAATCATCAGTTCCTGGTATAAGTTTTCTTTTGTAATTTTTTAATTTCGCCATTACTTCAAAATCAGCTTTTTCAAAACCTTTAATGAAATCATCTAATGAAGCAAATATTACATTTTTGATTTGATTATCAGAACATGTATAATGTATAAAATCTTCTTCCCATAAATAATCTAATATTTGGTGGGCAATGTCTGAGAATCTATCTTCATTATTTAAAATAACTCCATAATCATTTGCCATTCTTTTTTTAGTCATCCAAAAAAGTTGTCTTCTATCTGCGTTTAAATACTCTATTTCTTCTTCTTGTGCATCTAAAATCTCTTGAACTTTTTCATCTAATCCAAACTCTTTTTCTAAATCGGCATCTAATATTCTTTCTATTTCAGCTTCAATACTATGTTTTTCTTTTCTAACTTCCACAAAGTCACAACTAGCTAAGTCTCTCGTAATTCTTCTTGAGACATACGGTGTATGATGTAATCTCATTCTCATGCGTTTTTACCCCCTTATAATTGTGTCATCTCTTTCAGGAGATGTTGAAACGATTCCAACTCTAACAGAAGTAACCTCTTCGATTTTTTCTATATATTTTTTTGCATTTAAAGGTAAAGAATCATAATCTCTAATTCCCACTACACTTTCCCAACCATCAATCTCTTCATAAACAGGTTTTAATCCATCTAAGCTTGAAGGTACATAATCAATAACTTGTCCATCTAACTCATAAGCTACACAGATTTTAATTTTTGCAAAACCATCTAAAACATCTAGTTTCATTAAAGCTAATTGGTCACAACCATTTAATCTTCCAGCATGTTTAACTGCAACTGCATCAAACCAACCACATCTTCTTTTTCTTCCTGTTGTTGTTCCAAACTCTTTACCAACACTTGCCATTGTTTCACCATCGTCACCGAAATCTTCTGATGGGAATGGTCCATTTCCAACTCTTGTACAATAAGCTTTAGTAATACCAGTTACAATACCTATATCTTTAGGACTAACACCAAGACCAGTACAAGCTCCTGCACTTACAGTTGAAGATGAAGTTACATAAGGATATGTTCCATGGTCAATATCAAGCATAGTTCCTTGAGCACCTTCTAATAATATTCTTTTATTCTCATCAAGTGCTTTCCAAACCATATTTGTAGTATTTGTAATAAATGGAGCTAATTTTTCTTTATATCCATTTAATTCAGCTAATAACTCTTTTTCATCTGGTGTAGCAATTCCTAATACATCAAAAATTGCTCTATTTTGTTCAAAATATTCTAAAATAGAATTTGTTAATTTAGCAGGATTAAGTAATTCACCAACTCTATGACCTATTCTATTAATTTTATCAGAATAAGCAGGGCCGATTCCTTTTCCAGTTGTACCAATAGCTTTTGAACCTTTTAGTTTTTCTTTAGCTTGGTCAATTAAAGCATGATATTGTAAATTTAAATGTGCTTTATCAGAGATAAATAATCTACCTTCAAGATTTTCAAATTGACTCATCTCTTTGATGATTGATTCAGGTGATAAAACAACACCATTTCCAATAACATTTATAGCTTTTGGATTTAAAACTCCTGAAGGAATTAAGTGAAGAGCGTATTTTACTCCATCAACCCATATAGTATGACCAGCATTGTGTCCACCTTGACTTCTACAAACCATATCATATTTTTGAGCAAGCATATCAACTATCTTACCTTTTCCTTCATCTCCCCATTGGATACCAACTATTACATCTGCGCTCATTCTTAATCCTCTAAAATTTTTAATAAATTATCTGTGTATAGTGCAAAACCTAATGAACTCATGCCTTCGCTTGAATACATTCCACCTTTGCATAAAGTTAAATTGTCATTTATTACTCTATAGTAAATACCATTATAATATCTTAATGATCCATAATAAAGTGGAGCAATAATAATGTTTGAGTATTCAACTTCATTTGCTTTTTGAAGTAATTTTTTTAACTCTTTTTTAATAGTTTCAGGAACTATATTTATAACTTCTTCTAAACTTGCAATGTTTTTAACTTTTATTAGTTTATTTAACCACTCGCAGTTTAGTTTAAATAGTGATGCTATTTCACCATTTTTAAATAAATCAATATCAATATTTAATTCACTTGCAACTAAGTTTGGAATATTTATATTTGATATTTGTAATATTGGCTCTATATTTAAAGCTTTTAATATTTTTGCTGTTAAGTTCATTATATCAGCAATATCATCATGATCTATCCACTCACATCCAATTTGATACTCTTCTTTTGAAGGATAAGAAAAAATAGGTTGAACATAAAACCATTTTTTATGAGTAGTTGTTCTTCCTAATCTTTTTGTTATTATTCTTACCACATCTAAAGTAGAATCGGCTCTTAATGATACTTGTTCATTTTGTTCATCAGAAAACTTTATTAGTTTTTTTTCATTTGCGATTGCTTGATGTTGAGAATATGAAAAATTTGGAGTTAAAATCTCTTCAAACTCATTATCATCTAAAATCTGGCAAACTAAATTTTCTAATACTCTTTTTCTTTTTGCAGTTTTACCAAAGTATAATCGACTTCCTTTTGGAATTTCGTGTTCAAAAATCATTACTATTAATTTCCTTTAAACATATTTGATGCAAAAACTCTATTAGCAGTTCCATCAAATGTTCTAATACCTAAATCATCAAGTGCTAATTCAACAGCATTTACAGCCCACGAAGCTTCATAATCTTCAACTAATCCCATATGATTAATCCTAAAGATTTTACCTGCTAAATGATCTTGTCCACCTGCGATGTTTACGTTATATTTGTTTTCTAATACTTTTCTAATTGCACTTGATTGCTCAGTATAAACAGTAGTCATTGCATTTGCAGGAGTTTGTGGATATATTTCAAATCCAATTGCTTTTAAAGCTTCTCTTGTAGCATTTGCTCTTAAAGCTGTTTTAGCATATAAGTTTTCAAATCCATCAGCTTTTAGTTTTTCTAAAATTGCACCTAAACCAATAATAAGTGTAGTAGCAGCAGTCCATGCTGTTGTATTTTTTCTTTGGTTTTTGATTTCAATTGCTAAGTTAAAATAGTAACCTCTTGGTTTTGACTCAATTTTAGCAACTGCTTCATTTGATAATCCAATCATAGCAAGACCTGGTGGTAACATAAGTGCTTTTTGGCTTCCTGTTACAACAGCATCAAGATTTGTAGTATCAATTTTTTCAACACCAACAGCAGTAATTCCATCAGCAATAATCATGATATCTTTATTGATTTTTTTAACCTCAGCAGCAATAAGTTCTACAGGATGTCTTAATCCTCCCGCACTTTCGCATATTTGGATAAAAATTGCATCAATAGAAGGATCAGCTTTAACTGCATTTACAACTGCTTCAACGCGAACAGGAGTATTCCATTCATTTTTGATTTCTGTGTAATCTATGTTATGTGCAACACAAATTTTTCCAAATCTCTCACCAAATTTTCCTGAATTAACAGTCAGTGCTTTTTTGTGTGTTAAATTTATTACACATGCTTCCATAGCACCTGTACCACTTGAAGCTAACATTACAGCTTCTGGCATATTATATAATTCTAATAATAATTCTCTAGTATTTTTAAAAATCGCTTCAAACTCTTCAGTTCTATGATGAATTGTAATATCAGACATTGCTTTTCTTACAAATTCTGGTACTGGAGTTGGACCTGGCGTCAATAGCATTATCGCATCCTTATTTTTCATTCTTTTATAGCAAAACGAATTATTTTATCTAAATATAGTTTATTAAATGGTTAATCAAAAAACAATCTTCAAATTCATTAAAATATATACTCAATTCATTTGACATTTATCTTTTATTCATATAGACTCTCAATAATTATATAACTTTTTAAAATATATAATTAAATCTAAAATAAGGAATTCTACATGGCAGAATTATTAAAAAAGAAAAAAGTTGCAAAAATTGCAAAAAAAGCAGTTAAAAAAGTTGCTGACAAAAAAGATGTAAAAAAAGTTACAAAAAAAATCACTAAAACTGTTTTAGGTCTTAAACTTAAAAAAACAAAAAAAGCTAAGAAAGCTGTAAAAAAAGTAGTTAAAAAAATCGCTTAATTTAAAGTAGTAGATTTTCTACTACTTTAACTCTCGGATATACCTTCCCTTTTATTTTCCTTTTCATAAAAATATAATTTTAATTATAAAACCCTTGACATTTAGTACTAATTAGTAATATAATTCTCCAAGGAGTATGAAATGAATAATAAATCACTAAAATCTTATGGTTTAAGAACTGATAAATCTATGAAAACTGTTGTTAGATTAGAAAGAGCAGCTTTAAAAATAAATAATATGACAGTGAATTATTTATCACAACATAATCTAACGTTTAATCAATTTAAAGTTCTAGAAGTTTTATATCACTTAGGTGATTTAAATATAGGTTCAATCACAAAACTTACTATGAGCACACCTGGAAATACAACCGTTGTAGTAAAAAATCTTAAAAGAGATGAATGGATAACTTCAATAAAAGATCCAAATGATAGTAGAGCATCTATTTTGTCTATTACTCAAAAGGGAACTAATATTATAGAAAAAGTATTTCCAAATCATGCAAATAATTTGAATAAAGCTTTAGAGGTTTTAAGTGATAAAGAACTAGATACTTTATATGATTTATTGGACAAAGTTTATAAAGCAAACTGATATTTTTTTGCTTTATTAATACTAATTAGTAATATATTATAGATAAAAAAGGAATAAAATGAAATTTTTAAAATTAAGCTTAGCATCGCTAATAACTTCAAGTGCACTGTTTGCAGGAACGTATAATGTTGACGCTAGTCATTCAAATGTTGGATTTACAGTAAAACACATGATGATTACAAATGTAAGTGGAAAATTTAACGATGTGGCTGGAAATTTTGAATATGATGAAAAATCAAACATGTTAAAATCATTAAGTGGTGAAATTATAGTAGCTTCAATTAATACAGCTGATGAAAAAAGAGATGCTCACTTAAAAGCTGAAGAATTATTTGATGCAGCTAAGTTTCCTAAAATAGATTTTAAAGCAACAAAAATTGAAGAAAATGCAGTTTATGGAGATATAACTATTAAAGGTGTAACAAAAAATATCAAATTAGAATTAGAAAATGGTGGCGCAATAACTGACCCTTGGGGAAAACAAAGAGCAGGGTTTGAACTTGTAGGAAAAATCAATAGAAAAGATTTTGGAATTACTTGGAATAAAGTATTAGAAACAGGTGGAGTGGCAGTTGGTGAAGAAATTAAACTTCAAATTGCAATTGAGGGAATTTTAGCTAAGTAATTAGCTGAAATTTATCAATATGAATCCAACACTATTTATTTCACATGGCGCTCCAAATATAATTTTGAGCGATATTAAATCTAAAAAGAATATAAAGAAAGTAGCAGATACCTTAAAAATTCCAAAATATATTATTATCATCTCCGCACACTATTTAACAAATGATTTAAAAATTATTAATCCAAGCGCAAAAGAGATAATGTATGATTTTTATGGTTTTGAAGAAGAGTTATATAAAGTAAAATATGAAATAAATAGTGATCTTGAATTAACACTTGATTTAATAAGTAGATTAGAAAAACAAAATATAAATATTTCAATTGATGAAAATAGAAAAAGTTACGATCATGGTGTTTGGAATGTATTGGCATTAATGTATGAAAAACTATCAATTCCAGTATTACAGATAAGTATTCCAAAATCCTATGGAATAAATGAGCTCATAAATCTTGGAACTAAGCTTCAAGAGTTTAAAAATGAAGCTTTGATTATTTGTAGTGGTGGAATTACACATAATTTAGCTGATATGAGTATGAGTTTTAACACAAAAAATTATGCAGAAGAATTCAATACCAAAATTATAAATATTATAGAAAATGAGAAAGAGGATGAATTAAAAAATATTACAAAGAATATAAACTTCAATAAAAATCATCCCTCTAGTGAGCATTTTTTACCCTTATTTATTGCCTATGGAAGTGCAATAAATAAAAAAGGAAAATCCTTTAATAGTGAAATGCTTTATTCAAATATCTCAATGGAAAGTTTCATTTTTGATGAAAGAAAGGATATAAAATGTTAAAAAAATTACCAAAAGAAAAGATGGGAACCTCAAATCTTGGTTGGTTAGAAAGTCGCTTTCATTTTTCTTTTGCAGACTATAGAAATCCAAATAACATAAATTTTGGAGTTTTGAGAGTTTTAAATGATGATATTATTCATGCAAACTCAGGTTTTGATACACATCCCCATTCGAATATGGAAATTATTTCATATATAGTGAATGGTGAAATCACTCATAAAGACTCTATGGGAAATAGTGAAACTTTAAAACGTGGCGAAGTTCAATATTTAAGTGCGGGAGATGGAATTTATCATAGTGAACACAATTTACATAAAACACTTGATTTAAGACTTTTACAAATTTGGATTGTTCCTCCAAAACAAGGACTTCAAAGACTTTATGGCTCAAAAAGATTTAAAGAAATTGATAGAAAAAATAAGTTATTAAATATAGTTTCAGGACAAGAAGGAAATGCTGATATAAAAATATATCAGGATATAAATATTTATGTATCCCAACTAGAAGCAAATAAAACTTTAGATTTTAATATCAAAAAAGACAGGCAAGTATATTTTGTACAAATTGAAGGAAGTTCACAAATAAAAGACATTATTTTAAATAATGGTGATGCCTTAGAAATAGTTGATCTTGAAAAACTAGAGATTAAAGCTTTAGAAAATTCTCATTTTTTATTTATAGAGATGAAAAAAGTCTAATTAGTTAAATTTTTCTTTTATGATACAATAAGAGCTAAAAAATTAGTCTAGGTCTTATAAATAATGAAAACAAAAGTTCTGTTAAATGGTGTAGGTCGTATTGGTAAAGCTATTTTAAAAATAATGCTTGAAAATAAAAACTTTGAAATAATTGCTATTAATGAGATAAATCCATATCTTGAAAATATTGTTTATTCTATAAATCATGATTCAACATATGGAAATATTTCAGATAAATTCAAAGTAGTACAAAATAACTTTATTGAAAATTCTTGCTCAAAAATCAAAATATTAAATCATAAAAATTTAATTGATATTGATTTATCAAATATAGATATTATTATAGATGCAAGTGGAGTAAAAGAGGATATTAATCTTCTAAAAAATCTTCCAGTCAAAGCCATATTTCTAACCCATCCAAGTTCACAAGCTGATATAAATATCATTTTAGGGGTAAATGAACAAAACCTTGATTTAAATATTCACAAAATCATATCAACAAGCTCATGTAATGCAACAGCCCTACTTCCAGCACTTAAAATTATTGATGAAAATTATGAAATTTTATGTGGAGATATAGTAACCATTCATCCACTTTTAAATCATCAAAGGGTTTTAGATGGTAACTTTGTTTCAAGTCAAACAAGAGATGTTGAATATAACTTTGAATTTGGAAGATCTTCAACACAAAATATAATTCCAAATAAAACAACAACCATAACTGCTTGTTCTTATGTATTAGCTAAAATCAATTCTGATTTAATATCATCAAATTCACTACGAGTTCCAACAGATACTGTTGGAGTTATAAATGTAACTTTAGCAATAAAAGAAAAATGTACAAAAGATGAAATTATAAATAAATTTTGTGAATATGAAAAAAATCAACAATTCCCAGTTATGTTAAATAACTTTGAGCCATTAGTTTCAAGTGACTTTAAAAAAGAGCATAAAACAACTATTTTGGATCATAGATATACTGATGTTAAAAATCAAAATATGATTAAACTATTAGTTTGGTACGATAATGAATGGGGATATGCGTCAAAAGTTGTAGAAATTTTACAATATTACTTAAAAAAATAATCATAAAAAATATATTATACAAATACGATAAAATAGGCTTTCTTATTGATTTGAGTCAAATAATAACCTATTATAAAATGCTATTCTCAATAATATTAAAATACCGGACTCCTAAATGAACATAAAAAAACTATTTTTTAGTTTTCTACTTATTATTATAATTGCTATTATTAGTGCTTTTTTAACTGTATCTAAAATGAATGAATTATCATTAAATACACAAAAAATGTATTCTCACCCTTTTATAGTTAATAATGCACTTTCTGATATTCAAACTGGTATTATTACTATTCACAAAAATATGAAAGATATTGTATTAAGTGTAAATCCTCTGGAGATAATTAAAATTGCAGAAAATATCCAACATGAAGAAGATAAAGTTTTAAAAAATTTTGATGTAATTTACAAAAATTATCTAGGTAATAAAAAAGATATAGATACATCTTATCAAACTTTTATAAAATGGAAAGAAATTAGAGAGAAAGTTCTTGTAAAAATGTATGAGAATAAAATTGATGAAGCAATAACAATTACAAAAGAAGAATCAGCTATTTATATAAATAAAATTCATGAACATATAAAAGTATTAAAAGATTTTGCACTTAATAAGGCAAATGAGTTTTATAAACAATCTTTAAAAAATAGTGGCGTTAAATACGTTGTAACTGTAATTTCAATTACAGTATTAATTTCAGCATTAATTATACTTTATGTTATTAATACACTTTTAAAAGCAAATGAATCAAACAATAAACAACTTTATTTAATTGATCAAAATATATTAATGGCACAATTAAGTCTTGATAAAAGAATTATAGAGATTAGTAATGCTTTATGTCGTACTTTAAATGAGAAGAAAGAAAATATAATAAATACTACTAATGAATATTTTTTCACAGATAAAAGTCAATTTGAGCTTTTTGAAAATATTATTTATTCTGCAAAAGAGTTTACTTCAGAAGTATATATCATAATTGATGGATCGACTATTTGGTTTAATATGGAAATTTTTCCTGCACTTGATAATAAATTTAAATTAAAATACTTCAACATTTTTCTTACAAATATAACTGATAGAAAAAAAATAGAAGAAATAGCAATCATTGATACATTAACAGGATTGAATAATAGAAATTACTTTGAAACTATTTTTGATAAAGAAGTTAAAAGAGCAAAAAGAGACCATAAGTCATTAAGTATGATTATGTTAGATATTGACTTTTTTAAACAATACAATGATAGCTACGGACATCAATCAGGAGATAAAGCACTAAAAGCAGTATCCCAAATAATTCAGGATAAAACAAATAGAAGTTATGACCATGCCTTTAGAATTGGTGGAGAAGAATTTGTAATTTTAACTTATCAAGAAAATCTTTTAAAATTAGATGCATTTACTCAAAAAATAATCAAAGAAATAGAAGAATAC
>Ga0180008_1002271_pt1 | contig 10581 bp, 7 predicted proteins | sample MM_PW_MetaG_FD_121121 | JGI IMG/M metagenome (GOLD analysis project Ga0180008, IMG submission 121121) | Groundwater microbial communities from the Aspo Hard Rock Laboratory (HRL) deep subsurface site, Sweden - MM_PW_MetaG | ecosystem: Environmental > Aquatic > Deep subsurface > Groundwater... | reverse complement strand
GCCGTCGCCGTCTCTAGCCTGACCACGCACCAGAATGTGGTCGCGATAGGTTTCGGCCTCCAGCGGCGAAAAAAGCTCCAGTCGCGGCAGATCGGCGGTCTGATCTATAGTACGAGTGAGCGTGGCGGTGGTAACATTGCCCGTTACATCCGTAGCACGGAAAAGCACACTAACCCGGCCACGTGCCTCATGTAACGCGAACACCTGACTAAAATAGGGATTTCCCGGCAGCAGCTCTATGATTCCGGATTCCTTGCCATACACCCATTCCAGTGAAGTAATACCGAGTACGTCAAAAACCCGTCCGGTGACCACAAAAGAACCGTTAACGGCAGCTGTTTCACTGGGGCTGATAAAATCAATCTGCGGTTTGGTATTATCTACAAAATATAGAAAAACCGATGTTCCAACCGAGCCGACTTGATCCTCGGTGCGGAACCAGACCACTCCCGGACCATCTTCCATCTGCCGGGTATCAACATTCAAGCTAAACGTAGCGGTGGTTTTTGCCCTGTCCAGACTAAGCCGCAAAGAACGCCAGCTCTGGCCGGCATCCATTGAGTATTCCATGCGTTCCAGTGCGTTTGCATCAAACACCGTACCATCGATTGCAAAGCGGCCACTGACTAAAGCGCCGAAGCCCGGTTTCTGTATGCTGTGCAGCGGTTTTGTGCGGTCCAAATGGAAGCTGACGGTGGACTCATGACCCTCGACACCGAATTTATCGATAGCACGCGCGCTGAGCTGATGCAAGCCATCGGGCAGCTCGGCTGTTTCCAGCAAAAACGACCAATAATCAGCACCCTGGGCGTCCATCCAGCCCCCGTCATTCAGTTTAACCTGAACCGACTGTACGGCATCATCGTCAACAGCGGTGCCGACAATAATCAGGTCGCCACCGACACGCATTTCGGCCAGTGGATGACTGATCTGGGTAAGTGGCAGATCAGAAAGCGGGTCAACGATGATGTTGAAGGGCCCGGCAAAGGATTCATTGCCGGCAGAATCGACAGCCCGTACCAGAATGTTATATTTACCCGGCTTGTAGGCAGAAAGATCATACTCCAGCTGCCAGTTCTCCAGCCCTTCGGCCCGGATATATTCTTTCCCCGGGGCAGCCGTTCCGCTGGCAGGAGCAAGCGCTGCGGGATTTTCCTCTGCTGGAGCTACGCTGCCGGCAGCAGGAAGTTCACCAGCTGTTTCGGTCGGTGTTTCTTCCGGCGTTTCTTCCGGCTGCACGTCGGTGTTTAATGTTTCCGGCTCTGTCGATGCAGAGCTGACCGGTTCTGATTGGCTAAAAAGCAGCATTGAGCAACATAGCAAGACGCCAATTGTAATCAGTATTTTTTTCTGCATCTGAAACCTCCACAAAGCCCTTAACTACAATTATAGTAACAAATAAAACACACTACAAGCATAAGATAGCACAAAATAAAGCACATTGACTGTATATCGACAAATAATACACACAAAAAAGTCGAATTTTACATAAGCCGTTCTCTTGTTTATGGTCAAATGATGATATATAATTTCGACAGAGGTATATATGGCACGCCCTTCAGCATTAATTATCGACGAATCCGAGCTCTTTCGTGACTATTTGAAGGCACGTCTGATCCGGGCCGGCATGACAGTAGAGGTAGCCATAAACGGACTCGACGGCCTGGCCAAAATGCGTAAAGAACCGGCTGAACTGATAATTATGGACTATCACCTAACCCGAAAAAGCTGCCAGGAACTACTCGAAGAAAAAGCCCGCAACCCCAATACCGCCGACATTCCGGTAATTCTGACCGCCCACAAGCTGGATAAAAACCGCCTGCTGGACCTGCTGCCCTTCAATATCAAAAAAATATTCATGAAGCCGTTGAAGATGGACCTGTTTTACCAGACTATTGCCGAGCTTACCGGCATTCGTTTCGATATCGATAAAACGCCCTGCATTGTAGAGGCTCATGTCAATGACAATATTCTTTTCGTGGAAATTGCCAAAGGCATCAACCGCGACAAGGTAGACCTGCTGCGTTTTAAAATCCGTGAGCTGGTTGATCTGTACTCCATGCAGAAACCTAAAGTAATTCTGATGATAAGCGATATGGAACTTTCATTTGTTGATGGTGCCAATCTGGAATTTCTGCTAAGCGCAGTGGCCGGCTCTTCGGGGGCTAGACCGCGGCACATCAAGATTCTTACCCTTTCCAGCTTTGTGCAGGATTTTGTTGACGGCCGACCCGAGTTTAACGGGATGGAGGTTGTAAAATCACTGGAATATGCCATAGACGGGCTGATAGCTGAAGCAGCCACTGCGGCTGATCTGCCGGAAGACAAGGCCGCCATCATCAATGACCGTGTGCTGTCCAGCAAGAATCATGGGCAGGGTTCCGAAATGGTCACGCTGCGCTTTGATGCCGAGCAGAACCGGCCGCTGGCATCAGTGGCCAATATCAATGATCTGGGACGCGATCTGGAGATAGCTGCAGTCGACGACGACTTCGTCATCCAGGAGCTGATAAAAACCACGTTTGCCACCATGAATGCCCAGGTAAGCACCTTCAGCAACGGTCAAAGCTTCCTGAACGAAATCGAAAAGCGCAGTTTCGACCTGGTTTTTCTGGACTTGCGTATGCCCAATGTTAACGGTTTTGAGGTTCTGGCAACCATGCACGCCCGCGACCAGCATATGCCGATTATTGTACTGTCGGCCATCACCCAGCGCGAAGCTGTCGTAAAGGCCTACCGGGCCGGAGTGAAGAGCTACCTGGTAAAGCCCTTAAAACCGCACCAGATACTCACTAAAACCCTCGAAATACTGAAGGCCAATTTCTGATGACTCTGCCGGAAACCCTGTTCGAAGCAGCTTTCAACCAGGCCAGACAGGCTATGATCATCCTGAATGAACAGGGGATGCCGGTTCTTTGGAATGAGGCATTTTACGAGCTGTTCTACGAACTGTCCGGCCAGAGTCCGGAAAAACTGGCAGTACCGCTGTTCGACTGGCTGCAGGAGCGGGATTCCTTCCAATACTCCTATTATATTACCGAAGTACTGCTGGGACGTATGGGTGCGGCGACCATTGAAAGCAACCTGAAAACCGCCCAGAATTCGCGGGTATGGCTGCGCACGACACTGTCTTTGCTGAATACGGCCCGCGAAGTGGACGATCCGCAGCAAACCGAGCGCTGGCTGTGGTGTATGTTCCAGAACATTACCGACCAGAAGCGGCACGAGCATGATCTGGTAAGCGCCAAAGAGTCAGCCGAAAAAGCCACCATAACCAAAAGCCAGTTTCTGGCCAATATGAGCCACGAAATCCGTACCCCCATTCAGACCATTCTGGGCATGACCGAGTTACTGCACGAAACCGGTCTGGACAAGGAACAGCAGGATTATATCGGCTCAGTCCGTTTCTCGGCGGACGTGCTGCTCGGACTGATCAATGACATCCTGGATTTTTCCAAAATTGAAGCCGGCAAGGTTGAGCTTGAACATGTGGATTTTGACCTGTTCGACATTCTGCGCCAGTCAGTGGCCTTGCTGATCCTTGATGCTCATAAAAAGCAGCTGGAAGTAATCCTGGATATTGACCCCCGACTGCCGCGACTGATAAGGGGAGATCCCGGCAAGCTGCGCCAGATTGTAGTCAACCTGTTCAAGAATGCCATCAAGTTCACCTCTGCCGGTGAAATCATCATCGAAGCCCAGCTGCAGTCCACTCGCGGACGCAATGAGCTCTTGCTGCAGGTGCGCGATTCTGGTTCCGGCGTTCCGGCCAAGCTGATGGATCACCTGTTTACGCCGTTTACCCAGGCCAACGCCGGCAGCACCACCCATGGCGGCACCGGCCTCGGGCTGGCTATTTCGCAATATTTGGTAAAAATAATGGGCGGACGGATTTTTCATGAGCACAATCAGCCGCACGGTGCAATTTTTGGCTTTACCTACCCGCTTACCGAGGCGGAATACAGCCTGCCGGGATTGGAACATCAATTCAGCCGGACTGCCGCAGTTCTGATAGTGGACGACCATCCGGCAGCATTGGATTATATCTGTCGCCAGACCGCCAATATGGGTCTGGAATGCCACACAGCTACTAACGGCCATGAAGCTATCGAGCAGCTACAAAAGGCGGCAGTGCAAGGACGGCCGTATAATCTCTGCCTTATCGACCAGGAAATGCCCGGCATGGACGGTTGGCGTCTGGCAGCCGAAATTACCGCCGACCGCCAAATAAACAGCACACGGCTCATTCTGATGGCTCCGGAAGGGGCTATAGACCCGGAAGCCAAAATGAAACACCTGAACTGGTTTAACGCCTACCTGTATAAGCCGTTAAATCCACAGGTGCTGTACGAGACTCTGGACAGGGTCCTGGAGGAGAAGACCGAACTGGATCTGGCTGACGACGACGAAGCAGCCGTAGACATCCGCCCCGATAACAGCGAGATGAATCTGTCGATACTGCTGGCTGAAGACCATGTGGTCAACCAGGAACTTTTTACTTTGCTGCTGCAAAAACTCGGCTGCACCGTGGATGTAGCCGACAACGGCCAGGAAGCTGTATCAAAAGCGCTGGCTCAATGTTACGACATGGTGCTGATGGATATCTTCATGCCGGTTATGGATGGTTATGAAGCCAGCCGCCTGCTTCGCCAGCAGGGTTACAGTCGGCCGATCATCGCCGTTACCGCCAGTGCGCTAAAAGGCGAGCGGGATAAATGCATTGCCACCGGTATGAATGACATATTAATCAAGCCATTCAAACGCAAGGATCTGGAATCCATGATCAGTTTCTGGGCCAATAAAACCTGCGGCCGCCAGCAGGCCGACTTCCTGGTTCCAGCAGAAACACCCGGTGCTGCCTGTGCCGAAGATCCGACCTTTGACTTTAACGAGCTGGTGGAGACCTTTCTCGGACAGAAGGCAACAGTAATCAGCCTTATCGGCCGCTTCATCGCAAAAACCAGAGGCCAGTTGGCCGAAATGGCCGCTGCCGTCCAGCAGGAAGACTGCAGTCAGATGAGGGAACTCAGTCATTCCATCAAAGGGGCCGCCTGGAATATGACAGCCCGGGTGCTGGGAAATGCCGCACGTGATATGGAGGCTGCGGCCAAGGCCGGTCGGATAGACCAGCTGACAGTATTGCTGCCAATACTGGAGCAGCGCTTTATGGAATTCGAGTCGGCAGCACGGGAAGCCGCTCCGGGAGCCTGATCCTATTCCCCCTATGTGCGTATTCATGCTACAAAGAACCATGATTCAAGCCGTTTTTTTCGATCTGGACAATACACTGTATCCGGCAAGTGCCGGCATGGAAGAAGATATCGTCAGGCGCATGACCCAATTCGCCGCAGAGTTCCTTGGAGTAAGCAGCGAAGAAGCAATGCGCCTGCGCCGCGCCAATATACACCAATATGGAACCACACTCGAATGGCTGATGAAAGAACACGGATTACGTGACTATGATCATTACTTTTCGGTGGTGCATCCAGACGGAGAAGAAGCCATGCTGGAGATAGACCCCGCATTGCCCGGCTTTCTGGAAAACATCCAGCAGCGCAAATATGTTTTTACCAATGCCCCGATGGAACATGCTACCCGAATTCTAAAACGATTCGGCATCGAACACTGCTTCCAAAAGATCTATGATGTGCGCTTCAACGACCTGACCGGAAAACCAGCCCGTGCTGCTGTAGAACGGGTTCTGACCGATGCCGCCTGCCCGCCGCAAAACAGCATTTTTGTAGATGATGTTCCGCGCTATGTGCGCGGTTTTAGCGCCTGCGGCGGCAAAGGCATCCTGATTGATCATTATGATAAATACACGCATGAAGATCTGCCGCGTATCCGCAGTATTTATGAGCTGGACAGTTATCTGCACTGATCCAGAATTCCACAAGGAGTACTATGAAATCCCTGTTCCTGCTGTACAAACTGATTCGCCGTAAAAACGGCAACATGGAGATAACACTGGTCAACAAGGTTCGTATTGTGTATCTTGTTTTGAGTGTGATTCTGTTAGTGGTACTCGGCCGCTCGCTCGGAGCAGGTCATCCGCTGATGCTCGGTTTTTATGTAATCCTGCCTTTCATGGTCATATCCGAGGACCGCTGGGTGTTCAACCTGGAAAAAGGTTATATGCAGAGGCGTTTCGGGCTGGTTTTTATTTCGAAATCCTGGCAAGTTCCGCTGGATGAAGTGTCGGCCATTGAGTACAGCGCCGATCTGGCCGCAGCAATGGATTCCAACGACCCGCTGGTGTATCTGCCCGGGGCTGTCGGTAAAAAAAACTGCGGCTTGCGGGTCCGCCTTGCCGATGGCAAGTCGCTGACCATGTATGCGGCAGCCGGCAAGCATTTCGAACTGGTTAAGCAGCAGGCCCTGAGTCTGGCAAATGCTGCCAACCGTCCGGCGCAGGAAATATAGACGGCTGTTTGTCACCATTTTATCCCTGCGGCGCCCTGGCAGCTATGTAAAGCCTTAAACGGCGCGGCTGGCTATATCCGGCCTTAAAAATCCGGCCGGAAGGAGAAGTACTGCGATATGACTGATACCTTAAGCCAGGCCATAGAAAACCTGATGGAATCATATGCCCGCTCCGGCGGCATCAACCACCGATCCGGTAACAACCTGCCCTCACGCGAAACAATACATCATCTGGTAGCCGATCTGGAGACATTGGCCTTTCCCGGTTACAAACGCGAAGATGGCATCGATGACCGCAACGCCGCTTTCGTTATAGGCGAACTGGCAAATCGCTGCGCCCGCACGTTAATAGAAGAAAGTGCCCGCAGTCTGGATTATGATTACCGCATCAGGGGTGAAAAAGGCTGCCCGGCTGCCTGTCATCTGGAGGCCAGAGAAATTACCGAAGACTTTTTCATGTCGCTGCCGGACATCCGCTCTATCCTCATGCAGGATGTGCAAGCCGCCTGGGAAGGCGACCCGGCGGCGAAATCGATCGAAGAAGTGATACTTTCCTATCCAGGCCTCGAAGCCATCACCGTGCATCGCTTTGCCCACCAATTATGGCGGCAGGGCGTTCCGCTCATTCCCCGCATGATGAGTGAGCATGTTCACTCCCGGACAGGAATAGATATCCACCCCGGGGCAAGCATAGGACCAGGTTTTTTCATTGACCATGGCACTGGTGTGGTAATCGGCGAAACCACTGTTATCGGTCAGAGAGTAAAAATTTACCAGGGTGTAACCCTCGGCGCATTAAGCGTATCCAAGAACGAAGGTAACGCCAAGCGCCATCCGACTATAGAGGATTCAGTAACCATTTATGCCGGCGCCACCATACTCGGCGGCTGTACTACCATCGGCGCAGGATCAATAATAGGCGGCAATGTCTGGATTACCAGCAGCCTGCCGCCGGGCTCCCGAGCCTATGTTCCGCAGGGCGGATACATCCTTAAGGATTCCGACCCTGGCGGATCCTGCTGCTGACCGCAGCTTTGCGCCAGACCTGGAAGGGCCTCAGGCCTCGACCGGAGGTTTACCAAAAATAACCACATTGCCGGTTTTTTTGCGCTGGATACTGCGCAGATACTGTTCTTCTTCGTGCTCTACTGTATACACCTGCGATCCGGTAATCCGCTTTAGCAGCACCTTCCCGCTTCTGGCAAAGAAAAAAATTTTCCGCGGCAGAACTCCACCGGTATCACTGGCAACAATCGGAAATTTTTCACGCTCCAGGTAGTTAAAGGCAAAGTCAATATTGCTCTGCGGAATTTTGGTTGACCCGTTACTGACCCGGAGTACTGAGCCGCCACCAAAAACCTTGGCAACGATATCCATTTTGCGTGAACCATTTTTAAGCATTTCATTATACAGCAGTTCAATCGCAAACATACCGTATTTAGCGCTGCCGCTCTGCAAAATATCATTAGTATCTAAAGCACCTGGCAGCATAAAATGATTTATGCCGCCCAGTTGATTGCGCACATCAAACAGGGAGACAGATATGCAGGAACCGAGCACTGTAGAAATTACCACATCCTCTTTGCTTACAAAGAATTCTCCTGGATGAATGGTTATAACCGGTTGTTCAAAACTGCTGATGCGATGGTTGAACATAGGCGCTAGAAGAGGGTCACTTCACCACTTACGGCTGCTTCAGACTCATCTTCCACTCCTTCTTCCAGATTGGCTATGCGGCTGGCAGTCTGACGGTGGGTGAAAATGGTGAAGCGATCGACAATCTCGCGCAAACGATTATTGCGCAGCTCAAGACTGCCGGATAAAGTCTGCTGCATAGTTATACCAAGCTCGCTTTCGATCTCTGTGGCATGAGTTGCCAGACTCTGCTGCATTCCCGACAGCTCATCGGCCAGCAGCTTGATCTGGGCGGTCTGGGAGCGGGAGCGACCGATGGCCGTAAAAAAATTGGCAGCAAAAGGCTGAAAATCTTCCGCAGCTTCTACCAGTGTCTTGCAGGAAGAATCCAGCCGGGCCAGTTCGTCATATAAGGCCTTCATGGCAAAGTCAAAATCCTGCTGATCGGCGTTTTCATCATCACCAAGATAGGTAAACATCTCGGTATTGATGGATTTGGAAAAAGTGCGGGTAAGCGCACCGGCAGCCGACACATCTTCGCCCAGCCGCTCGGTGAGATCCATCATTCCGGCCACGGTATTGGCAACCAGCGAGAGAGCCTTGTTACGGGCTATTTCGATGCGCGATGCTATTACGATGTTGTTGAAACGCGACAGAATCATATTGACTTTATTAAAACGGTCATCTAAGCGCTTTACGCCATCGGCAACATGACGGGCGGTCTGCGATACCCGATGTTTGCTGCGCAGGTAAGCGGAAACCAAGGCGGGAAGTTTGCTCTGTTCCACTCCGGCGCGCACCGAAAGCAGTAGCTGTTTTTTTGCCTCGTCGACCCGGGCCACAAGGGTATCGATACTGTTGATACTCGATTCAAAATCGCCAAGACTGCGCACGACCTGGCCGTAGATATCTTCGATAAGCAAGGCCGAAAGGCGGGTTATTTCCGCCAGAAAGGCTTTTTCTTCGTTTAATCCGGCGCTGCTGTTATCCGACTCGGAGCGGGCATTGTTCTGCCCTGAATCCTCCAAAACTACATTCAGGGAAAGACGCACATGATCCAGTGATTGGCGGATGATGTCCTGCACCTGAACTCCCTGCATGATACGCGCAACCGGATCACGTACAGTGGCGGCGGTATCAGACAGGCGGCGGAAACCGGCGGCAGTAGCATGCACCCGCTCATCCAGCTGATGAAAGCCTTCGCTGAGCATTGCAGTTATGGCATTAAAGAGGGCAAGGCGATCATTTTCCAGAACACCTAGTTCCTCACGTAACTGGGCAAGATAGACTAGCAAATCAGACCCTACCATAGACAGCTCGTTGGCATGCAGAATGGTGCGGGTAGACAGGCGCTTTAACTCGTCGGTAATGACCGAAAAGGCCTTGCCGGCATGGCCCGACTTGAGGGCAACAGTCATGGCATTTAACGATACCAATTCCATCTCTTCAGAATCCAGACGAACCCGGCTGATTATGTCATCCAATTGAGACAGTTCACCGATACTGGCATCTACAATAGAAAAAAAGGCTTTTTCTTTTACCGAGAGTTTATCGAAAAACTGCCTTGAATCATCAACAAAATCATCGGCACGGCGCTTTGCCTGTTCTGCGCTTACACCATGCTGATAGCCTGCAAGTATGGTCCGGATGCTCGCATCGGTATTCCTGGCGCTTTCATCGATGGCGGCTTTTATTACCGGGAATATGGTACCAAGGTCCAGATACAGGTGCTCGGTATCTTTTTCTATATGTTTTAAGCGATCTAATAATTCTTGTACTATGGCAACGCTGATATCCTGCATGGTAATTCTACTATAAAGCATCGAAACTGGATCGGCAAGGGCGTTTAACTGCTTTGTAGCCCTGTTTATACAGTGATATGCGCCAGGCATTCATGAAAACACCGAAGGCAACACCTACATTCAGGCTACCCTTAGCTCCCAGCATCGGGATTGAAATCCGGTGTGTACACAGCTGCAGAGCCTCCGGAGATACCCCCAGTTCTTCTGAACCAACAAAAACCATGCCCTCTGCCGGAAACACAAAATCCTCGATTGGCTGACCACGCAGCTCCAGGGCTATAAAATTGCCGCCCGGGAAGGCAGCGGCCAGATCGACGATCGGTAAACGCTGCCAGGGCATGACAGTAAGCGCTCCCATGGACGAGCGGCTCGCCCTTGGATGCTCCGGATCGGCACTAAACGGTGAAAGATATAGTGAGTCCACCCCAAAGGCATCAGCTGTCCGGAAGATGGATCCGACATTGAAAGGCGACCGGATATCGTCCAGATAGGCATGCACACCAGGAAAGCAGCGCTGAACCGAAGCGTCCAGCTGAAGGCCTACCGGATCAGCGAAATCCCAATCTGAAGGACTTACTCCGGCTGCCTGTTCCATAGCCCGGCGCAGTCGATTTATACCACGCACCAGAGCGTCCTGAGTCGGGCTTAGCTCCTCTGCAAGGCCGCTATCTACAGACCGGCACAGACTGACCAGCTGCGCTGCCAGCTGACGCAACGGCTG
>Ga0180008_1002269_pt1 | contig 10583 bp, 10 predicted proteins | sample MM_PW_MetaG_FD_121121 | JGI IMG/M metagenome (GOLD analysis project Ga0180008, IMG submission 121121) | Groundwater microbial communities from the Aspo Hard Rock Laboratory (HRL) deep subsurface site, Sweden - MM_PW_MetaG | ecosystem: Environmental > Aquatic > Deep subsurface > Groundwater... | reverse complement strand
GTATTCGCGAGATTCTTATTATCTCCACCCCTGAAGACTTGCCTAACTTCGAGAAGCTACTGGGTGACGGCTCGTCCTATGGGATTGAACTCAGTTATGCAGAGCAGCCAAAGCCGGATGGTTTGGCTCAGGCGTTTATTATTGGTGAAGCGTTCATCGGCGATAGCAACGTTGCGCTGGTGCTGGGCGATAATATTTTCTACGGCTATGGTTTCAGCGCAAGCCTGCAGGAGGCGGCCAAACGGGCGTCAGGTGCGACGGTGTTTGGTTACCATGTGGCTGATCCCGAGCGTTTCGGTGTGGTTGAGTTTGATGGCAATGGAAAAGCTATTTCTATCGAAGAAAAACCCCAGCGTCCGAAATCCAATTATGCAGTGACCGGTCTGTATTTCTACGATAACGATGTGGTGCAGATCGCTAAAGAGGTGAAGCCTTCCCATCGCGGCGAACTCGAGATTACTGACATCAACAACGCGTACCTCCAGCGTGGCGATTTGCATGTGAGTGTATTGGGCCGTGGCTTCGCCTGGCTGGACACTGGTACCCATGATTCGTTGATGGAGGCCGGGCATTTCGTCCAGACAATCGAAGCGCGTCAAGGTTTGAAGGTCGCGTGCCTGGAAGAGGTTGCTTTTAATCAAGGTTGGTTGAGTGCAGCGGAGCTGGATAAGCAAGCCACTGCGCTTCACAAAACCGGTTACGGCCAATATCTCGCGAGTCTGTTGGTAGCGGGGCCTTCAAAATGAATGTTATCCAAACCCAACTGCCTGGCGTTCTGATTATTGAGCCCAAGGTGTTTGGCGATGAGCGCGGCTTTTTCGTGGAGTGCTACCAGGAGCCGCGCTATCGTGACGCCGGAATTGAGTTGCCGTTCGTTCAGGACAACCACTCGCGGTCTCAGTATGGAGTTCTGCGTGGTTTGCATTTTCAACGTAATCGCCCCCAAGGCAAGCTCGTTCGCGTTACTCGTGGAGCAGTCTACGATGTGGCTGTCGATATCAATCCAGCATCTGCGACGTGTGGAGAATTTGTCGGTGTTGAACTTACCGCCGATAATCATCTTCAATTATGGATTCCTCCGGGTTACGCCCACGGGTTCTGCGTATTGAGTGATGTTGCAGACTTTCAATATAAATGTACCGACTTGTACTTTCCGGAGGAGGAGGGTGGCCTAATCTGGAATGACCCTGATGTGAATATACCTTGGCCAGTGGAAGCGCCGAGGCTTTCAAACAAAGACCTGTGTAATCCAAGTTTGCGAACGTTACTGAGCGAGGCATAACGATGCGTGTTCTTGTCACTGGCGCGCAGGGCCAAGTTGGCCATGAGCTGCTTCAGCGAGTACCAGATGGTTTTGTTGTGTTTGGTTATGGGTCGCGAGAGCTAGACATCAGTAATGCAGAGCAGATCCGAACTGTATTTGACGCGATTAAGCCAGAACTGGTCATTAACGCGGCAGCATATACAGCGGTGGATAAGGCTGAAACTGACGTAGAACTTGCCTATGCAGTTAACTCGGACGGCGTAGGGTATCTTGCTTCTGCTTCCGAAAATTTGGGCATTCCTCTATTACATATCTCCACAGATTATGTTTTTAGTGGGAATGGGGAGAAAGCATACACTCCTGATGACGCTACCAACCCTACCGGTGTTTACGGATTGAGCAAGTTGGCTGGGGAGAAGCAACTGTTGGAGCGGTGCACACGCCATTTGGTATTAAGGACCAGTTGGGTATTTGGAGCGCACGGTAACAACTTCGTCAAAACCATGCTTCGTCTTGGTGGTGATCGGGACACACTGTCGGTGGTCTCCGACCAGCGTGGAGGGCCTACGTCTGCTGGTAGCATTGCCGATACGCTTTGGGCATTGGCTTCAATCTTTCAGCGCGATGGCCGGTTAGCCTGGGGTGTCTATCACTACAGCGGTTTCCCCGACTGCAGCTGGCATGAGTTTGCAAAGGAGATTTTTACCCAGGCTGCCGGTCTAGGTTTACTGGAAAAGCCCCCATATGTAAGCGCTATTATGACTGCGCAATACCCCACTCCAGCCAAGCGGCCTGCATGGTCCGTGCTGGATTGCCAGAAGCTGGAGGACGCACATGGTTTGCTATCCAAAAATTGGGTGCAGGAACTTCAGATGGTTCTTCTGCAGTTAAAGACATCTCGAAGTGCTTGATGCAGACATTCTTCGGAAACGAGGCTGACCATTAATAACGTTTCTGATGGCAATCAAGCCGCTACCGCCCCGTACTGGGCATTGTAAAACCCCCGAACTCGCTGAGTTTATTAGCAAATATAGAAATGTTAGAAAAAAAGGATAGCCATTAGCTATGAGTCTCTTGGTTGCCCGGGCGACGTTCCATTAGTGGCATAGATTATCTGTCGGTGACATGATCTGCTGAAGGTAAAGGGGGAGCGGGCATGGACCATTGAATGCTTTCATTGGTGGATGCCTGTTCAGTCTTTCGCTTTTTGGTACTTAGTATCAAATCCTGTATATCGAAAAGGAGACTGATATGAAAAAGCTATTTGCTATCACACTGTTGGGTATTTTGAGTAGCTCAGTGGTAGCGGCAGAAGAGCCGCTGACTCTTAGTACTCCTGTTGTCGGTTCCGTCACCCTGGGTACTACGTTGTTGGTTAGTGCTGCAGTGGTTGCAGGTGTCGTGGCCGCCTCCAACAGCGGTGGAAGTTCTAATGGCGGCACTACAGGTACCACTGGTACTACTGGTACCACCGGCACCAGTAGGTAACATTGCAGGTAGTGTTTGGACAAGGTCACTCAGGGTAACCTGGGTGGCCTTGTTTTTTGGGATTTGCCCTTAACTAGTGTAGTGCCAATATGATTCGTATTTTTTCTGTTGCCATACTGGCAAGTTTTACATTGCAAGGCTGTATGTTTGCTCCAGGTCAACACATGGACACTAGTCAAATCGTCCGTGATGGGACGTCAGAGAATAGTCGCATTGAGCTGATTCAGATCACACCTAAATTAATCGCCATGGACCTGGCCACACAATCGAAAGAAGAAATTCCTTCGGAGTTGTTAAGCTATTCTCCGGAAAGCTATCGCATTGGTGCCAATGACTTACTGTTTATCACTGTATGGGATCATCCTGAGTTAACTGCTCCTTCCGGTCCGCAGCAGCAAATCGATGCAAACGGACGGCTTGTTCGCCCTGACGGAACTTTATTTTATCCTTATGTCGGTAATGTCACGGCCTCTGGTAAGACAATTGAAGAATTACGCGATTACATCTCCAGTCGCTTGTCGCAGTTTGTTGAAAGTCCACAAGTGGACGTCAGTGTTTTGCGGTTTGCCAGCCAAAAAATCATAGTGTCAGGCGCGGTCATCAAAGCTGGGCAACAGCCACTCACAACCACGCCACTGAGTGTCGTGGAGGCCGTTGGCGCTGCCGGGGTCGACCCTTTTAATGCTGATCTTTCTAACCTGACCCTTACTCGTGATGGGCGCCAATATAAACTGGACCTGGACGCGTTGAATCGCCAGAAAAATTCCCAATTACCTAATGTTTATCTTAAGACTGGCGACCAGTTGTATCTGTCTTACAACGACCGTAAGCGGATCTATGTCATGGGCGAGGTTGCCCAGCCACGGGCGTTGACCTTCAAAACCAAGACCATGAACTTGTCCGATGTGTTGGGCTCCGTGGGTGGGTTGAACCAAATAACTTCAAATGGTGATGCGGTTTATGTGATCAGAGGCGTTGAGAACGTCGATAAAGAACCGACAAAGATTTTTCAGCTGGAAGCCAGCTCGCCTTCTGCTATGGCGTTGGCAACACGTTTTGATGTGCAAGCCCAGGACGTTGTTTATGTCGGCCCTGCCAATGTTACTCGCTGGAATCGCTTTATCAGCCAATTGCTTCCTTCCGCATCTCTCGTCGGTATAGGCGCAGCTGCAAGAAATGACCTGAGCGAAGCCGGAAGCAGATAAGGGCAAAGTCTACCTGTGAATATTTTGCGTAGCAGCGCCTATTGGGCGATGGCTTTCATGCTGTGTGGGTGTAACCCATTAATGAAAGCCTCTTTCGACACGCTTGAAGCGTCCGTTCTGGGACCCGACTCTTTGGAGTTGACCCAGGCCCAGCTGGACGCTGTTCCTTATCCTCAAATCAAGGTCTCTACGTCCTCCAGCGAGGGTGTGATGGCAATGATTCGTCAGCGCGGCGACCTGCAGTTCTGGGTTGCCTCCGGTAAGCAGGTGCTGCTGATGCGCGACGGGTTAATCGTGCGCACCGTTGGCCTTGGTACCAACCTCGACGGTACTCGTTGGGAGGGCGAATCACCATTCAAGCGTGGGCTGCACCTCTTGCCTGTCGGTTACAGCAGCACGCGCTGGATCGATATGTATGACGGCTATCGGGTGGGAATTGCAGTGAGCAGCCGGTTTACCAAAGCAGGTATCGAGGATGTCAGGGTGATGGGCAGGACGTATGCCTTGCTCCGTATTGATGAGCGTATTGACGCTCCCGAAATAGACTTCCATGCCGTCAATCGTTATTGGATAAGACCTAGCGATGGTTTCATCATTCAGAGCGAGCAGCACCTAACGCCTCAAATCTCCCTGAAGGTTATTCAGTTGCGTTCTGAGCAGGGGGCTATTAATTGAAGCGTCTGAATATGGTCTTTGCGAGTTTTTGTTTTGCCGCCTCAGGCTTGAGTCATGCCGACGTTACCGTCAGTGGTGACGTTCGAAGCCCTGGTCAATTCAATATCCAGGCGGGCGCGCGCTTGCTCGATGCTATTACCGCCGCGCAGCCCAATGCTGAAAGTTACTGGCTTGGAGCGGCATGGTTGCGTGAGCCTTTGCTCGAAGAACAACGCCGGTTGAAAGTGGGCGTACTGTTCGATCTGAAAGTATTGCAGCGTGGCGCCATCTTGTTTGAAAAGCCTGCTCGGGCGGCCTTGGCCAACCGGCTCTATGAGGAGGTCGGCCAATTACCGGTAACGGGGCGCCAAGTAGCGGTACTTGATCCTGTTGCTGTAGAGGTTGGGTTTGCGCCTAACGATCGTATTGCTGATGGCGACCGTCTCCTTTATCCACTTCGGCCCGATTCCGTGGAGGTGTTGGGCGCTGTCGCGAAACCTTGCCGGCTGCCTTATCGTGCGATGCAGGAAGCCCGTGACTACCTGCGATCCTGCCCGGCGTCCCCCGATGCAGAGGCAGACTACTTGTGGATCATCCAGCCCGATGGTCACACCCAGCGGATTGGCGTCGCGTTGTGGAACCGGGAGGAGGGGCATTGGCCCGCTGCCGGAAGCAAAATTCTGGTGCCGATCAAGAACGATGATCTTGAGCCACCGACCCCCGAACTCAATCAGCAGTTGGCCGAGTTCCTCGCCACTCAACCTGTGGCTGAGGTGGCCCCTTGAATCTACGTTTTGCTGCGGTCTTGTTATTGCCTTGTGGTTTAGTTCATGGGGACCCGCGTTATACCCAGAGTGATTTCGGTGGTGTGGGTTTGTTGCAAACCCCCAGCGCCCGTATGGCACCCGCCGGCGAGCTTAGTGTCAATGCCAGCCGAACCGATCCCTATAGCCGTTACAGCCTGTCGCTACAGCCCTTTGATTGGTTAGAGGGCTCGTTTCGATACACCGCTATCACCAACCGGGCGTATGGCCCCGAGTCGTTTAGTGGTGGTCAAAGCTTCAAGGACAAAGCTATCGATGTAAAAGCTCGTCTTTGGACAGAAAGCCATTGGTTGCCAGAGGTGGCATTGGGCTTTCGTGACATTGGCGGTACCGGCTTATTTTCCAGTGAATACTTCGTTGCGAACAAACGTGCTGGCGACCTCGATTTCAGTCTCGGCATCGCTTGGGGCTATATCGGCAATCGTGGCGACTTCACAAATCCACTTTCCGTGTTAGGGAGCAAATTTGACGACCGACCACAGAGCTCTGCTGCGGTAGCCAGAGCTGGCAATGTGAATACAGACTCCTATTTCAGGGGGGCCCCTTCGTTGTTCGGCGGTGTGACTTACCAAACACCCTGGGCGCCGCTCAGCCTGAAATTAGAATACGAAGGCAACGATTATAAAAAAGAACCCCTCGATAATGTCATCAAGCAGGACTCGCCCATCAACGTCGGCGCGGTTTACAAGCTGACCGACTCGGTTGATCTCAGCGCTGCGTGGGAGCGTGGTAATACCGCCATGTTCGGTATCACGTTGCACACTAACTTTGCCAGCCGTAAGGCGCCGACAAAGACCTATGATCCGCCGCCGGAACCGATTCCGGCCCTGGTGCCTGCTACCGCACCGAATCAGGTCAATTGGGCCAATGTGTCGCAGCGCTTGCAGAATAATGCCGGCTATAAAGTGGAGCGCATCACACAGCGTGGCTCTGAGCTGTTGGTTTACGGTGAGCAGTCGCGTTACTTCTATTCAGCAAAAGCCGTAGGACGGGCCAGTCGAGTTCTGGACAACAGTGTCAACGACGAAATCGATTGGTTCACCTTGGTGAATAAGCGCTACGACATGCCGTTGGAAGAAACCAGCGTGCCTCGCGATACCTTTCGCCAGGTTGTAAAAAATGAAGAGCCTCTGCAGGACTTGCATCGTGCCACAGAAGTCAACGCTGCGCTGCCGCACACTGAGACCACGCTCTATACCGAGGCGCGGAATCCCTTCTCCTATGGACTGGGCCCTGGCTACAAACAAAACATTGGTGGTCCCGATGGTTTGCTCTATCAGGTGACTGCTGATGCGGACGCGGAATATCGCTTTACTCGTAATACCTGGTGGAGTGGTTTGCTGAGTGTCAACTTGTTGAATAACTACAACAAGTTTACCTATGACGCACCCAGTGGTTTGCCTCGGGTACGCACGGATCTGCGTGAGTATTTGACGACCTCTGACGTCACCATGCCGACGTTCCAGCTGAACCACGCCAAGCAGTTGGACAAAGACGTGTACGGCATGGTTTACGGGGGGTATCTGGAGGCGATGTTTGCCGGTGTTGGTGGCGAGGTGCTGTACCGCCCAGCAGGACAGCGTTGGTCTGTAGGTGCCGATCTGAACGTTGTTCGTCAGCGCAATTTTGACCAGGGGTTTGGTCTGCGCGATTACTCGACTGTCACTGGCCAGATTACTGGCTATACCGATCTGCCCTTTGATGCCCAAGCTGCGGTGAGTGTTGGCCGTTATCTCGCTCGCGATTGGGGCACCACAGTCGACCTGTCACGTGAGTTCCGTAATGGCGTTCGATTCGGTGGTTGGGTCACACTGACAACGGCGACTAAGGAGCAGTATGGCGAGGGTAGTTTCGACAAAGGAATCTATATCTCCATACCCTTTGATGAGCTGATGAGCGTGTCGACCATGCGTCGCGCCAATATCGTCTGGGCGCCTTTAACCCGGGATGGTGGTGCACGACTTAATCGTGCGTATTCGCTGCACAGCATGACCGATAGCCGTGACAGTGATTTGTTCTATCGTAACTTCGAGAAAATCACGGAGTAAGGACTGACGATCTGTAGGGCGATGAGCCCTGCAGATCGTGGTTATTAAAGCTTGGTGATGCTCGACAGAGGCAGGTTAATACGCTCCTTGCGTTGCAGAAAGGTCATCAACAATACAACCCGCTCGTCACCATCCATCCCAAGAAACAGAGCTTCCAATTCTGCAAAAGAACCCTGGTTGATACGCACCAGGTCTCCCTTGGTCAGCACGGATTGTGTTGATAATTCGCTCTCACGTAATTGCAGATGGCCGATCACTTCATTGGCAATCGTCACAGGCTGACCACCAAAACTGACCGTCCTCAAGACCCCCCGCGTTGAACGCAACGGCGCCCAATTGTCGTTGGTGCTGAGCTGGATAAACAGATAGCCGGGAAACAATGACTCGCACAGTGTTTGTCGCCGGCCGCGAAGGAGGCGTTCACGTTGATAAGTCGGGCGATAGCACTGATACCCTTGACGCTGCAGATTTTCTTCAGCTCGCTCATCCTGCTTGGCCTTGCAGTGAATGAGGTACCAGGCGGGCATAGCAGATTGTTCTCTCGCGTTCATATGAACCTTCCTTATCAGGCGAGTCGATGGCTTTGGGTATGCGCGGGACAAAAGGCAAAGGGGACTTTCGTCCCCTGGGTAGCCCGGCTTTACGTTCAGTCTTTGGCCGTCAATAAATGTCTTTTGACAGCAACGTGAAGGGGGTCTTCAGCAGGATTTTCAGATCCAGCCACAGTGACCAGTTGTTGATGTACTTAAGATCGATTTCGACGCGTCTTTTCATCTTGTCGATGGTGTCGGTTTCGCCGCGGCAGCCGTTGATTTGAGCCAGGCCGGTAATTCCCGGTTTGATTCGATGGCGAGCCATGTAGGCGAGGATTTTCCCGGAGTAGTAATCGTTGTGCGCGATGGCATGTGGACGTGGGCCGACGAGCGCCATGTGACCTTGCAAAACGTTGAACAGCTGTGGCAACTCATCAATAGAGGTGCGACGGATAAAGCGCCCGATCGGGGTAATTCGCGAGTCATTGCGACTGGCCTGCTTGACCTCAAGATCGTCGTGCATACGCATCGAGCGAAACTTCCAGACCTTGATTACCTTTCCGTTCCACCCGTGACGATCCTGTTTGAAGATAATCGGACCGTGAGAGGTAAGTTTGACGGCCAGGCCGATGGCCACCAGCAGTGGGCTTAGAAGCGCAATCGCCATTAGCGCGACGCTTTTATCTAGCAGGCTTTTACTCAACGCGGCGGTGGGTTGGCTGGTCAGCGGGCTTTCATTCAAATAGATTGCCGGGAGGCCTGCTACATCACTCACGGAGTGATTAAGCAGTGTCAGGCTGTTCAGATCCGGAACCCAGACAACATCAACGTTGGCATCCAGCAAATCAACATACATCGCCTCGATTTTTGCTGCATCGCACAGAGGTAACGTGATGTACAGACGACGGATGTCGTGGGCCTTGATCAGTTCCAGCAGTTCCTCCTGCGGGCCCAAGACCGGAGGTGCACCTTTCATTAGCAGGGGGGTGGTTTCGGATCTTACGAGGCCCACCAGGGGGAAGTGTTCGAGGGTACGAAGCTTGTTGGCTAGCCCCATCGCCAACTCGCCGGTACCGACGATTAGCGTTTTACGCTCAATTTGAAGTGACCGTTGATAGTATTTCGAAAACCCATGTAGTGGAACGTACAGCAGTGCTTGCCCGATATAACTGCTAATAGCCCATATTAGAATGATTTGACGGGAAAATAGGTCGTCTGCCTTACAGATGAAGGCGACGATAGCTAGCGCGGATAATGTCATTGACCAGCCCATTAGCAGGCGTACCAATCCGATCAAGTAATTATCTTTCTTTGCGTACACGCCGCACCATGAATAGGCCGGGACCGATGCAAGTACAGTAAGAATTGCGCACACTCGATAATAAAATTCTATTGCCCCTGTATGGTAGTAGACCATTATAAACAACAGGGTAACAACGAAGCCCATCCCCAGTATCCACTGCCCCCAAAAGGTCAGCCCTTTGGGCGGGGTATTCCGATTGATACGAAGATTGTTAACCATGCGGTATCCCCAAAATACATCAATTCACGTGTTGACAGACAACAGCCAAACCTGAGTAGGCAAAAATTATTGTTATTATAAGATGGCGTAGCACTGACCTAGAGAAACGCCAGTGAAGGGTTCTCTCGTCAGTGAATAGATTAAGTGATTGGGTGTGGTCGATGGCTGACGACTTTTAACATATACATGGGAGAGGGTTACAAAGGTGGAGCATGTTATAAACGGTCAATAACAGCGAGCATCGGGGGGCTGGGCAGGGTTAGCGCAGGGGCTGGGGTACATATAGTGGATGTGCTGTTTTTATTATTGTAGCGCACTATCCAAAATAAGCTTTACTGCGTCAGGAGGACGTTTTTCCATATGTGATTTTCTGTATCAGGCAGTAGCCGCGATTCCTGACTGCTCGAAAAAGTCGTTCGCCGTCATTAGCTTTTTTGAACTTTTCCTGCAGGCGGCTCAAACACATTTCAAGGCCTCGATAATGTTCGGGCTCTCTGCCTATGCTACGAACAAGATCATCCTTACTGACCACCCGCTCAGTATGGCATAGCATTTTTTTAACCAGCACAGCCTCCAGCGAAGTTAGAGAAACTTCGATGTCATCTTTGATTAAAGTACCGCTATTATTGCTCAGTCGCCAGGAGTCAACGTTTGGTGTTTGAGAGGCGGATGCCCTGGATCGCGGGTAGCTGGATTCAACTGCGCGCGAGGGGACTTCGGTAAATGGGGAGGCAATATGAGTAGCTTGCCATTCAGATTCGAATGCCGACAAGATGCGTTGCGCGTCATGTTTTATCAACGGCAGGGAACCTTTTTCCACATTCGGAAAAAGATGCTCCAAGGATTTTGGGGTGGAAGACGGTGGCGCGCTCTCGACGAACATTTTTGTCTGCGTTGTACTGAACGAGTTATGGCGTTTGCTGGATAGCAATGCCTCAAGTTCAAGTTGCAAGGTAGGGCTATGCGTGACTACAACAAAATATTTTCTAGGGAGGCTTGTACTGCTTTCCATTTCTCTCTCCTGACGTGCGCGCCTGAGACTAGG
>Ga0180008_1002268_pt1 | contig 10588 bp, 9 predicted proteins | sample MM_PW_MetaG_FD_121121 | JGI IMG/M metagenome (GOLD analysis project Ga0180008, IMG submission 121121) | Groundwater microbial communities from the Aspo Hard Rock Laboratory (HRL) deep subsurface site, Sweden - MM_PW_MetaG | ecosystem: Environmental > Aquatic > Deep subsurface > Groundwater... | reverse complement strand
TCAGCTGCCGGTAATGCGTAGTCATCTGCGCTTGAATCCTTCGGTGTGAGAGCCTGGATTCTACCGGTGGCTGGCTCTCTGCCTCTCGTTTCAAGCGTTGCGCTTATTCTATGAATTCAGGAGACCTATTACCCCGACAGCTTCGGCGGCATAGAGCAGGCTATATTCCAACTGGCGGAAGGAGGCATTCAACACGGCGTAGAGTCCGAAGTGCTCTACCTGAGCAACACGGGGGCAGCCAGGGATCAACAAGTTGCGAATCATGTAGTCCACCGCTCCAAATTGGACTTTCATGCGTTGTCGACAGGGTTTTCTGTGTCGGCATTCAGGGACTTTTCAAGGCTTGCCAGCCAAGCCGACCTTGTGCATTACCATTTCCCGTGGCCGTTCATGGATGTCGTCCATTTCGCTACGAGATTGAAGAAGCCCACTGTCCTGAGTTATCACTCTGACATTGTTCGGCAGAAGTACCTTCTCCAGTTTTATCGCCCCCTTATGCACCGGTTTCTATCGCAAATCGACTGCATTGTTGCGGCCTCGCCCAACTACATAAAAAGCAGCCCGGTTCTAAGGAAATACCCGGATAAGGTAAGCGTTATCCCCTATGGCCTGGATCGGAAAACCTATGTCCAGCCTGACGCCAAAGTGCTTGATCATTGGCGGTCGAGGGTAGGTGGGCGCTTTTTCCTGTTCCTGGGTGTACTTCGCTACTACAAGGGCCTGCATATCCTGCTCGAGGCAATGGCTACTACGGACTTCCCCGTTGTGATTGCCGGAGCAGGCCCCATGGAGGATGAACTCAAGCGGCATGCCGCGCGCCTGAATTTGAAGAATTTGCATTTTGTCGGGAAAGTGAGCGAGGAAGATAAGGCGGCTCTCTTTCAGCTGTGCTACGCCGTGACATTTCCGTCACACCTGCGTTCGGAAGCATTCGGCATCTCTCTTCTCGAAGGCGCGATGTACGGCAAGCCTCTCATTTCCAGCGAGATTGGTACCGGCACGACCTATATAAACATCGACGGGGAAACTGGAGTCGTCATCCCCCCAAGCGACCCTCTGGCACTTCGTCACGCGATGGTAAAGCTATGGAACGATCCGGAACTTGCCAAGAAAATGGGGAAAAACGCCGAGCAACGTTTTGAAGAGATTTTCACCGCTGAGCGGATGACGGAGTCCTATGTCGAGCTTTATCGCAAGGTGCTGGCGAGTCGTGGGCATAAAGGAAGATAAACAGATGTATGTCAGGAGGAGGCTTGTCTGAGTCTACTTTCAAATAGCGTTACGGCACCACGATACAGCTCAATATCCGCAGGCACCAATTCTTCGATGATTGACCTGAGGTTCGTTGATTCTTTGACAATCTCGACAGGCTGATAGTTTCCGGCGCCTGCTATCAGATCCGATAGTACCATTTCGCTTTGTATCGACTCAGGGCGTTCGAGTCGTAGGCTGTTGAATATCAGGTCGACGGACTCTTCGTAACGTTCAAGCACTCCAAACGCGGTCAGGGTGGACAGTTGTTCGAGTGCTTGTTTTCCTGCGCTGGAAACATCAGGGACAGAGGCCTCAGGGTCGATAATAGGCCATATCTCTATCGGAAGAGATGCCGTGAGCGTGCGCGTCATGCCATTATTTATATAGGGGTGCGTCCGAACCGAAGGGTGACTAAAGAAGTCTTCTGCCTTCAGGCTTGACGCTAGCTTGGCGAGCTGCCAGTTGTTGCGTTCGATAATATCCGGACGATGAGCTCTCAAGAAGTTATACATTGATATCAGGCGACTTACCGGCTCTCTGAGGAGCGTTACTATTTGCTTTTCTCCAGGGACCAGCAAGCACGAGACAAGGTCGTAATGGCCGGAGAAGAATCTATATTTTGCAAGTGCTCCAGCAGCATGGTTCTTTAGTCCGTTGAATCTTTCTGGGCAGACGGACTCATTCGGAAAATGGCTGAGCAGAAGATGATGCAGTGTTGTGCCACCGGTTTTGGGGCTATGCATGAAAATCAGGCGAGGTGCTCTTAGGTCATTCCAGTCCGGAAAAGAGATGTCACCTTGTTGACGTGAGAGTTGTGGGTGTAGATTCAAGAACTCTTCGGATTCCAGAAGAGCCTTTCTGAGTGCGAGAGTGCTTTCATGCTGGCAGTGATAGTCAATGACTGCATTGTTCTCCGGGTCGCGCCCAAGAATAAAACGATAACCCCAAATTACCTGCTCACGTGAAATCATAAATGTTACCTGGCTTGATAGTGATAGCCGTTTCCTTTGGTCTTGTCGCAGTAATGACCGGGTCACGGTTATGCAAAGCACTACATGGCTCTGCTGTAGTGGTTGCTTGGTTCTATGAGCTCATAGCCTTCTTTAGTAAGTCTAGTGTTTCTATTATGTCCATCTGAGTGGTATTGATGGAGAGCTTAGGATCGAGTGGGGGTTCATAAGGGCTGCTCACACCTGTCATATTTGGTAGCTGCCCAGCGCGTGCCTTCTTGTAAAGCCCTTTCGGATCACGCTGCTCGCACACGGCCAGCGGCGTGTCGACGAACACTTCGATAAAGTTATCTTCTCCGATCAGTTCCCGGGCCATCTGGCGTTCTGCCCGGAAGGGGCTGATAAAGGCGGTCATCACGATCAGCCCGGCATCCATCATCAGTTTGGCTACTTCAGCCACGCGCCGAATATTTTCCACCCGGTCGGCATCGGTAAAGCCCAGGTCCTTGTTCAAGCCCTGGCGGACGTTGTCGCCATCGAGGATATAAGTGCGTTTGCCCAGTGCGTAAAGTTCTTTCTCCAGGGCGTTGGCGATGGTCGATTTTCCCGAGCCGGAAAGGCCGGTGAACCAGATGACCTTGCCTTTATGGCCATTGAGGCGTTCGCGGTCCTCGCGGGTAATGCTGAGTGCCTGGCGATGTACGTTTTGTGCGCGGCGCAGGTTGTGGCGGATCATGCCGGCGGCGACGGTGCTGTGGGTGTATTTGTCGACCAGCAGGAATCCGCCCAGGGTGTGTGATTGAGCGTAGGTATCGAAAACCAGTGGCTTGCTCAGTGCAAGGTTGGCCACTGCGATGTCGTTAAGCTGCAGCTGGCGGCACGATTCCTGAGCTTGGGTGTTGACGTCTATGCGGTGCTTTAGTGCGGTAAGGCTGGCGCTGGCCCATTGGTTCGCCAGTTTGATCTCGTAGGAGCGGCCTATCAGGCCAGGCTCGTCGTGCATCCAGACCAGGGTCGCTTCGAACTGGTCGGTTATTTCCAGTGGATGCTCGGCGCGGGCCAATATGTCGCCTCTTGAGGCGTCGATTTCGCGGTCCAGTACCAAGGTAATGGCATCGCCTGGATTGGCGTTTTCCAGATCGCCGTTGGCGGTGACGATGCGTGAGATTTTGGCTGTCTGCCCGGAAGCTGTTACTCGCACTTCGTTGCCGACGGCTAGCTGGCCTGAGGCCAATGTGCCGCTGAAGCCTCGGAAGCTGGCATCCGGCCGGTTGACCCATTGAACGGGAAAGACCGTTTTTAATTCCTTGGGGGGGCGAGGGTCGATGGTTTCCAGGCAGGCCATCAGGGTGGGGCCTTGGTACCAGGGTGTTTGCGCCGAGCGTGTGGTGATGTTGTCACCCTTGAGGGCTGACAAGGGAATGGCGGTGATGCTCCCGAATCCCAATGGTTCAGCCACAGCGTGGAAAGCCGCCAGCGTATCGGCGAACACCTGAGCGTCATACGCCACCAGGTCCATCTTGTTGATGGCGAGGACGATATGCCTAATGCCTACCAGCGATGCCAGGTAGGCGTGTCGTCGGGTTTGTGTCATCACGCCTTGGCGCGCGTCGATAAGCAGCACCGCGACGTCGGCGGTGGAGGCTCCCGTGATCATGTTGCGCGTGTACTGCTCGTGCCCTGGGGTGTCGGCCACGATGAATTTGCGATGCGGCGTGGAGAAAAACCGGTAGGCCACGTCGATAGTAATGCCCTGTTCCCGCTCTGCTGCGAGGCCATCGACCAGCAAGGCGAAGTCAATATCGTTGCCTTGGGTGCCGTGGCGTTTGGAGTCGGCCTGCAGGGTGCTCAACTGGTCGTCAAAAATCTGCTGAGTTTCCCAAAGCAGGCGACCAATGAGGGTGCTTTTACCATCATCCACACTGCCGCAGGTGATAAAACGCAGCAGGTCTTGGCTGGCTTGCTGCTCCAGCCATTGGGCAACTGTGGTTGTTTTGTGCGCTGTTTGTTCGGGCGAGGTACTTTTTTTGAGGCGTGCCATTAGAAGTAGCCCTCTTGTTTTTTCTTCTCCATGGAGCCAGCGCTGTCCGTGTCGATTCTGCGCCCCTGCCGTTCGGATTGGCGTGTGTTGATTATTTCCAACAGGATGTCTTCCGGCGTCTGCGCTTCTGATTCCACCGCTCCGGTAAGCGGGTAGCACCCGAGGGTACGAAAACGCACATTACGTATTTGAATCTCTTCGCCCGGCAGCAGTTTGCAGCGCTCATCGTCTACCAGCATGATCATTTCGGGGCGCACTACCACGGGCCGTGGCTTAGCAAAGTACAGCGGCACCATGGGGATGTTTTCCAGGTAGATGTACTGCCAGATATCGAGTTCGGTCCAGTTGGACAGAGGGAACACCCTGATACTTGCTTCCTGGCTTTTGCGGGTGTTGTAGAGGTTCCACAGTTCAGGGCGCTGGTTTTTCGGGTCCCAGCGATGGGTTGCGCTGCGAAACGAGAAGACGCGCTCCTTGGCGCGGGATTTTTCTTCATCGCGACGTGCGCCGCCAAAAACCAGATCAAACTTGTACTTATCCAGCGCTTGTTTGAGCCCTTCGGTTTTGGTGATGTCGGTATGCAGGGAGGAACCATGATCGAAGGGGTTGATGTTCTTTTCGATGGCGTCCGGATTGGTGTGCACCAGCAAGTCCATGCCGCTTTCGCGAGCCATGAAGTCACGGAACAAATACATCTCCTGAAACTTCCAGCGTGTGTCCACGTGCAGCAAGGGGAATGGTGGCGGTGAGGGATAGAAGGCTTTGCGGGCCAGGTGAAGCATGACGCCGCTGTCTTTACCGATGGAGTAGAGCATCGCCGGGTTCTGCGCTTCGGCCACCGCTTCACGGATGATATGTATGCTCTCTGCTTCCAGGCGTTTGAGGTGCGGGGATAGTCTGGGCGTTGACTGGCCATTTAATGCGTCGAACCCGTGGAGCTTGAGATCCGCCGGCAGCACCGGCTGGTAGGCCTGCGGGCATAGGTGGATATCAGGCATGCTGGCTGTATTCCGCATTAAGGCTACCAGCGCGCCATGCGGGAACACGGCGACGGGTTTACCAATATGTTGCTGCAATGCGATTAAGGCTGTGCGGATTGCCTCCTGCTCGACATGCGCTAATGGCACCCAGAAGCGCGCACCTCTGGCATCGTTCGCGTGCAGGCAAGGCTTGCCGCTGGGTAATGGGCTCAGTTGTGCGAACAGCACCCTGTCACGCCGCTTGCGGGCTTGCTCCATGGCCCAGGTCAGCACAATCCTGTTTGTTGCGCGGCCACTTTCGTCTTGTAGCCCATCTTCGGCCAATTCGGCAGGTAGCAGACCGTGAGCGTTCAGGCGTCGCTCAGCCGTGCGTTTGCTATCGGTCTCGCCACAGGCTTTGAGGTGCTCGTAGGCGCTCTCGGTGTCCCAAGTCTGCTCGGCCTCAAGTCCCATCAAGACATTTGCAAGATCTGTCGTAGTTTGTGTCATTTCAACTCCTGCCGATAAATCTCGCGTGATAGGATTCGATGATCGAATTAAATCACATGGATTTACATTATGCGACAGAGTGAGCCGATGGATTTGTTTACCCATTTATTGCAAATCGCTCGCCAGGCGGGCGATGCCATCATGGCGATCTACAGCAGCGGGCACAGCGGTGTTCGCGAGAAAGCAGATCAGAGCCCGGTTACTGAGGCGGATCTAGCAGCTCATGCTGTCTTGGCCAAAGCCCTTGGCTCATTGTTACCGACTTATCCGGTGGTGTCGGAAGAAGACGAGAACTCACTTGTGCATCGCCATGGTGCTGGAAGTTTTTGGCTAATTGATCCGCTTGATGGCACCAAGGAATTTATCGCGCGTAATGGCGAGTTCACGGTCAACATCGCACTTATCGAGCACGGGCGCAGCGTGCTAGGTGTGGTGTATGCACCAGCTATCGACTGCATGTATTGGGGTGGAGCTGGTTTGGGCGCATTCAGAATGACAGCCACCGAGACGCAGTCAATTAAGGTGAGCGCGGATGATGCGAGTGGTGATTGCCGCGTTGTGGCCAGCAAGAGCCATTTGAACGCCGAAACACAAACGTTCATTGACCGACTGGGATCAGTCAGCCTGGTGCAGGCTGGTAGTTCGTTGAAATTTTGCCGAGTGGCAGAGGGGATGGCTGACATCTATCCGCGCCTGGCACCCACTTGTGAATGGGACACTGCGGCCGCACAGGCGGTCCTTGAGGGGGCGGGTGGTGTCGTGCTGGATCAAGATGGTAATCCCCTGTGCTACGGCAAGCCTGAGGTGCTGAACCCATCTTTCATCGCTACGCGCAGCACTGCACTTATCCCCGCATGATCGACTGGGGATATTCACTGGCGGGGGCTTTGACCGGGTTCGTGGTTGGCTTAACCGGAGTTGGCGGCGGTGCCTTGATGACGCCAATCCTGCTGCTGGTATTTGGAGTGTCTCCGATCACTGCCATTGCAACCGACTTGTGGTTTGCAGCCATTACCAAGCTTGTGGGTGCACGGGTTCATCACACTAACGGTCAAGTGGACTGGCAGGTAGCCAAGCGCTTGTGGTTAGGCAGTCTACCGCTGGCATTGTTCATCGTAGTGATTGTCAGCTTGGGCGCGCAGGTGGCCAAGGTGGACTGGCTAACCAAGGCAATCGGTGTGGTGGTGTTGATCACTGCTGTGGGGCTGCTAGCCGCGCCAAGGTTGATGGCTTTTGCCCGAAACCGGCGCGTTAGCCATGCAGAGCGTTTCAAAGCCATGCAGCCTGGATTGACTGTGATTTCAGGTGCGCTGCTGGGGCTCTGTGTTGCCTTGACATCTGTGGGGGCCGGAGCGCTGGGTAGTGTTATGTTGCTGTTTCTCTACCCCCTGCGCATGACCCCCCACCGCTTAGTCGCTACCGATATTGTGCATGCCATCCCGCTTGCAGTCGTTGCAGGGCTGGGCTATCTGTTTGCTGGCATGGTGGATTGGTGGATGTTGGTCAGCCTGTTGCTAGGCTCCGTCCCAGCGGTGTTGCTTGGGAGTTTGCTGGCTGGAAAAGTTTCGGGCCGTTGGATTCAGATTGGCTTAGCGCTAGTTCTGATTGTGGCGGGGGTAAAAGTGCTTGCATGACATTCCCTCCCCAGCATTGCGACTGCTCGCGGCAGTCATAAAGTGCCTTGCCGGGCGTGGCTATAAACCTAACCACTGATACCAGTGGGGCATTGCGCGCTGGGCTGGTGATCAGTTGAGGTGTCAGTGCCGGTGGGGAAATTTTCCATCAGCACCAGCCGTAAAGCTCAAGGCTCAGCAGGGTAAGTGAGCCGCGAGTTGTGCCGGGTCATGTGCTTTGAGCAATCGTAGGCCGATGATCCATGGCTACATATCGCGCGTTTTTGCTTCTCGACGAGCTTTCATCTCATGGAACCAATGCCCTCGCGTCGCGGCCGGGAACTCGATTTGACCGATGGTTTTCTCCCTTCCAAAACGGTGGGGTTTCCCTGGCTTTCGCACTTCTGAAAGGTCAACGTCATCTGCAATGCTGATGTGCAGCTTGCGGCCTAGCCCTGAGCGACGGTTACCGTAAATGCTGACCGAGTCAGTCGACTGGTGCCCCATAATGTAAGCAATGGCTTCAGCGCTTTCACCTGATGCCTTTAGGGTTGAACCGACTTGATGGCGAAAGCTCTTCAGCGTTGGATGCTGCTTGCGTCTTGGCCAGAGCGCTCGGCACTCCTTTCTCAGGCGATCTCGAATTGCGGTATTTGTGCGTGGGCAGTTGCTCATCCAGGATGCTGCTTGCTTGACCAGATGAAGCACTTTGGGATTATCGATTACGAGTGTCCGGTCTGCTCCGCGATGTAGCGGTGCGCTCTTCTTGCCGCCAATGATGTGCACGTGGTCATCCACCACCGTGATCGTGCGCATTTCGCAAGGGCGCGCTCCCAGGCAGTTCGCCAGGATCAGCGACGCGGCTTCATCTATAAAGCGCTTTTCATGCAGGTGTTTGTACAGGGCTTTGAAGTCTGTATGGGGGACGGCGCGAGCTTTGCCGGGTTTCGGTTTGCGAGCCAGCTTGGAGTCTGGCGCGGTAACAGGATTGACTACCTGGTCGATTGCTTTAACCGTTTCGCGATTACCGCGGGTGAGTTGGTCGTTCTTTAAGGCGCTCTTCAGTGTGCTAAATGAGTTTGGTTGGTACTCGTGAGCACTCGCAAGCAAAGCCGCGCAGATCTGCGCTGAAGTAGGATCGTCCTCACCGCAGCGAGTCCGATAAAAATTGCGCGCACGAGTTTGGTATTTCTGCAGGGTAATGGGGTGCATGGTTGTCGCCTCTTCTTATTGTTTTGATGACAAAAGCAGCCGCATTCGCGAATAGGTCGTTGGATCAGTTCTGGCTACGCTGAAATTCACTACGCATTCGCTTCGTGCATTTCTCGCTTCGTCACAACTGCTCCAACGCCCCCATACTCGCGCCGCGAGTATGGGGTTGCGCGCTCTTACTCACGCGACACGCCTTCATCTACATTCAGCGTGCCGGTGGAGCAAGAGCGCGCACAAGCGGTTTGTCATCAAAAAATGAAAGCAGCCAGCGCGCAGCGCTGAACGAGCGAGTAGGCGATACCCAAGGGTTATCGTAGGAAGGGACAAAGCTAGAAAGACTGGCCACTACAGGCAAAGTCAGTTATTCGTATTTCAGATAACTATATGATTTATATCAGTTTGATATGGTTAATATAACCGAAAAAGCAGTGCCCGGGCGGGCGCTGTCGCTGCCTTTACTGGCGCTCAGAGTGGCAGTAAAGGCATTCGAAATGCCTCTACGGGCACAGTAAGTGCCTATCCGGGCTCTGCATTTGCACCCCCAAGTATGCTCGCGATACTAGAGGTGTATCGCATGTCATACCCCCGTCGTATCGCGTCCGGTATTGCGACACTCAATGTGTGTCGCAATGTCGTTTTGCGATACGACCCGAGTGTCGCATTCGTGCGCTGTCATATGCCGTGCGTGCCGCATTAAGGCTTGTCACACTCACTGAGTGTCGCAACTGCTTGTGCGATATGTTGTGGTATCGCATTTGGCGTGTAGGGCGATGATGCTTGCGCTGAGGCTGCTGACGGCCAGTCGATTCAGCAGTGGGCTCTCAACGTGATTAGTGGCCATCGCTGAAAAAGTCATCGCGAGTAGTGGCCGGATTGATGCTCAATGCAGTCGGTCGGGTGCTGGGTGATACCCCGATGTTAGAAATACTCGATATTCCATCAGCGACTGATAGCCGTCATCAGCGCGGAACGACGCGATGACATAGAAACTGCCACTGTAGGTATGGAATACCCAGAACTCGCCCTCCTGTGCCACACGCAAGATGACTGATGTGCGGATCAGGTGCCCATCAGTAAATCGTTCCCATACCGGGGCCGCCCGGATATGCCGATGCGTCAGGGCTATACAGCAGCAGGCAATGATGCGGGCTTCGGTTAGATACGCCGTAACCGGTTTGCTGAATGTGTAGGCCAATGCCTCATTCAGCAGCTGCTCATCGGTTGCAGGCACTGGCCGCATCGTTGCTCCTTAGATATTGATTATTAGCTGTGGGTCGAAGCCCGTGCATTCGCCTGGATACCCCCTGGGGTTACAAACGATCCGTGTTCCAGCTTCGTGATAGTCAACCGGGGTATGTGAGTGGCCGTGTACCCACAGTGCCACCCGATTTCCGCCCATAAGATCAATCCACTCATTTGTGCGGATTCCACGCCATCCGGCCACCCAGTCCACGCTTATCCGGCCGGGCATTCCACGCACATCTGGCCATCTGTTCCAAGACCATTCGGACAGGCAGTCGGAGCGCAGCGACGCAGGGATGGCATTGTTATTCCGAGGTGCCCGGCGTCGTCAATTTCTTCGCCCGTTTACGCATCGATTCGCCCTTGAGGTTGATCCGGTAAGCGTTGTGCACCAGGCGGTCGAGGATGGCGTCGGCCAGGGTCGGATCGCCGATCAGTTCGTGCCAGTTGTCCACCGGCATCTGGCTGGTGACCAGGGTCGAGCGCTGGCCGTAGCGATCATCCAGTAGCTCCAGCATGTCGCGACGCTGTTCGGCGGTGAACGGGGCCAGACCCCAGTCATCGAGGATCAGCAGGTCGGTCTTGGCGTAGCTGCTCATCAGCTTGGCGAAGCGCCCGTCGCCGTGGGCCAGGCCCAACTCCTCCAGTAGGCGCGGCAAGCGCAGGTAACGCACGCTGTAGCCATCTCGGCAGGCCTGGTGGGCCAGGGCGCAGGCCAGCCAGGTTTTGCCCACGCCGGTGGGGCCGCCGATGATCAGGTTGAGGCCGTCGCGTAGCCACTGGCCGCCGCTCAGTTGCAGGATCAGC
>Ga0180008_1002267_pt1 | contig 10589 bp, 10 predicted proteins | sample MM_PW_MetaG_FD_121121 | JGI IMG/M metagenome (GOLD analysis project Ga0180008, IMG submission 121121) | Groundwater microbial communities from the Aspo Hard Rock Laboratory (HRL) deep subsurface site, Sweden - MM_PW_MetaG | ecosystem: Environmental > Aquatic > Deep subsurface > Groundwater... | reverse complement strand
GCTGGATGGACTGGCGCGCCTCAGCTCCGAACACCCGGCGACTGATGGCTCGGCGCGCCTATTGGTAGAGCTGGCCGACAAGCAGATGGTGGAAAGCGTACTGCTGCCGCGCGACGGCCTGTGTGTCTCCAGCCAGGTCGGTTGCGCGGTGGGCTGTGTGTTCTGCATGACCGGTAAGAGCGGCCTGCTGCGCCAGCTGACCACCAGCGAAATTCTTGCTCAGGTGGCATTGGCCCGGCGTTTTCGCGCGGTAAAAAAAGTAGTGTTTATGGGCATGGGTGAGCCGGCGCATAACCTGGATAACGTGCTGGAGGCGATCAACCTGCTCGGCACTGAAGGTGGCATCGGTCAGCGCAACCTGGTGTTTTCTACCGTCGGCGACCCACGGGTGTTCGAGCGTCTGCCGCAGCAGCAGGTCAAGCCGGCGCTGGCGCTGTCGCTGCATACCACCGATGCCGAGCTGCGCCAGGCGCTGCTACCACGCGCGCCGCGCATCGATCCTGAAGAACTGGTGGCGCTGGGCGAAACCTACGCGCGGCAGATCGACTATCCGATCCAATACCAGTGGACGCTGCTCAAAGGCATCAACGACAGCCAAGAGGAAATGGACGGCATCCTGCGCCTGCTCAAGGGCAAGTACGCGATCATGAACCTGATCCCCTACAACAGCCTGGAAGCTGACGAGTTCCAACGCCCCGATGGCGACCGTATCGTGCAGATCGTGCGCTACCTGCACAGCCGTGGCGTGCTGACCAAGGTGCGCAACTCGGCGGGCCAGGACATTGACGGCGGCTGCGGGCAGCTGCGGGCGCGGGCAACTGAGGTGCTCGATCGGCGCAAAAACCGTGTTTGAGTGATGGCAGCACTGTTGCAGTCGCGGCTAAAGCCCCTCCCACGCAAAGTAAGCACCAACAAAAATGCCCGCAGTGCGCGGGCATTTTTTATCGCGGTCTACTTAGTAGTAGGCGTTTTCCTTGATGCTGTGATCGGTCACATCACGCACGCCTTTTAGCTCGGGGATACGCTCCAGCAGGGTCTTCTCGATGCCCTCTTTAAGGGTCAAGTCGACCTGACCGCAGCCCTGGCAGCCGCCACCGAACTTCAGCACGGCAATACCGTCGTCAACCACGTCGATCAGGCTGACTTCGCCGCCATGGCTGGCCAGACCCGGGTTGATCTCGGTCTGCAGGTAGTAGCTGATGCGCTCGTTGATCGGGCTGTCTTCATTGACCATCGGCACCTTGGCGTTCGGCGCCTTGATGGTCAGCTGGCCGCCCATACGGTCGGTGGCGTAATCGACCACTGCATCGTCAAGAAACGGCTCGCTGACCGCATCGATCCACGCAGTAAAGGTGGCCAGGCCTAGGGCAGTGTCTTCAGCTTTCTGCTCGCCTGGCTTGCAATAGGCAATGCAGGTTTCGGCGTACTGGGTGCCTGGCTGGGTGATAAACACACGAATGCCGATGCCCGGGGTGTTCTGCTTGCTCAGCAGATCAGCCAGATAATCGTGGGCAGCGTCGGTAATGGTAATGGTGCTCATGGCAACTCCTCGCAAACATGGGCGCAGTGTACGCCACTCGCCAGCGCCGGCAAAGTCCTAGCGTTTTAGTAGGAATAACATCAGCCGCACTTATGCAGCGTCCTGCTCGCGCCCAATGAACGCCGCAATCGCTTCAGCCGCGCTGAGCAGGTGCTGGGAATGAGTGAAACCTGAGCTTTTCAGCGGTTTGAGATCGTGATCGCCGGCCGTTAGCCAATGCAGTTTGATCGCCCCAGACAGCGCATAGCCCTCAACCGTCTGACGATTACCCAGCGCATCGCGTTCGCCCTGGATGATCAGCGTCGGGGTTTTCAACTCGGCCAGGTGCGCGACACGCGGCTTCTCCGGTTTGCCAACGGCGTAGAAGGGATAACCCAGACACACCAACGCGTCGACGCTCAACTCATCGGCCAGCAGGCTGGCCATGCGCCCGCCCATTGACTTGCCGCCAATCGCCAGCGGCCCTGCGACCTGTTGGCGCACCTGGTGGTAGACCTCACGCCACTGCTCAAGCAATTGCGCCTGAGGATTGGGCGGACGTTTCTTGCCGTCCTGCCGCCGGGCGGCCATGTAGGCAAACTCGAAACGCAGCAGCGCAACCCCACGGGCGACAAGGTTTTGCGCCATGTGTTGCATAAATTCGCTGTCCATCGGCGCGCCGGCACCATGGGCCAGGATCAAGGTCGTTCGCGGCTCGCCTCGCGGGCGATCCCACAGCCAGCCCTCCGGGCTCTGTTCCTGCACGTATTGATCCCCGTCAATACCCGCTTCCCTTGCTTTGCTCATGCTTGCCTCGCTTAAAGAATCCGTTGGACTGCGGCGCTGATCGTACAGGCGCGCAGCCGCTGATTTTCGATGATCTGCCTATAACCGTGGATGGAAGCCCAGACATGAACACAACCAGCAGCAGCGCCTACAACTACAAGGTGGTGCGCCAATTCGCCATCATGACAGTGGTGTGGGGCATTGTCGGGATGGGGCTCGGCGTGTTTATCGCCGCGCAACTGGCTTGGCCCGAACTCAACTTCAACCTGCCGTGGACCAGCTTCGGGCGCCTACGCCCGCTGCATACCAACGCGGTCATCTTCGCCTTCGGCGGGTGCGCACTGTTCGCCACCAGTTACTACGCCGTGCAGCGCACTTCACAGGCCACGCTATTCGCGCCCAAGCTCGCCGCCTTTACCTTCTGGGGTTGGCAGCTGGTGATTGTACTGGCAGCCATCAGCCTGCCGATGGGCTGGACCAGCTCCAAGGAATACGCCGAGCTGGAATGGCCGATCGACATTCTGATCACCATTGTCTGGGTCAGCTACGCCATAGTGTTCTTCGGCACGGTGATGAAGCGTAACGTCAGCCACATCTATGTGGGCAACTGGTTCTTCGGTGGTTTTATCCTCACCGTGGCGTTGCTGCATCTGGTCAACAACCTGGAAGTCCCCGTCACTCTGACCAAGTCCTACTCGGCCTATGCAGGTGCGACCGACGCGATGATTCAGTGGTGGTACGGCCACAACGCTGTGGGCTTTTTCCTCACCGCGGGCTTTCTCGGCATGATGTATTACTTCGTGCCTAAGCAAGCGGCCCGTCCGGTGTACTCCTATCGCCTGTCGATTGTGCACTTCTGGGCGCTGATTGCCGTGTACATCTGGGCCGGCCCGCACCACCTGCACTACACCGCGCTGCCAGATTGGGCGCAGAGCCTGGGCATGGTGATGTCGCTGATCCTCCTGGCACCAAGCTGGGGCGGCATGATCAACGGCATGATGACCCTCTCTGGCGCCTGGCATAAGTTGCGCACCGACCCGATCCTGCGCTTCCTCGTGGTGTCGCTGGCGTTCTACGGCATGTCGACCTTCGAAGGCCCGATGATGGCCATCAAGACCGTCAACGCGCTGTCCCACTACACCGACTGGACCATCGGCCACGTACATGCCGGCGCCCTCGGCTGGGTCGCCATGGTGTCCATCGGCTCGCTGTATCACATGCTGCCCAAGGTCTTCGGCCGCGACGAGATGCACAGCATCGGCCTGATCAACGTGCACTTCTGGTTCGCCACCATCGGCACCGTGCTCTACATCGCCTCGATGTGGGTTAACGGCATCGCCCAGGGCCTGATGTGGCGTGCAGTCAACGAAGACGGCACCCTCACCTACTCCTTCGTCGAAGCACTGGAAGCCAGCCACCCCGGCTTTGTGGTGCGGGTAATCGGCGGCGCGATCTTCTTTGCCGGCATGTTGGTGATGGCCTGGAACGTCTGGCAAACCGTGCGTCATACCAAGGCCGCTGAAATGGAAGCCGCCGCGCAGTTTTCGCTTGAGGGAGCTCACTGATGAGACACGAAATACTCGAGAAGAACATCGGCCTGATGGCGCTGATGATGGTCCTGGCCGTGAGCATCGGCGGCCTGACGCAGATCGTCCCGCTGTTCTTCCAGGACGTCACCAATGAGCCGGTAGCGGGCCTCAAGCCCTATACCGCGCTGCAACTGGAAGGTCGTGACATTTATATCCGCGAAGGCTGCGTGGGCTGCCATTCGCAGATGATTCGCCCGTTCCGCGCCGAAACCGAGCGCTACGGCCACTACTCGGTGGCAGGCGAAAGCGTTTACGACCACCCCTTCCTCTGGGGCTCCAAGCGTACCGGGCCGGACCTGGCGCGCGTGGGCGGTCGCTACTCGGATGAATGGCACCGTGCGCACCTGTATAACCCGCGCAACGTGGTGCCGGAGTCGAAGATGCCAGCCTACCCATGGCTGGTAGAAAGCACCCTGGATGGCCAACACACTCCGGCCAAGATGAAAGCCCTGCGCATGCTGGGCGTGCCTTACAGCGATGAGGACATTGCCGGTGCCGCTAGCGCGGTTAAGGGCAAGAGCGAGATGGACGCCATGGTCGCCTACCTGCAAGTGCTCGGCATTGCCGTGAAGAACAAGAGGTAGCGCCATGTCATTCGAACTTATTGATATAGGAACGCTGCGCGGCATAGGTACGGCACTGGTTCTGCTGTCCTTTGTTTGCGTCACCCTGTGGGCGTACAGCGGCAAGCGCCGCCTGGCCTTCGACCAGGCAGCACAACTGCCCTTTGCCGATGAACCCAAGCTGGCTGCACCAAGGAGCAAGACCCCATGAGCACGTTCTGGAGCTGGTACATCACCCTGCTGACTGTCGGCACTCTGCTCGCCCTGTCCTGGCTGATTTTCGCCACCCGCAAAAGCGAAGTTCACAAGAACCCAACTGATCAGACCATGGGTCATGCCTTCGATGGCATCGAGGAATATGACAACCCGCTGCCCAAGTGGTGGTTCATGCTGTTTGTCGGCACCATCGTCTTCTCCATTGGTTACCTGGTGCTGTACCCCGGCCTGGGCAACTGGAAAGGTGTGCTGCCGGGCTATGAAGGCGGCTGGACTCAGGTCAAGCAGTGGCAGCATGAAGTCGACAAGGCTGACGAGCTGTATGGGCCAATCTTCGCCAAATATGCTGCCATGCCCCTGGAAGAAGTGGCCAAAGACGAGCAAGCGTTGAAAATGGGCGGCCGCATGTTTGCCACCTATTGCTCGGTCTGCCACGGCTCCGACGCCAAAGGTGCAGTGGGCTTCCCTAACCTGACTGACAGCCACTGGCGCTGGGGCGGCGAGCCGGAAACCATCAAAACCACCATCCTCAATGGCCGTATGGGCGCCATGCCGGCGTGGGCAGCGGTGATTGGCGAAGACGGCGTGCAACAAGTGGCAGCTTACGTGCGTAAGGATCTGGCCGGCTTGCCACTGCCAGCCGACAAGCCGTATGACCTGGATAAAGGGGCGGCGATTTATGCAGCCAACTGCCTGGCCTGCCACGGCGCCGAAGGTAAGGGCATGGCCGTACTGGGTGCGCCAGACCTGACCAGCCCAGCGGGCTGGATCTACGGCAGCAGCCTGGTGCAACTGCAACAAACCATCCGCCATGGCCGTAACGGCCAGATGCCGGCGCAGGATCAATACCTAGGCAACGACAAAGTGCATCTGCTCGCCGCTTATGTGCTCAGCCTGAGCCAGCAAGATCGCAACGGCGCAACGCAATAATCACCCCCTCAGCAATACTGCCTGGCGATCCCGTATCGCCAGGCAGCCTAAACAGCCTCTCCTCACGCCTCAAACCCCGCCAAGTCATGCGACCCAAGGTCGCACCCTTCCGACCAACTGCACGCACAGGCTTTGACTTGAGCTAATCTTGTCGACAGTCGCCACCTGCCATAACTCCAAGGCGATTCCTATCTTCGCGCTATGCCGTTTTAAGGTGTTTGTTGCTTGCAGCAATGCCTTGTGACAAAGGCATTACATGCTTGTTAAGAGCCCTGAAAGCCCTATCGCGCCGGCTTGTGTCGTTGCAATGAGAATCTGCTTTCTACATACTTGCCGCCGATTTTTGCCCCTAAAAAATCCATTAACCGTGGAACCCATAATGAGCACAGCAATCAGTCAGACTGCTTATAACTACAAGGTGGTTCGCCAATTCGCCGTAATGACGGTGATTTGGGGAGTCATTGGCATGGCTCTAGGTGTTTTCATCGCCGCACAACTCGTGTGGCCTGAACTCAACCTAGGCATGGAATGGACGACCTTTGGCCGTCTACGTCCGCTTCACACCAACGCGGTAATCTTCGCCTTCGGCGGTTGCGCACTGTTTGCCACGTCTTACTACGTGGTGCAGCGCACGTGCCAAACGCGCCTGATTTCCGATGGTCTGGCTGCTTTCACCTTCTGGGGCTGGCAAGCCGTAATCGTCGCAGCGGTCATCACCCTGCCGATGGGTTACACCGGCACCAAAGAGTACGCTGAGCTTGAGTGGCCGATCGATATCCTCCTGGGTATCGTCTGGGTGACTTACGCAGTGGTGTTCTTCGGCACTGTGGCCAAGCGTAAAACCAAGCACATCTATGTCGGCAACTGGTTCTACGGTGCCTTCATTCTGGTGACCGCAATGCTGCACATCGTCAACAGCGCGGCCGTTCCGGTCAGCCTGTTCAAGTCCTACTCGGCTTATGCCGGTGCGACTGATGCGATGATTCAGTGGTGGTACGGGCACAACGCCGTAGGCTTCTTCCTGACCACCGGCTTCCTGGGGATGATGTACTACTTCGTACCCAAGCAGGCTGAGCGTCCGATCTACTCCTACCGCTTGTCCATCGTGCACTTCTGGGCGCTGATCACCCTGTATATCTGGGCTGGCCCGCACCACCTGCACTACACCGCACTTCCGGATTGGGCGCAGTCCCTCGGTATGGCGATGTCGATCATTCTGCTGGCACCGAGCTGGGGCGGCATGATCAACGGCATGATGAGCCTGTCTGGCGCCTGGCATAAGCTGCGTACCGACCCAATCCTACGCTTCCTGGTGGTATCGCTGGCGTTCTACGGCATGTCGACCTTCGAAGGTCCGATGATGGCGATCAAGACCGTCAACGCTCTCTCCCACTACACCGACTGGACCATCGGCCACGTACACGCCGGCGCTCTCGGCTGGGTAGCGATGATCTCCATCGGCGCGCTGTACCACATGCTGCCTAAAGTGTTTGGTCGCCCACAGATGCACAGCGTCGGCCTGATCAACGCACACTTCTGGTTGGCCACCATCGGTACCGTGCTGTACATCGCCTCCATGTGGGTCAACGGCATTACCCAGGGTTTGATGTGGCGTGCAGTCAACGAAGACGGCACCCTCACCTACTCCTTCGTTGAAGCGCTGGAAGCCAGCCACCCAGGTTATGTGGTGCGTATGATCGGCGGCGCGTTCTTCGTCACCGGCATGCTGCTGATGGCTTACAACACCTACCGTACCGTGCGTGCCGCGAAAGCTTCTGAATACGAAGCAGCTGCACAGATTCCAGCCGGAGTAGCGCACTGATGAAACACGAAATTATTGAGAAAAATATTGGCCTGATGGCGCTGCTGATGGTTCTAGCCGTCAGCATCGGCGGCCTGACTCAAATCGTTCCGCTGTTTTTCCAGGACGTCACCAATGAGCCGGTGGAAGGCCTCAAGCCTTACACCGCGCTGCAACTGGAAGGCCGCGATGTTTACATCGCCAACGGTTGTGTCGGCTGCCACTCGCAGATGATCCGTCCGTTCCGTGCGGAAACCGAGCGTTATGGCCACTATTCGGTCGCCGGTGAAAGCGTTTGGGACCACCCGTTCCTGTGGGGCTCCAAGCGTACCGGTCCGGACTTGGCCCGTGTTGGCGGTCGTTACTCGGATGAGTGGCAGCGTGCGCACCTGTATAACCCGCGCAACGTCGTGCCTGAATCGAAAATGCCGGCTTACCCCTTCCTGGTTGAGCACAAGCTTGACGGCAAGGACACCGCCAAGAAGATGGAAGTCATGCGTGGCTTTGGCATCCCTTACACCGATGAAGACATCGCAGGTGCTAAGGATGCAGTAAAAGGCAAAACCGAAATGGACGCACTGGTTGCGTACCTGCAGGTTCTCGGCACTTCCATCAAGAACAAACGGTAACGCTCAATGGATATCGGGACTATTCGCGGCATAGGCACAGCAGTGGTATTCATCGCTTTCATTAGCGTGGTGCTCTGGGCTTACAGCAGCAAGCGTAAATCCAGCTTCGACGAGGCCGCCAACCTGCCCTTCGCCGACGATCCCAAACCCAATGAGCGTGACGAGCAATCTTCCAGGAGCAATAACCAATGACCACGTTCTGGAGTTGGTACGTAACCATTCTGTCGCTGGGCACCATCTTCGCCCTGACTTGGCTAGTGTTCGGCACCCGCAAGGGCCAGCGCCAGGACACTACCGAAGAAACCATGGGCCATACCTTTGACGGTATCGAAGAGTATGACAACCCACTGCCTAAGTGGTGGTTCATGCTGTTTGTCGGCACCATCGTCTTCGCCCTCGGCTACCTAGTCCTGTACCCAGGCCTGGGTAACTGGAAAGGTCTGCTGCCGGGCTACGACTACCTCGACAGCAAAGCAGAAACCCCATTTGCCACCAACGTGGAAATCGCTGGCGGTGCTGAGCGCAATGCCGGCTGGACCGGTGTGCACCAGTGGGAAAAAGAGATGGCCAAGGCCGATGCCCAGTACGGGCCGATCTTCGCCAAATACGCAGCCATGCCAATTGAGCAAGTGGCCCAGGACGAGCAAGCGCTGAAAATGGGCGGCCGCCTGTTTGCTTCCAACTGCTCGGTCTGCCACGGCTCTGATGCCAAGGGTGCTTACGGCTTCCCTAACCTGACCGACAACGACTGGCTGTATGGCGGCGAACCGGAAACCCTCAAGACCACCATCATGGGCGGCCGTCAGGCAGCTATGCCAGCGTGGAAAGACATCATCGGTGAAGAAGGCATCCGCAACGTTGCCGGCTACATCCGTACGCTGTCTGGCTTGAAGAATCCGCAGGGCATCGAAGTTGACCTTGCCGCAGGTCAAAACATCTTTGCGAGCAATTGTGCAGTCTGTCATGGCGCTGAAGGTAAGGGCCAACAGGCCATGGGCGCACCGAATCTGACTGACAAAGTCTGGCTCTACGGTTCCAGCTTCGCTCAGGTTCAACAAACTCTGCGTTATGGCCGTAACGGCAAGATGCCAGCCCAGGCTGACTTCCTGGGCAACGATAAAGTGCATTTGCTGGCCGCTTATGTGTACAGCCTGTCGCAAGGCAAAACCGAGAAGTAATTCTTGGACTCGGCAGGCGCGACCGCAGGTCGCACCTGCCGAGTGATCGTCAGGCGTACCATAGCGCAAGAGCACGTATGACCCCGGCCGGCACGTATCGACCAGGGCAGCCATCCAACCGCCGTGGTACGCACTGATGAGCACACAGATCCCCGTTAAAGACGTCACTCCTGCCCAGGCCAAGGTCGAAGTTGTTGACCTGTACGCCAACCGCGAAAAAATCTACACCCGCTCCTTCACCGGCATCTTCCGCAACTTGCGCATGCTCGGTGGCGCAGCCCTCTTCCTGCTGTATTTCGGCACTGTATGGTTGACCTGGAATGGCCGTCAGGCTGTTTGGTGGGACCTGCCGGAACGCAAATTTCATATCTTCGGGGCCACCTACTGGCCACAAGACTTTGTACTGCTCTCAGCACTGCTGATCATCGCCGCCTTCGGTTTGTTCTTTATCACCGTATTCGCCGGGCGCGTCTGGTGCGGCTACACCTGCCCGCAGAGCGTATTCACCTGGGTCTTCATGTGGGCTGAAAAGATCACCGAAGGTGATCGCAATCAGCGCATGAAACTCGACAAAACCCCGATGACCTCGCAGAAATTTCTGCGCAAGCTGGCCAAACACAGCATCTGGGTGGGCGTTTCACTGGTCACCGCGATTACCTTCGTCGGTTACTTCACCCCGATCCGCGATCTGATCCCCGATCTATTCACCCTGCAAGCTGGCGGCTGGGCACTGTTCTGGGTGGGCTTCTTTACCCTGGCCACCTACGGCAACGCCGGCTATCTGCGTGAGCAGGTGTGCATCTACATGTGCCCTTATGCACGCTTCCAGAGCGTAATGTTCGACCAGGACACCCTGATCGTGTCCTACGACCCTCGCCGCGGCGAGCAGCGTGGCCCGCGTAAGCGTGATGCTGATTACAAGGCTGAAGGCCTGGGTGACTGCATCGACTGCAAGATGTGCGTACACGTCTGCCCGACCGGTATCGATATTCGCGACGGCCTGCAGATTGAATGCATCGGTTGCGCGGCCTGTATCGACGCCTGCGACAGCATCATGGAAAAGATGAACTACCCGAAGGGGCTGATCAGCTACACCACCGAACACAACCTCTCCGGGCAAAAGACCCACTTGATACGCCCCCGCCTGATTGGCTACGCCATCGCCCTGCTGGCCATGTTCTGCGTATTCAGCTGGGCCATCGTCGATCGCTCACTAGTAGAGTTGGATGTACTCAAAGACCGCGTGCTCTACCGTGAAAACGAAGAAGGCCGGATCGAGAACGTCTACACCCTGAAAATCATGAACAAGGCCCAACACGAAGTGACCTATCGGATCGAAGCCGATGGCCTCGACGGCCTGGTGTATGAAGGCAAGCGT
>Ga0180008_1002266_pt1 | contig 10594 bp, 12 predicted proteins | sample MM_PW_MetaG_FD_121121 | JGI IMG/M metagenome (GOLD analysis project Ga0180008, IMG submission 121121) | Groundwater microbial communities from the Aspo Hard Rock Laboratory (HRL) deep subsurface site, Sweden - MM_PW_MetaG | ecosystem: Environmental > Aquatic > Deep subsurface > Groundwater... | reverse complement strand
TAAGGCCTGTTTTTTGTTTTGGAGATTATCTAGATGATTTACATAGTGCTTTAACAAAAGTTATCTATATTCTGTATAACAATATAGTAAAGAATGAACATATAAAATTAAATGTTTTATTAGATAGAGATATACATAAGTCTTATACAAGAGTAGAGAATGTATCTAATATACTATTAGATATTATAGAAAAATTTCATAATGAAAACTTTACATGTTTAGAGTTCAATGTGGGAGAAAATTTTAAGAATTCAAAAAACTGGGATAGTTTATTAGAACTGATTGCAGGAGTTTTTGTTAATGAGATAAATGTAAAGCAAGAAAGAGTTTATGAAACTTTCAATGAAGATGTTGTATTTAATAAAGATTTAGATTATTTACACTATCATAATATAGATGATAAAAAGCTTATATACAATGAATTATATTTCTTTAGACAAGGCAGATATATTAACATTGGAAAGGGAGTAAAGAGAACATTGAAAAGTGTGATTGAGAATAGCGGCATAAAGCCTTATTGGATTTGACAATGTTTATATTTTTTTTGGGACCCGATTGTTCAGGAAAAGATTTGTTGATGCATGAACTTAGCAGGACAATAAATTATAAATATTTTATGAGTCCGAGATCACCTATATGCAATATTGTGTATGATATGATTTATAGAGATGTAGATTTTTTTGATCCCATAACTTTGAATAATATTTCATTGATAGGAGAATTTTTAAAATTAGGAGCTTATTTTATTCTTATTGATGTTGATTCTCATATATTAAAAAAAAGAGCAGAAGAAAAAGGTGAAAAACACGTAAGAGAAGTACAAGATTTTGATTTACATAAGAAGATTTATGATCAAGTGTTTAATGATTGTATAAAAAGGTTTATTTCATATGAAAATAGATTTATAAAGATAACAAATAATGGTGAAATATATCCTGTTATTTGTGAACTTAGAAAAAGGTTGAATTTTGATTAAGGATTTTTCACTTCCATTTATTGATGACAAGAAGCTTCATATTGTGTATGATTCTGGTAATTTATGTTTGTATTTCCCAAATGAAATAGATTTATCTAATGATGTAGATAAGAAGGGTGATTGTATAACACAGCAGGCAGTTGAAAGAATTTTTTATGGTGATGTATATAATTCTCACAGTTTAACATTTTTCTTATATAATCTTGTAGCTTTAAGAATCATTGAAAATTTTGTTTTGAAACAAAATAAGAATATAAAAATGTTAGAGTTGGGTTGCAATGATGGATACATTTCTAGAATATTACAAAGAAACAAATTTGAAATCAATGAATATTGGGGGATGGATTTTGATCCTGTTATATTAAAGAGAACTATAGAGAATTTTAAAGAAACTGATAATTTGTTTAAAAGCAATTTTTTTATAGGAGATATAAATCAGCGTTTAAATATAAGATCTTGTTATTTTGATTTTATCTTTTCTCAAGAAGTTTTTGATCATTGTTATGATAAGTTTTATTATTCACACCAATTTTTAGATGAAATAAAGAGAGTTTTGAAACCTGGGGGTTTTGTATATATTACTTTGGTTTTTGAACATGAAAAAAGAAATTTATATCATTGGGATCACAATTATATCTGGAAAAAATTTGAATTTGAAAATGTTGTAGAAGATTATTTTGATATCGAAAGAAAAATCCCTTTATTGGCTTTTGAAAAAATAATTGAAGAAGATGATAATTTAAAAAAAGTTTATGACATTTTTCCAGATAAACTATCAAAAATGATATGTTCAAATTTTGTTGATGAGTCAGATATAGAAGTAATGGGATATCTCTTAATGAAAAGGTGAACAATGTTACAACTTTCTATTAGTGATTGGCAAAAGAGAATAAATAAACAATTTAATTTTAATTTGTATCAAGAAATTATTATAGATAATATAAAGAACACACAAGAAATAACAAATTTTGAATATGTCGTTTTGCCTATTATAGAAGATAAACTTGTTTCTGTAGACAATAAAGAAGAATATATAGAAAGAGATTTTATTATATGTAGATCGATGTATGTTTGTTCAAAATATTTCCTTGGTGATTTAATAGGGGATCTGAATACAAGGAGAGCATCTTTTGTTAACAATTATGATAGTTCAGATAATCATTGTATTTCATATTTCCACCATTATATAAGAGACAACAAATATTGCATAAATGTTTATGCAAGAAGCATGAATTATTCTACAAATTTTGTTTTTGATAATCAAACATTTATTTTAGCCTATAATGAAGTCTTCAATTTGATAAAAAGAAAATATGAATTTGTTGATCTGGGTTTTATAAAAGTTTTTGTATTTTCTCTTCATAAATACATTTAAAAATCAAAAATCAAGGATTTTAAATGAATCTAAAATATAAAAATGATTCTAAATTCAATACTTATATACCTTTGCATGGTCATAGTACTTATTCAATAGGTGATGGTGTAGCAAAGATAGAAGATATTATTAGTAAAGTCAAAGAGATAGGAGCTGATGCTGTAGCTATAACAGAGCATGGAAACATGTCTTCATTCTTAAAGTTCTACAAAGAAGCTAACTATAAAGGTGTTAAACCCATATTAGGTTGTGAGCTCTATTTAAATGATTTGTTTTATAATAATAAAGAAGAATTTCTTGAAAAAAGAAGAAGCAAAAAGAAAAATGAGGATGATGATAGTGAAGAAGATTATGGAGGAAAAGCAGAAAATAATCATTTTCTTGTATATTCTACAAATTATCAAGGATTAAAAAATATTATTTCAATTTCAAATATTGGATCTACTAATTTTTATAGAAAACCCCTTATAAACTCTGAATTAATTTTCCAGAAACTTGATAAAAACAATATAGTAACTACAGGTTGCTTACAATCTGAATTTAATCAGCTTATATTGAGAGATGAATATGCTGCAATAGAATCATTATTGAAGAAGTATAAAGAGAAATTTGAAAACAATTTTTATTTAGAAGTGCAATTGAATCATTTAAAAGAACAAAAGAAGATAGTTGAATTTTATCAAAACAATTATAGAAGATTAGATATAAAACCTGTTTTTGCTCTTGATTATCATTATATTAATAAAGAAGACTGGGAAATACAATATTTACTTTATTTAATCAAACAGAGAAATGATATTGAAACTGTCCCACAAGAAAAATGGTTTTATAATGTTAGAGATCTTTATATAAAAGATATAGATGAAATTTACAAATATTCTGAGAAATTAGGGATCGACAAGAATTTTCTTGAATTATCTATAGATTCTACATTTGAGATAAGAGATAAAGTTGACATAAAAATCCCAGTATATCCCGACAATTTTCCAATTTATATTGAAGATCACAGCGAATGTGAGAAGATATTTTTTGAAAAATTAAGGAGTTCATTTAAGGATAAAATACATTCAGGTCTTATCCCTAAAGATAAAGTACAAATCTATTTCGATAGATTAGAAGAAGAGATTAAAGTGATCAAGAAGAAAAATATGATTGATTACTTTATGATAATTGACGACATAATTAAATTTGTATATAGTGAAGGGGGCAATATTGGTGCGGGAAGAGGGAGCGCTGCTGGTTCTCTTGTTCTATTTGTTCTTGATTTGACAAAAATAGATCCCATAAAACACAACCTCATTTTTGAAAGATTCATGAATTTAGAAAGAAAAGATCCCACAGATCTAGATTTAGATGTGTCTTCTGAGCATCAAAAACAAGTAGAAGATTATCTTAAAGAACGATATGGAGAAGATAAAGTTTGTCATATTGCAAATTTTGGAAAGTTTGGAGCTAAAACAATTATCAAAGATTTGTGTAGAATTTATAAATTAGATTACAATATGTCTAATAAATTGACATCTTATTTTGATACAATAAAATCAGATTTACCTATAAATGAACAATTAGAAAGTACAAAAAAAATAGCAAAAGTACAAAATGAACACCAACTTATAAAATTTATCGATGACAATAAAAGATTGTTTATAGAAAAAGGTTTAAAATTCATGAATATGGTGAGATCTTCAGGAAAACATGCAAGTGGTATACTTGTGAGCAATAAAAATTTCTTTGAATCTGAGATCCCTGTAATAAGACATAAAGATGAGATAGTAACTGGATTTCAAGAGGGTGGAGATGATAGAGAAGTAAGTGAATTGGGTTTTTGTAAACTAGATATTCTTGGGTTGCAAACAGCTTCAGTTAACAATAATACTCTAAAAAAAGTTGAAGAAAAATATGGAATAAAAGATTTGGAGAATAAATTGTTGATATCTGAATTAGATGATGAAAATGTTTATAGAGAGTTTTGTAAAGGTAATAGTAGAGATATTTTCCAATTTGGTTCTGATAATATGATAGCATTAATTAAAAATGTTCAACCTAATTGTATTGAAGATTTATGTTCAATCAACTCACTTTTTAGGCCGGCTGTCATAAATTCAGGAGCTATTGATGTTTATTTAGAAAACAAAAAAAATAAAGAAAAAACAAAAGAAGAAATCACAAACAAACATCCAGATTTATGGGATATTTTATCTCAAACACATGGAACTGTTATTTATCAAGAACAACTTATGTTTATTCTTCAAAAAATTGGTGGATTTACTCTTGCTGAGTCTGACCAAGCAAGAAAAATTATGAAATTGTTACATAAAGGAAATCAAGAAAAAACTGAAGCATTTTTTGAAATGTTGGAGAAGTTTAAAAGAAATGCCAGAGAAAATGGGCTTAATGAAAAAGATCTGGAATGGTTGTTAGATATTTTAGGGAAATATTCTGAATATTGTTTTAATAGGTGTTTGCATGGAAATACTGAAGTTTTGACTAAAGATGGATGCAAGAAAATAAAGTTTATTAAGAAAGATGATATAATTTATTCTTATGATTTGAATATGAATAAAGTTGTAGAAACAAAAGTTGTTGAAAAGTATAAGAATGGTAAAAGAAAAGTTTATTCTATTTGTGATGTTGATGGAAATAAAGTTGTATGTACAATGAATCACAAATTTTTGTGTGAAGATAGGTTGATGCATAGTTTATCAACTATAATTGAAAAAGATTTATGTATTGTTGATTCAAGTAACAGTGCTACTAAATTCAATAAAGATTCATTAAGAAAGATAGGGTATAGAAATACTTACGATATAGAAGTAGATAATGAGAACCATAATTTCATATTAAACAATAGACTTATTTCTAGCAATTCTCATTCTCTTGCTTATAGTATAAATGCTTATATTTCTATGTACTTAAAAGTATACTATACTAAAGAATATTTTTCAGAATTGTTAAATTATTGCAATGAGAGTGAAATAGGTTGGTTTATTAAAGAAGCCAAAAATTTTGGAATAAATTTCAATGATTTTAAAGTGAACAAAGTTGACCACAGATTTTCAGTTGATTACGACAACAATTCTTTAAGTTATGGTTTGAATTTAGTAAAAGGTTTGTCTAAAAATGACTATAATAAAGTTTTAAAGATAGAAGTAAATGATGTTTATGAACTCATTGATCATGTTATCAAAAACAAGGTATCAAAAAGAAGCTATGAACCTTTATGTAGATTAGACTATTTTTCTGAGTATTTTAAAAATTCTAAGTTACTTGAATTTCTAATAAATGGTTGTAGAAGAATTAAGAAGAGTGAAACATTAAAAGAAAAAGTTGATTTATTGATCTCGCAAAATGTTATTGAAGACTATACATTAAAAGAAAAATTAGAATTTCAAAAGAAATATTTGAATATATTTGTTTCTAAGCACCCATTTTTAGAATTTGATGAGTTTGTAAGAGAACATAGAGAAGTCAAACTCATTATGAAAGATAGTTTATATAGTCCGAAAAATGTTTATAATATTAATGAAGACAGACAGTTTATTGTATATGGTATTGTAAATGATATACTTACAAAAAAATCAAAGAAATCTGGGAGAGAATATTATAAACTTGTATTGGAGGATGATGAACAACAAATACAAATAACTTTATTTGATGCAAGGGATATCATAGAAATAAAGAAAATGGATAAAATAGTAATAAAAGTTGATAAGAATAACTTTGGATTTACAAAACAACACAAAACAAAGATAATAACAATTGAGGAGTAGACATGAATATTGAGGAATTGAGGGAAGCAACAGGAACTTGTCCATCTATTTCTCCCAAAAAAAGAACTAAGATTTTAGAACTTAAAGATTCTTTAGAAGTTTTTTTAATAGATTATCCTTATAATCCATATAGATCTATGTTTTCTACTGCAACTGCTACTTGGGGTGATAATGAGTATAAAGATAAATGGTTTCTGATATCAGAAGAGAATAAATTAGAAGTTTTAAAAGCTGTTTTGACTCATAATACTCTTCCACAAACAAGAGAAATGATAAATTTTGTATGTAGAGTAAGAGGAGTTCCAAGGTGGTTGTTTGATTATCATACACAAATCAAATTTACTACTTTTATGAGTATTGGTTGCAGAGATAACAATAAATTAGATGCAGACATTATCTATGAAAATCAATCTCAAAATATCTCTAATAAAGAAACTAAGATATTTTTCAAATTAAAAGATTTATATGAAGAAGTTATTAAAAAGGGCCAAGGTAGTTGGCAATCTGCAAGAGTTTTTCTTCCCCAAGGATACCAACATAGTTATTATTTTGGACAAAATCTTTTATCTATGGCTAATATGAAATTTGACACCAATGATCTGAGATCTTATAATCTACAATTTGTCTATTCAAAAATTATCCAGGAAATTAATAAGAAGTTCCCATTAATTGGATTATATTTAACAATTCTTCATAACAACAAAGATATTGTTTTTAATGAAATTAGAGAAATAAAATATAAAGATTTAAGTGAACTTGACAAGGAGTTGTTTGAAAAAAATGATTAGAATAAGCAATATAACAATATTGAGAGGTTGTGTGAATTTAATTGTTGACATTGCTCATGTTGACAAAAGTGGAGTTGAATATACTGTTTCTAATCTTCCCATTTGTTGTTTTGATCAGCACAGTAGAGCAAGAATGGGTGTAGAATTTTATGATTATAAAGTTACAGATTATCCAAAATATGTTTTCTATACTCATGTATATGATATGATGTTTAAAGATATCAATTTTGCAAATCATATTTTTAGCACACTTGAAAAACTTGAAACAATAAGAGAAAAAGCTTCTTTTAAAGATACATATAATTTAATGAGTCGCATGTGCAGTTATAGAGTTAAACAAACTTGGGAATCATTAAAAGGACAGATGTCGAGAAGATTGAAATTCTGTGAAGAAGAGTTTATTGTGGGTTTGCATTTCAAATTGAGAGATATCTTAGTCAAAGAGGGTTGGGAAGAAGCTGAAGATTTCAAACCTTTTTGTGATGTAATTAAGAAGTGTGACTATAGTCAAGCAGATTATTTGAGCAATATGTTTGGCTGTTTATTTGCATCTTGTGGTCGTTGGCCGGCCGAATCAGATTATGCTTCATTTAATGAATCATGTTCAAATGTTGTAGAAATAGAAAAACAGTTAAATATAAGAATAGAAAAAAGTGAATACGAAATAGAAAACAAAATTTAAACACTTAGTGTTTGCCCAGGATATTTATACAAAGTGGTGTTTATATTGAAAATCTAAGAATCATATCAAAAGAGATCTTCATGAATAAAATTGCAAAAGATGAGATAGAGAAAAACCCAGGAGTGATATCTGCTAATATTATGATGGATGTTATCAAGAATAATGATTATAAAATTTCTATTATTAGCGATGTTATGCAAAATGGGTTGTATGTTACAAATATGAATAATAATACAAGAGCTATTGTTGCTTTTACTGACAACAAACTTGCTTTGTCATATGTTAACAGAAAAAACATTATTAATACAGTAAAAATAGCATTCGGAAAACATTTGCTCCTTATAAGAACTTCTATTTTGCATGTCAATAAAATTGTTAATATGAGAAATGCATTTCAACAAAATATGACGAATCAACAAGTTCAGTCTATGGATCAGATCATTATAAATCCAAATTATGATGGTAGTTATTTTTTACCTTTGTCATTATCTTATATTTCTAATTATATAATGAATAATGTGGGTGATCATAATATTTTTGTAGATGAAGAAGAAGATGTAGTGAAAGCTGTGTATGAAAAAGAACTTGGTAAATATATAGAAACAAGTGGATTTGAAGAAGAATTTGATTGTAGTTAATAGAGTGGATAGAACAATGCTGGGTTATATTCGATGTGTCTCCTAAACAAATACAGCAGAATTTGTTCTATCCACTTTTTAAAAAGGAAAAAATGAATGATCGATAAAGAAGTTGAAGAAGTGATTGTAGAAGAAAAAATTCTTGATGTTGATGAAACCATTTTAGCCAAAAGAATGATTATTATAAGAGATGCTTTAGAAAAATTTTCTTTAGCTTTGAGAGAAAATTTAGATGATAATTTGTCAGATGAAGAGTTAATTGAAAATGAAAATTTTAAAAAATGGATTATCATTAATTTGATTTTAAAAGCTTCAGATGAAGACAATGAAAACAATGATTTTAACAGATTTTTATATGAACTCTTTGATAAATCAAAGAAAAATATAATTAATATGTTAAATTTTTATGATTTGAATGTTGTAAAAAATAACGGACGATTTAGTTTCCAGCTTGTTATTTTGGAGGAGAGTAATGACACATGATAATCAACAAAATTCTATAAACAATATATTGGAGTTATTTGGTAGAATATTTGCAGAACTAAATTTTTTAAATATTAATTTAAATATGGCTTTTTCTCAGTCAAATTTAGATGATAAAGAGAAGACTAGAAAAGTTTTAGAAAATATAGCAATGAATTCAGAATTAAATTCGCTTTTACATAAGATTAGAGCAAATTATATAAATATGATTAAAAATAGTGATGCACAACTTCTCCCACAAAACAACACCCAACATCCAGAACAAGAATCGAATGAGGAGAAAGCGGAAAATATAGAACAAAAAGATGTTATTCATGTCGATAAAACATTGCAAAATACAATAAATTTTTTGAATAACTATTTTAAAAATGAGAATTAAAAATTTGAAAAAAATCAAAAAACAAAGACAAAAACTCATTAAAGTTAAAGAAGTTAAGAAAAATTATGAAACTCTTGAATATAGAATATATGAAAAAATCCCAAATGATTTAAAGGTTACTCAAGAGCACAAAGGAAAAGTTGTAGAAGTTGCAGGATATAAACCCAATAATTTTTTTAAGATATATGATGTAAGAGATGATCATATACTTTTGATAGATGAGAATGGACAATTTAGAGCTTTTAGTGAAGATATGGTCATGTTGCATAGAAACATCAAAAAAAGAGAAGCTACAAGAAACATAAATGATATATATAATGAAAGAGTTGCTAAAAGGTTAAAGAAAAAAGATAAAAAGAGATAAAATAAACGAACACAGCTCTGAGTGAGTTGTATCTTTAAGGAAAACTTATGAAAAGTGATTTAAACATTATTAAACCCAACAAATATGGTGTCGATGAAGAATCAGTAGAACCCTATGAAATTTTGATTGCTCTCCACAAGAGGGTTGTAAATACTGAAAAACTTGTTGGAGAATTTAGGGACCATCTTTCAAATTTTGAAATAGAATTAGAGATATTAAAAAACAAAGTTTTTAAATTAGAATCTGAAACAGACCATCACACATTTCTTTGACATTTTTTGTAAATGACTGATGAGGAAAAAGTAAAAAATCTGTTTAATAAAGAAAAAAAGAAGTTTGTTAAGAAAATAAAAGAGCATGTAAGAGGATTTCAATCTCCACCTAAATCATATAGGAAAAGAGTAAAGAGAACATCTGCAGAACAAAAAGTTATGGATGTTTTAGATGAATTACAGATTTCGTATGAAATTGAGTTTCCTATACAATTTGGTAATCATTGTAAGTTGTACGATATAAAGATATTCGATAAAGACATTCTCATAGAAGTTGATGGGGACTACTTTCACGGAAATCTAGATCAAAACGTTAAATTGAATTTTTTACAACTTAAAAATAAAAGAAATGATGCTTTAAAGAATGTGATAGCAAAGATAAGGGGATATACATTGATTCGAATTTGGGAATTTGAGATTAACAATTTTAGAGATGATGTAAAAAACAAATTAAAAAGAGAAATTTTAAGTTAAGAAAAACTTGTATGGAGAACACAAAATGGCAGAATTCAAGAAATATGGTCCTAAAAAGTTTAATAACGTTGTTGTAGTTGGAGAATTAGAATATAAAATACAGCCCTGGACTATGATTTTTAAAACAAAATTTAAGATACATCCTAAACCGTATGCAAAAGAGTATTTTGAAGAAGATTTAAGTAAATTTCATATATATTTAGCAAACGATAAAATTGGATTAAGAATTATCAATAAGACAGGAAATGCAATTATCGTTCCAGGTTGGCAATTTGATGCGGCTTATTATGCATATGAACACAATCCCAAACAATTTAGATTTGATAGACCTTATGATTTTCAAATAGATTATTATTGTATAGCACCTCAACATTTTGAGAAAGATAATAATTG
>Ga0180008_1002265_pt1 | contig 10604 bp, 9 predicted proteins | sample MM_PW_MetaG_FD_121121 | JGI IMG/M metagenome (GOLD analysis project Ga0180008, IMG submission 121121) | Groundwater microbial communities from the Aspo Hard Rock Laboratory (HRL) deep subsurface site, Sweden - MM_PW_MetaG | ecosystem: Environmental > Aquatic > Deep subsurface > Groundwater... | reverse complement strand
CAATGTTGGACGTTGTATTCATCATGCTGATCTTCTTTATCGTAACGACCTCATTCGTTAAAGAAGCAGGTATAGATGTACTTCGCCCTAAGGCAACAAAAGCTATATCTAAGCCGTCAGCTACTATCTTTATTGCTATCCGTGCAAACGGTGAAATCTGGATGGATAAACGTGCTGTAGACGTAGAGCGTGTTGGTGCAACAGTTGAAAAGCTGTTAGCTGAATCGCCAACTGATACAGTGATCATTCAAGCAGATAAAGAAGCTAAGCATGGTGTTGTGGTTTCAGTAATGGACCAAATCAAGCTGGCCGGTATCGATAAGATTTCGATCGCTGCGGAGAACAAGTAATATGGTAAGGTTATTACTATCACTGGTAGTTGGTGCGGTAATAACGTTTTTCCTGTATGTGTTGATGGCATTCCTTATAGGTGGGGATGATACGTTCACCAATGCTAAAAAGGAACAAATCGTTATTGAAATAAACTCGACACCGCCTGAGTCTAAAGCTCAGACTCGTGTTCGGGTGCCACCACCACCACCGCCACCGCCACCAGAGCCACCAAAAGCTCCGGTTGCTGAACCAGAGTCAACCGATACCGGTGGTTCTATAGGTTTTAACCTGCCGTCAGTAGACGTAGGTGGTGCGAGTTCAGGATTAGGTGATCCGTCTTCAGCTATGATGCGTGATGGCGATGCTACTCCAATAGTACGTATTGAACCAAAATACCCGGTACAAGCTGCTCGTGATGGCTTACAGGGTTGGGTAAAGTTGCGTTTTACTATTCTGGAAGATGGCAGCGTTGGCGACGTAGCAGTTGTTGAAGCAGAACCTAAACGTGTATTTGACCGTGAAGCAATTCGTGCTCTTAAACGTTGGAAATATTCACCAAAAGTGGTCGACGGTAAGACTGTTCAGCAGCCAGGTATTATGGTTCAGTTGGACTTCTCTTTAGACCAGTCTGGAGGTTAACACTATGAAGAAAATAAGTAATCTTACTTCTGCGTTGATCGTATTAGCCAGTTTTGGTGTGACAACTTTAAGTTCGTATGCTGTAGCAGCTCCGGATCCTGCAAAAATTGAAGCGCGGAAAAACCGCAAATCAAGTGCTGTAGGTGAAAAAGTTGGTAAAGCTATAGGTAAAGCCTATGAACTTTACAGTGCAGAGAAGTTAAACGAAGCTATTGCTACATTGCAGGGTGTTGAATCAAGCAATGAGTTTGACATGGCTTATTTAAATCGTTTTTTAGGCAACATGTGGGCCGCGAAAGACGAGAAAAAAGCTATTGCCTATTTACGCAAAGCAATGAAACCAGATGTACTGAGCTTTACTGATCAGGCTGCTGGCTTGCGTTTACTTGCTGATTTGCTGTTAAGCGACAAGCAATACGATGAGTCGATCAAAACTTATTATCAGTGGATTGACTTCACTGGTGAAAAAGATGCGAACGTTTATCTGCGTATTTCCAGCGCTTATATGGAAATGAAGCAGTATCAGAAGGTGATTGAACCTGCTGATATGGCTATTGCTTTGCAAGACAAGGCTAAGCCAAACGCCGGTCCTTATACTTTGAAGTTTTCAGCTTATTTTGAGATGAAAAATAATAAGAAAGCGATCGAAGTACTAGAGACTACAGTGCAACTTTTCCCTGCGGAAAAACGCTGGTGGACTTATCTGGCTCAGTTCTACAGTATTGAAGAACAATACGAAAAAGCTTTAGTGACATTAGAAGTGGCAGCTATGCAGGGCATGCTGGACTCAGCAAATGAGTTCAAGTTATTGTCTCAGCTCTACTCTAACTCTAACGTTCCATACAAAGCAGGTATGATACTGGAAAAACATATTAAGTCTGGTTTAATCAAAAAAGATAAAACTATGCTGAACAGTATGGCCAGTTCGTTCCAGGCTGCGCGTGAAATGGACAAAGCAGCTCAGTATTATGGTGAGTCAGCTCAGATTGACAATGATGGTGATGCATATCGTCGTCAGGGTTCATCACTGATCCTTGCTGAAAAATACTCTGCAGCTGTTGTTGCACTGAACAAAGCGTTGGATTCAGGCATAAAAGCCAAAGGTCCGGTCTATCTTGCTTTAGTAGAAGCTTACTTCTATCAGAACAAGTTTAAAGATGCGTATCAGGCTGTGCAGAAAGCTAAAGGTGATCCTAAGTTTGCCCGTCAGGCTGCAAGCTGGGAAACCTACATTAAAGAGCGCGCTAGTAAAAATAACGTGAATCTTTAATCCTTAAAAAAACCCTGCTCCGGCAGGGTTTTTTCTTTCCTGTTGTTGTCCCTTCAGTTTTTTTCAGCTTACATAGTTGCGATGATGCTTATCTACGGCTTGATACTTCAAGGCTGGGCAAGGCAGCTATGTGCTTTATTTTGCTGTAATTTGCTGCTTCAATCATCACTTAGTTTAAAAAATACGCGAACGGTAAAGGCTTTCTAAAAAACTGTTGACACCTTTGGCCTCGGCCCCTAGAATTCGCCTCGTCTTGTAGGGGATTGCTTAGCAACCTCTGCAATTGGTGTGGGGCTATAGCTCAGCTGGGAGAGCGCTTGCATGGCATGCAAGAGGTCAGCGGTTCGATCCCGCTTAGCTCCACCAAAAATTTTGTTCCAGTGTCCCTTTCGTCTAGAGGCCTAGGACACCGCCCTTTCACGGCGGTAACAGGGGTTCGAATCCCCTAAGGGACGCCAACAAAATTTGACAAACTGACTGTAGTGTCCCTTTCGTCTAGAGGCCTAGGACACCGCCCTTTCACGGCGGTAACAGGGGTTCGAATCCCCTAAGGGACGCCAATTAGTCAGTACAAAATGTGATGTTTATGCGCCTGTCCCTTTCGTCTAGAGGCCTAGGACACCGCCCTTTCACGGCGGTAACAGGGGTTCGAATCCCCTAAGGGACGCCAACATCATATGAAGACACTACCCAGTGTCCCTTTCGTCTAGAGGCCTAGGACACCGCCCTTTCACGGCGGTAACAGGGGTTCGAATCCCCTAAGGGACGCCACTTCAGCGTTACATCTGCAAGTGGGGCTATAGCTCAGCTGGGAGAGCGCTTGCATGGCATGCAAGAGGTCAGCGGTTCGATCCCGCTTAGCTCCACCAAATTTCCAGACTGCGCCAAATTCCTTAGCTTCACTAAATTTTCTGCTAGCTCCAAAGCTTCGACTTCATCAGCTATTTGTTATATTCTGACCGACTTTCAACAGTGCTCAAATTTTATCTTTACAGTTGAACTCCATGAAAAAAGCGGCTTGAAAGCCGCTTCCTGACATTCCTCAAACTTCGTTACATCTTTATTCTAGACTCGACACCAAAGGTAGCATTAAATCTGCGATGACAGGTTGTGCTTCCAGGTTCGGGTGTAGTCCATCTGCTTGCATCCATTGCTGCTTTAACGCTATGGTCTCCATAAAGAATGGCCACAGCGGTATTTGCTGCTCCTTTGAGACCTTGGGATACAAATCAGTAAATAATTTGGTGTAACGTGGCCCATAGTTCGGCGGAATACGTATTTGCATTAACACCGCCTTGCTTTGCTGCTGTTTTATTTGTGTCACCATTGCATTGAGATTGCTGTCAAGCTGGGGAACAGGAAAACCGCGCAGGCCATCGTTGGCGCCTAATTCAATCAGCACGTAATCGGGTTTGTGTTGTTCGAGCAGGGCAGGTAAGCGTGCCAGACCACCACCAGAGGTTTCGCCGCTGATACTGGCGTTGACCAGTGTCCAGCTGCTGTCCTGTTGGTCGAGTTTTTGTTGAAGCAGATGCACCCAACTTTGTTGTTGGCTTAACCCATAACCGGCGCTCAGACTATCGCCAAGAATTAACAGCGTTTTGGCCTGCACTGCAGCTGCAGTGACTGACAGGACCAAAAGCATAACGTAGATCAATCGAATCATGAAAACACCTATACCTCATATTGTTGCAAAAGATGTTGTAAAAACAGTTCAGCTTACTGAATCAGAGCTTACCATACTGCAAGATATCCATCTGACTATCAATCAGGGCGCGACAGTTGCCATAGTGGGTGCCTCAGGTTCGGGCAAGTCTACTTTATTAGGTATATTGGCTGGTTTAGATCAAGCGTCCTCCGGTGAAGTGTATCTGGCGGGACAGCCGCTGCACAAACTTACTGAAGATGAGAGGGCAGAGTTAAGAGCACGTTCTGTCGGTTTTGTCTTTCAATCCTTTTTGTTGTTACCCAGCCTGACGGCATTAGAAAATGTCACTTTACCCGCTGAATTGGCAGGTATGCCGGATGCAAGGGCGCGTGGCCTTGAATTACTGGCCCAGGTTGGATTAAGTCACAGGGCCGACTTTTTCCCTAATCAAATGAGTGGCGGTGAACAGCAAAGGGTGGCGATAGCCAGAGCTTTTATCACTAAACCAGCAGTGTTGTTTGCCGATGAGCCTTCAGCCAATCTCGATAGTGCCACAGGCGAAAAAATTGAAGATTTGCTGTTTGAGCTGAATGAACAGCAAGGTACCACTTTGGTCTTGGTGACCCACAATCATGAACTGGCACAACGTTGCCAATACAGATTCCAGATGCATGCCGGCCATTTAGCGGCTGATTTGAATCAAACTAAAGAGGATAAACGCCATGTGGGGTAAAATCGCCTGGCGGCTGTTCTGGCGCGAGTTAAGCCGGGGTGAATTATGGGTTATTGCCTTTTCACTCTTTTTAGCTGTACTGACCGTTGTGAGCTTATCTGGCATCACTGAATCTGTGCGTTCTGCTTTGTATCAACGTAGTGCGAATTTTGTCGCGGCTGACAAAATTCTGCGCTCCAGTGTTGGCTTTAATGAACAGGTTCAGCTACAGGCTGATGAGATTAAACTGAAATCATCGCGTCAGGTACAGTTTAATTCCATGTTGTTTGCCAAAGATTTGATGCAGTTGGTGTCTGTCAAAGCAGTATCAGCAGCCTATCCGTTAAGAGGCGAGTTAAAATTAAGTCCCTCTTTGACTGATACCGCTGCGCTTGCATCCTTGCAGCCGAATCAGTTGTATCTGGAAAGTCGTCTTTATAGTTTGCTGGATATCAAGGTAGGCGACAGCCTGGAGCTTGGCGAAAAAGTATTTACCGCTGCTGGCGTTATTGTGGCTGAGCCTGATGCACCCTTGTCTGTATTTGGCAGCTCGCCACGGGTGCTTATGCATTTGGATGATGTGGCCGCAACCGGGATTATTCAGCCTGGTAGTCGGATCAATTACCGCTTGATGTTTGCAGGTTCCCAACAAGACCTGGCATTGCTTGAGACACAAAGCAAAGAACTACTGGGCCCACAGGACAGATGGCAGAAAATGGACAGAGAGTCGGCCATAGGTGGTGCACTGGACAGATCTGAGCGCTTTTTATTGTTATCTGGCCTGTTGGGTATTGTGCTGGCGGCTTGCGCCGCTGCTGTGGCTGCGAATCGCTATAGTCAGCGCCATGCCCGCTCTGTGGCTGTGATGAAAGCTTTGGGCGCAACCACTACCTTGAGCCGGAAAATTTATGGCAGCCATTTATTATTTGTTGTGATCTTCAGTGTAGGCTTTGGTTTGTTGGCTGGGCAGCTGTTGGTGCAATTAAGCCAATGGGGTGTGGCTTTCTGGATGCCAGAGTATCTGGCTGAATTTAGCTTCCGTCCTTTAGGTTTGGGTGTATTAACAGCTGCTATTTGTGCTGTGTTATTTTCGGCCCGGCCTTTATGGCGCCTTGCTGCTGTCCCCGCATTAAATGTATTACGTGAGAAACCCGATCAAATAAAGTTTGACCCTGTGCATTTAATCAGCGGTTCAGTGGCTATCTGGTTATTGATGTGGCTTTTTAGTGGAGACATTTGGATCAGCAGCTGGTTGTTTGTGCTTTGTCTGGTATTTGCTGCCTTACTGATGGGATTTGCGGCTTTACTGGTACGGGTTGCTAAGCCTATGGCTGCAGGGCAAAGCAGTGCGTTACGGCTGGCACTGGCGAATCTACGTCGCAGGTTGTGGCCCAATGCCTTCCAGTTGATCACTTTTAGTCTGGCGTTATTTTTAACTCTGTTGCTGTATTTTTTACGTTCTGAGCTGCTGGACCAATGGCAACAGCAGGTTCCTGAAGGTGCACCGAATCAGTTTCTGGTGAATTTAACGGAGCAGGATAAAACTTCACTGCAACAACTGGCGGCACAACATCAACTCACACTGACAGATTTTTATCCTATGATCAGTGGTCGTGTGTTGGCCGTCAACGGCGAGAACTTTGCTGATGAAGCAACAAAAGAGAAACCTGAACAACGTCAAGGGGTTGGGCGTGAGCTGAATTTAACCTGGTTAAATCAGATGCCGGACAATAACAAGCTGGAAAGCGGGCTGTGGTTTACTGCTGATTCCAAAGCTGAAGTGTCGGTTGAATCACAAATGGCGGAACGGCTTGAGCTGAAGCTTGGCGACATGCTGCAGTTTTCTGTCGGTGGTCAGTTATTTGAGGCAAAGATCAGCAGCATTCGTAAAGTGGACTGGAACAGCTTACAACCAAACTTCTATATGGTGCTGTCGCCTGATCTGATGCAGGGATTTCCAGCGACTTATATCACAGCTTTTTATCTGGATATGTCAGAGCAGGAGTTGTTAAACCAGATAGTGCGGCAATTCCCCACTGTTAGTTTGATTTCCGTCGACACCATCTTAAAGCAAGTAAACGATATTATCAGTCAGGTTTCTGTGGCCTTAACCTTTATTCTGATTTTGGTTTTTGCATCTGCTGTGCTGGTATTAGTGGCACAAGTGCAGGCTACGCTGGAACAAAGAGAACAAGAGCTGGCCATTCTTCGTACTTTAGGTGCTAAGTCGTCTTTCTTAAAAGCCGCACTGTTGTATGAGTTTGCTGCGTTGGGAGGCTTAGCCGGGCTTTTTGCCACAGTCTTAGCTGAAGTCCTGCTGGCTGTAGTTCAGCAGCAATTTTTTGATTTACCCTACAGCCCTCACTGGAGTTTATGGTGGTTAGGTCCTGTATTGGGAGTAGGTTTAGTCACTTTGTTAGGAGCATGGCAGGTCAGAGTATTGCTGAAGATGTCAGGCAGCACTTTGCTCAGACGCGCCCTTCAGAATTGAAGAGCGTTTAAAGCTTCTTTTAACTGTGGATGGTGGAATTGAAAACCACTATCCACTAAACGTTTCGGTTGCACATTCTGACCAAACAACAGAATGTCAGCCATCTCGCCAAAAGCTAAACGCAACACAAAAGCAGGCACTGTAAAAGGTGCTTTTTTACCAAAACGTTCCGCCAACAACTGACAGAACTGTTTATTGCTGACAGGGCGGGGAGCTGTGGCATTAAAAGGCCCGCTCAAGTCATCACGCTGCAGCAAAAAATCGATCAGACGAACCATATCTTCCAGATGGATCCAGGACATAAACTGCTGACCATCGCCAATAGGCCCACCTAAACCGTATTTAAACAACGGCAGCATCTTGCCAAGAGCTCCGCCTTTGCTGCTCAGCACTATGCCTGTGCGTAGTAAGCAGACTCTGGTGTTTGCTCCTGCTGCACGCTGGGCCAGATTTTCCCAACGGGCACAAATATCATGGCTGAACTCAGGATAAAAGGAGTTGTATTCCTCTGTCACTACAGTGCTGCCCTGTCTGCCATAAAACCCTATAGCAGAGCCGCTGAGAAGGACTTTTGGCGGGGTAGTGCACTGCTGAATTTTTTCAGCCAGAGCTTCTGTGAGTTGCCAGCGGCTGTGGCAGATTTTTTCTTTTTGTGATTCACTCCAGCGTCTGTCCGCTATAGGTTCACCTGCCAGATTGATCACAGCATCCATCTGATTGAAGTCGATATCATCAAGAGATTGCTGATATGTGGCGTCAATGGCCAGAATTTCTCTGGCTCTGACGGAAGAACGACTGAGGATATGTAGCTGATGCTGGCCTTGCCACTGTGCAACGAGTGCACGCCCAATCAAGCCTGTAGCGCCTGTGATTAAAATGTTCATCCTAAGTCTCCACAACGATAAGCTACTGAATACAGCCAAGTATAAGTGCTTTAATACGGTTCTGTGGCTTATTATGCTTTAGTATGAACTTGCTTTAATAATTCGATGCGTTGTTTGAAGTGATATAGCTGGCATTGTTTGTATGACGCGCTGGCGGCATTGTTGTCCGGCAACTGACCAATAAACTGCCAACGGCAGTCTTGTTCTGTATAGGTGCTGAAGCTTTGGCGGGCTTTATTAAACAGCTTCAGTCCATCCTGACGACCACTGCTGGCTGCCTGCTCTTCCAGTTTAAACAAATGGTTGTTTTCCCAGCTGGTTAACTCACGTTTGGCCTGCACCAGTTGTTGATCCAAACATTGCATAAATTCTACATTGTTTAGTGTGCTTTGATCACAAGCTTGTTGTGCGCTCAGCGGAAAAACACTTAATAAACCCATCAAAAGCAGTAGTTTGATCATTTTATGCCTGGCTCCGGGAAACGTATAACAAAACGAGCTCCACCCAAAGGGCTTTGAGAGACTTGCAACTCTCCGGAATACGACTTGACCAGTTCGGATACGATGGAAAGACCCACACCATGCCCTTCTTTGTAAGTATCCAGCCGGGTACCGCGTTGGAATAATTCTTCTCTTTTATCCGTGGGTATACCAGGGCCGTCATCTTCAATATCAAGCTGCAGAGGTTTACCAAAGGCGCTTATTTTTACCCGTTCATTACAGGCTTTGCAGGCGTTGTCGAGCAGGTTGCCTAATATTTCCATTAAATCCGTTTCATCACCGCGAAACACCACCTGATCGGTGCAGTGAATTTCTATCAAACAGCCTTTATCCCGATAAATTTTGCTTAAGGCCTGTTCGAGTTTTGTGATCAAAGGTTTCACTTTGATTTGCTTATGCCACAAATCCTGACCTGAGCTGGCAGCTCGTTTTAGCTGGTGTTCAATCATGCCGGTGATACGATCAAGCTGTTCGCGTAGTTCGGGTTGTTCGGATAATTTAGAGGTTCGCAGCACAGCAATGGGTGTTTTTAACGCATGAGCCAAATCACTCAGATGATGGCGGTAGCGCTGTTTTTGCCTGTTTTGGTTGGCCAGCAATAAGTTGAGATCTTCTTTGATTTTGTTCAGTTCAGCCGGATAGTCACGCAGAAGCAGTTCCTGTTGACCACTTTCCAGCTTATGAATTTCCCTGTCCAGCGAAGTTAAAGGTTTAGTGATCCAATAATAAGCCAGCAAAGTTAAACCGATAAGCACCAGCGCTATACCGATAAACCATTGGCTTAAGGTTTTACGGAAGGTCTTCAATGGCTCCTGCAACAACAGATCATTTTGTACTACATGAATAGTTAAAGGCAGGGTGTTGTCGCCTAAATCAAACAACACTGAAAAAGACAGCACCCAGTATTTCTGCTGGTATTGCTCCATCAACACAAATTCATGAGAGGCTGGCAAAATTTGATGAGTAGGCGGATCAAACTGCTGATTAATCGAAGAATCGGATTGCCATAACAATTCATTTTCGCTGGTAATAAAAGCAGCCAGACCAGAATCAGGCCGATAAAAATCAGGCGGCAGCAGATTATTACTCAACTCCACTTTGCCATCTTTGGGCTGCACTTCTGCCAAAATAGAGTACATATGTACTTCAAGTTTTTGCTCAGTACTGGTCAGCAGTTGGGTATAAAAGGCCTGTTCTATCGCAAAGAATGAACTTGGCAGTAAGAAAAATAGCAAAAACAGGCTGATAATACCCTGACGAACCTTGAGCGATAACTGCATTTAACTGACAACCATGGTGAAACGATAACCGCGACCACGCAGGGTTTCTATAGGTTTCAGCTCACCATCCGGATCGAGCTTTTTCCGCAGACGTAATACAAAGACTTCGATGACATTGCTATCCAGATCAAAATCCTGATCGTAAATATGTTCTGTCAGTTCAGTTTTGGAAATCACTTTATTTGGGTTGTGCATAAAGTATTCCAGCACCTTGTACTCATAAGCGGTCAGGCTGACTTCATCTTCACCTAACCAAACTTGTTGAGTTCTGCTATTTAGTTTCACAGGGCCAGAATGCAGCATTGGATCAGGTTGACCTGCAGCGCGGCGAATTAAAGCATTGATACGGGCCAGCAGTTCTTCGGTGTGAAAAGGTTTGGTCAGGTAATCATCGGCACCTGCATCTAAACCTTCCACTTTCTCCTGCCAGCTGCCACGCGCAGTTAATACGATCACCGGCGTTTTAATGTCATTTTGACGGGCTTTACGAATCAGACTAAGGCCATCCATTTTTGGCAGACCTATATCAATAATAGCCAGATCATAAGGGTATTCGCTTAACTTAAACCAGCCGTCGGCCCCATCATGAGCAACGTCCACGCTAAATTGCTGTTGTACTAAATGCTCACGGATTTGTTCCGCCAATAAACTCTCATCTTCAACAACTAATAAACGCATGGGGCTTCCTTTTGAACAATACAGAAACAAAGTGGGGTTATGCTAAAACACTCTGTCAGCTGCGGCAATCCTTAACATCGGACAAAACGTTGAAAGTATAAGATCCAGGTCTGAATTGCTGCTGAATACCCGTCGTCCTTGAAGATGCAGCTTTGTGGACTACGAGCCT
>Ga0180008_1002264_pt1 | contig 10609 bp, 12 predicted proteins | sample MM_PW_MetaG_FD_121121 | JGI IMG/M metagenome (GOLD analysis project Ga0180008, IMG submission 121121) | Groundwater microbial communities from the Aspo Hard Rock Laboratory (HRL) deep subsurface site, Sweden - MM_PW_MetaG | ecosystem: Environmental > Aquatic > Deep subsurface > Groundwater... | reverse complement strand
TTTTGATGATGAGTTCACGAATTTCTACTGGCATTTCTATTCACCCACTAATTCATTTTTATAAAACACTGAACCGGCAAATCATTTTTTATTCCGGCTATCGTTCACCGTAAAATATTGATAAGCCAACTCAATGGTCTCAATCAGAATGCTGCTTTCCTGCGCCTTCAAATCGCTTACCGACCATTTGATCGGGTAGGCCCTGACAAAATCCCAACTCATGCAGGACTCGCCATGTTCATTCAGCAAATTCAATGAAATATCTTTGACAATAATTGGCTTCGCAAGACCTGAATCAAGGGTAATCTGGCACCACTTAATAAGCGGTGATGCTTCCGATGCGATACCCCGTTTTAAAACCAGATTTGGGTAGGTGGTGATACCGGGTAGCCGATACTTAAAACGATTCTCGCCCCCACTCACCACCTCCTCAACTCCAATTTCCGCGCTCAAACCTGAAACTTCCTGAAAGCCAACATCGCTGCCAGTGCTGCGGGAAATTGCTAAGCCAAAATAAAAACCTGTTTTTAAATCAAGCATTATTTGTATTGGTAATAGTCAAAGACTCATAGGCAATTTCTATCGTATCTACGGCCACTTCATTGCCATCAGACTTCAAGTCAGTGCTGGTGATTTTTGTTGGCCAGGCATTGGCTAAACTCCATTGCATGGTTACCTTACCCGCCTCATTCAGCAGCCTGATGATGACAGTGCGGCGCGCTATGGTGTTCATCGTGATTTCCGACATCCAGTTCCAGAAGGTATTGTCACCAACAAAAATTCCGCGTTTCATCGTGACGTTGCCATATTTCACAATACCGGGCATTTTTATGGTGGAGAACAACGGATTGTTACTGGCCCGGTACTCGATAACCTGAACCTCCTTATCCATACCGGACACTTCCTGGAACGAGATCCCTGTCAACTCAGTACCGAAGTCAACGTCAAAACGAAATTTGGGCATTGGCCAGGTTGAGCCTTCTTTTACACCTGTATCAGCCATGATAAATCCTCGATTAAAATTAAAATAAAAACGGTCTGCTTAATGAATTACTGACAGGCTACCAAGCACAAATTAACCGGATGTGGCCTGTTGTTGTTCAAACGAAATAACAATAAATTCAGCAGGATGAACCACAGCCACCTTGACCGATATCCGCATATAGCCGTTAAGCAAATCATCTGCAGTCATGGTGGTACCCAAGCCGACGCTGACACTAAAAGCGGCAGCCGGAGAAGCACCTTGTAAACCACCGTCCTGCCAGACTCCCGTCAGAAAACTGCTGATCATGCTTTGCAGTGCTGCCCAAGTGTTTGCGTTATTGGGTGAAAAGACGTAGGCCCGAGCGGCCAACTTGATCGATTGCTCCAGAAAGGTCATGGTTCTGCGCACGGAAATATAGCGCCAGTCCTGGCTATTGCCATCCAGTGTTCTGGCGCCCCAAATCAATATGCCCTGGCCGTTAAAGAAACGGATGGCGTTGATAGATTTTCCTGAAACTGCATCAATGTTCAGATTTTCCTGATCACTGTCACTCAAACGTATGGGTAACGACACAGCGCCAACAATTGAGGTGTTCGCAGGAGAGTTCCAGACGCCAGCCTCTTGATCATTCACCGTGTAAACACCTGCCATAGCGCCACTTGGCGGCAGAATATTTGCCTCGGTCAGCACATGATTAATGATCTGACCATAGACTGGGCTTGCGACCAAAAGGGCTGCCTGCAGTTGACTGTTTGTCAATGGCTTGACAGGAGGGGTCTGGATCATGCCAAGAATTTGCGCCGCAACCGGATTTGGTGCTGATGGTGGGTTCAGAATGGCTGCAAGCTGCTTTGTATCGCCACCAAACAAGTTGGTGAAATCGATATCAGTGGATTGCATAATCGTAGTGCCAATAAAAGGGTAATAACTGATGCCGTAGTTAAGACCCGCGCTACCAGTACTGTTGCGGAAATTCTGGATGTCATTGGTGTATAAAATAGGGTCTGGATTAGCACCACCAATCACATCAAAAATACATACTGCTGTTTGCATGGTTTCTGCCTGCAACAACATGGTTTCCATCAAGGTGGTATTGTCGTTTAGCGACAACAGCGTCGCTTCCGGACATATATACATAGTTGGTTCAGGCTCTTTTGTTAATAAGGCCAAACCACGCTGCAAATCGGCTAATTGCACATTCGGGTTAACCACACTGACCGACGGGTCTGTCATTGGTTTTCCGCTGGCCGGGCCATAAGAACCGACAGCAACTATGTAGGCGTCGCCCCCGCCATTTTGATAAAACAAACGAATGCTGTTGTACAAATAGTAAATCGTATTAGGGTCTGGCAATATCGAATAATACTGTCCGCCCAAAGATAAATACTCACCTGCCGTAGGTGCTGTCTTTTGCGCAACCAGATAATACTGTGGACTGTATTGCCTGGCAGGATCAGCAGGTGGTGGTGGATTAGGCAACATGAAAATCGCTTGAAACTCAGCGAAAGAACTGATCTTAAACGGTTTATTGTAATAAGATTTACCCTGATATTCTGCATTTGGTGTATAACCAATAAATGCAGGGACAGCGGTAGCCACTGGAACTACGGAATTAGGAAATCCATTAATCTCATTAATATATACGCCTGGGGTTGCAAAGGTAGTGCTCATTTTGTTTATCGCCCTTTCAGATGAGAATTCTTGTTTAAATTGGTATCGCTCGCCCACTACAAATAAATATACATTTCACTGAAAACATACTTATTCGTATCTTTTTGCCTGACCGAAAATTGACCTTTATTTGGTGTAGGTAAACCTTGGATCAAACAGTGTTCAACAGACTGAAATTCTGTGTGCATTGATGCTGGCAACCGATCCACTAAATCGAACAATTTAGTTGGGACCTGCTCCAAAGGAAAAAGCCTTTCTCCTGAATTGAAACTAAGACCCTGTTCTCCATTTGACAAAATTACAGGCTCAGGACCATCAAAAAAATAACGTTCTTTATTGCAGATCATTGGGTTATTTAATTTCGTTTGGCTGCGATTGACCAGGTAATACACCCAATGCATAGCTCTGGCCTTAAACTCAATGACATAGCGAATGGTGTTGCAACTCATCACCAACAGATCATCCAGATAAATGCAGATCACACCAATCACGTTTTGTTGGCTAACCGTCCTGTTGCCCAACTCATCTTTAAGTTGAAGTGGTCTACCACTCTGTGTTTTTTCCGGGATTGTGAGTTTTGAACTGAAACCCACCTGACCACACCAATCGAGTGGTAAATCGGTAATAGATACAAACTGTTCCTCATTAGCCGCCAATAAAAATCTCAGCGGCTCACCCTGTAACTGGTCATTCAGGTAACTGACAAAAGCCACCGCACTATCCTGGCATGTCATATACACACTAAATATTCCATCGCTCATTCTGGTCAGCAGTTTGTATCGGTCCATCAGTTTTTTTGTGTCGCTATCTGCGAGTACTTTGCAGTATTGATATAAACCGTCCGCAAAATAGCTGTGCAACACCTGAATTTGAAAGAGTTGCTTATTCATGGCTGTGCCACAGCTGATGTATCTTGTACTGCAGCGAATGCGCCCTTAATTTGGCCGGATAGCACGCTCACATGTCTGATTTTATAAATCATCGAAGGCAAATATTTTGCCCCCAAAGCCGTCCATAAATTATGAGTTTTGCCTGAAGGAGAATTTTCTATCTCAAACTGTAGAGTGGAGATCCCTTGTGGAAGCGCAGGATGATTGGCACGTGTAAAAGAGAGGTTTTCTTGAAAAAATCCAATAGTAGCGGTCAGAAACTTTAGTGCTTCGCTATATTCGTCGAAGTTTGCGGAAACCAGAATATCAAGATTAAAACAGACTGCCGGATTGGTACGACTTATTTGCGCGGCGTCCTGCCGTTGTCCGCCATAAAACTGCTTATTGATCTCGTATTCCAGATTAACCAGAGTGACTACCAGTTTGTTTTGATTTTTTTGCGGTGAATTACCATTCATATCAACCAGATTGTTTAATACAACGACACTAGCTTCCATCCCAAAATGCGTCATCAGGCTTTGATCCAGTACTTTTCGAATGTATTCGAGTGAAACACCAATCATGTTATTTATCCTGTAAATCCGCTTCTTGTATGAGATTTGTAGTACTGGACGAACTGTTATTGCGGTAGTGGGGATTAGCATTCAGTGCTGACGTACTTCGTTACCTCGTACGGCATCCTTCGAATCGCCGGACTATTCCCTTAACTGACGCAAAACAACTGTGTGATCGCGATTTTAAGAGTAGTGGCCTATCGATGAAGAGATAAGTATCAACGAGGTAACAGTTATAAGATGTTACGGTGTAGTATCGAATATCTGGACTAACTTTCTTATACCTGACATTTGATTCGATTAAATATTGACCTTTTCCAGAAAATCCAATTATTTGTAAAAATAATTGGATTTTTTATAAACAGTTCATGTACATTCATTTTCTGATTTAGTGACAACAGTAAGGAACCGTTATGCAAATTAATCTGAATACCCCAAATACAGCAGCTACATCAACAACTCAAACTGTTGTTCCTGCAGCTCAGACAAAAACCACAACTACAGCAGCCCCTTCTGCTGCAGATACAGTGACATTATCTGCTGAGTCGAAAGCTAAACTAGCGGCAGAGTTGCAACAAGAAGCTAAAGCAGCAGGCCCAACAGTAACTACATTAGGCAGCGGTTGGGGCAATGAACCACCGAAATAATAATTAGAAATAATTTAAGGAGTGTAGTTTGGGTAGTTTTATTATCAGTGTCGCTGAATATCTTTGGATAGCATGTTTACTTACTTTGGTTATGTCAGTATTCGTTCCGGTAGTTCAGTCTTCTAGGGCAACAGCCATTATTTGGGTTGTAATGGGGTTAATTATGGACAAGGTTGCTCCAGAACTGATGGCCTTGTCCACATGGGACGAAGAAATAGCCCGCCATGCTTGGTATTTAGCATGGGTGGTTTTTAATACTCTTACTGTGCTCCTGATATTTTACGTACACAAACGCTTCGCTTGGCAATATTCTAAATTAAGCCAATACATCACCTTATGCTGTGTCGTGATGGTCATTTTGCAAACAGCACGATTAATGGATAGGCTTTTGTTTAATACTGATGTTCTGCCATCCATTTACAAATATGGTGTACCGTCAATTAATATAGCGGTAGCATCTGCAATAGTCTTATGGCTCATCTCTAGTATGATTACTATGAAAAAAGGAATTTGAATCTTATGCTCACCCTTTTATGTTCTGCATTTTCAGTAATCTGCTGCATCTGCTGTATAGTAGTTTACAAGCAAATAGTGTCATTTCCCCCCACAGTTAAACAGATTGAAAACACTGTTGCACAGGAGATGAAAGTAAGAGCGCATCGCCTTTGTATACAAGTTTATGACGCTGAGCGACTTGGTAATACATTCGAACGAAAGAAGGCATATGAAGAGTTTCAGGACAACTTGTATTTGTACCTTGAAGACTATCAAGCCGAAGTAGCTCAGCGATTAAAAGAGTACAAGGTCCACACTATTTCGGCTTACGGTTACATTCGAATTATGAAATAAAAATCTAGTTTCTTCAGAACACGACCTTTTGATTTTGACTTTAGTGGTGATGCATGCTGATGCTCTTAGCTGGTTTTGTATCAACATCTCTTTTAATTGGCCCACTGCTTCTCATACGAATAAAATGCAGGTTTTGCCAAACTTAGGTTTGGCTGATACTGCTTCTTTAGATAATGCTGAATATCCTGCTGAACCTGATGTACCACATCCAAAATCTCTGCCAGATTAAACTCTTCGCTATGGAATACAAAGATTTTATTAGCGGGTTCCAGCCAGCAAAACATAGCTTCGTTATCCATCCAGGTGATCACCTGATTAAAACTGGTTAAGTGGTGAGCGTTGTATCGGCGCATTGCGCTGTTGTCCCGCACCGAATGATCTAATTCATCAGCATGACGCCACAAAGCTTCATTGCGCAGTGGATGGTTAAGATCCGGTAAATTGATTTCACAGCGTAAAGCCATAGCTCTGTGGCATATATCCAACCCCTGCTCGCCGCAGCATTTAGCAGGCCAGAATATCCGGGATAATTGATGGGTGTGGATCAGAATTAAATGCACAGCGTCATACATATCTTCACAAGCGCGGCGCTGACAATCCCAGTCTTCGGACCAGTCCTGTAATTGTTTAATAGCTCTGTCCAGCTCTTGACCAGCCTCCACTATTAATTCAGATTGCAGTTCCGCTTGCTTCATATATAGCAGTATTTCTTTGGCATCCATTTCAGCACTCCTTTAAGAAGAGACAACACCCTTAATCGGGTACTCTGTTAGTTGAGTGTAGAAAGCATCAGAGCCTTTGCAAGCATGCCAAAGTGAAGCTAAGTTATAGATTTTTCGATAATTACCCATTTTAGGTTTACCGATAAATCTAAGCTGCTGAGTTAGCGTGATATCGAACCTTTTGGTTTTTTCATATTTTTTTTGTATTTATTTTCAACAATCTGCGATTCAATTACACAGTAAACCCGATTAGGTGCAATTGCACTTCAGTTCAACGACCGCTGCAATACAACAGTTCATCAAATAGTTACATCTGTTTTTTAAACTTTGACGTACAATACCCGCCTTTTTCGGCGCCTCTGAGGAATTTTATGCTGGGCTTTTTTGAACGATTAACCAAACCTTTCCCTGATGACGAGCCAACTCAGCCGCCTCAAGGCTTATTTGCATTTTGTTTGCACTACAGCAAAGGTATGGTGCTGCCGCTGATCCTGATGTCTATCGCAACAGCACTGCTGGCTGCACTGGAAGTGTCCTTATTTGGTTATATGGGGCAACTGGTAGACTGGCTGGTGAACAAAAACCCTGAAACCTTCTGGCAGGAAGAGCAGGACACCTTGATCACAATGGCCATAGTGATGTTGGTGGTGTTACCTGCTTTAGTGTTTTTCCACTCTGCACTTATCCACCAGACGATATTGGGGAACTATCCTATGTCGATCCGCTGGTTAGCACACCGTTATTTATTAAAACAAAGTCTTGGCTTTTATCAGAATGAATTCGCAGGCCGCATTGCCACTAAAGTGATGCAAACAGCTTTGGCCGTACGCGAAACCGCCACAAAGCTGCTGGATGTAATGGTGTATGTGGTGGTGTATTTTGGCTCTATGTTGTATCTGATAGCCGATGCTGACTGGCGTTTAGTACTGCCGATGCTTGCATGGTTAGTGATCTACACCGGCTTGCAGTTCTATTTTGTGCCACGCCTGAAACAGGTCGCTACTGAGCAGGCCGACGCCCGTTCAGAAATGACAGGCCGTATTGTCGACAGCTACACCAATATCAGTACCATCAAATTGTTCTCCCACACAGCCCGTGAGTCTGATTATGCCCGCGACAGCATGCAGCTGTTTCTGGTGCCTGTGTATAAACAAATGCGGCTGGCAACCTGGCTGAACATTTGTGTGCAGGGTCTGAACTATCTGTTGGTGTTCTCGATTGCCACTCTGGCGATATGGTTATGGTCCGTCAATGCGGTAACTGTGGGTTCTATTGCTATCGCAGTCAGTCTGGCGCTGCGTTTAAACGGTATGTCGCAGTGGATCATGTGGGAAGTCAGTGCGCTGTTTGAAAACATAGGTACTGTGGCTGACGGTATTGCAACTTTGTCTCAACCGCATCAAATCGTCGATAAAACCGATGCCAAACCTATTGAAGTGTCACAAGGTCAGATTGAATTTAAGCAGCTGAACTTTAACTACGGCAAAGTCGCAGGAGAACATGGCCCTGTTATTGATGGTCTGGAGTTGTCGATTAAGCCAGGTGAAAAAGTAGGTTTAGTGGGCCGCTCTGGTGCAGGTAAATCGACCTTGGTGAACTTGCTGCTACGTTTTTATGATGTTAATTCCGGCCAGATTTTAATAGATGGTCAGGACATAAAAACCGTATCGCAGGAAAGTTTACGCGCTCATATCGCTATGGTCACGCAGGATACGTCTTTGCTGCACCGTACTGTGCGGGAAAACATTTTGTACGGCCGACCAGGCGCAACTGAAGACGAAATGTTTGAAGCAGCCCGTTTAGCTGAAGCCGATGCCTTTATTCAGGAACTGACCGATCCTAAAGGCAATAGCGGCTACGACGCTCAGGTCGGCGAACGGGGTGTGAAACTTTCAGGTGGTCAGCGTCAGCGTATAGCTATTGCTCGGGTACTTTTGAAAAACGCCCCTATCCTTATTCTGGATGAAGCAACCTCAGCACTGGATTCAGAAGTGGAAGCCGCGATTCAGCACAGTCTGACTCAGCTGATGATAGGGAAAACAGTGATTGCCATTGCGCACCGTTTATCAACCATAGCCGCAATGGACAGACTGATAGTGCTGGACCAGGGTCGTATCGTTGAGCAAGGCAGCCATCAGGAACTGATTGCCAAAGGTGGGATTTACGCTCAATTATGGGCGCATCAAACTGGCGGTTTTATTGGGGTGGAATAAAAATTTGGAGTCAGATCACATTGTTAACCGTTAACAATGTGATCTGACCCCATTTTTATTAGCTTAAACGAGGATCGGTTTCTGCAACCATAGGCTGCTTTAAATGTTCATTTCTAAACTGCAGTAACACCGGAAAAGGTTTTAAATCGACCAAATCACGGAATAACACCCAGTCTATAAGAGTAAACAGGCTGATACTCAGATAATCCCAGCGTCCAAATTGCCCTGCCCTGATTTGCAGCTCCAGCGCTTCCAGCGTTGCCTGAATGCGCTCATGCTGCAGATTAAAAAACAATTTATCTTCGGTGATATCAAAACCTGAACGCTTACAAAGTAGCAATTCAACCAGCGAATCTGTGCAGGCATTGATGGTGGTCAGGCAATTCTCCTGATCCCAGCTCAATGGTTTTAAATTTAACTTTTGAGCCAGATATCGGTAAATGACTCCGGAATCAAAAATAACCTGCTCGTCATCCACCAGAACCGGTACTTTGCGCGCTGGGTTGTGTTTCACCAGCACTGAGCGTCCTTCCGACTCAAAAATATTCAACGCAATAAACTGATAAGGCTGACCAGCCAGGACTAAACGTAAACGGCGCACAAAAGGCGAAGCCACTGAACCTAATAACTGCATAACCTACTCCATTTTCAGATCATGAGTTCAGTGTACAACCTTAATAAGTCGCTTAGATAGCCCTGAATGTTGTTTAATCCGGACTCACTGCTGAGAGTTTTTTCAGCTCAAACTGATAAGCTGCCTGAGCCACTTGCGCGATAATGGCTTCATTGCTTCGTGCTGATTCAGCCGAATCCTTGACAAATACTGCCACCAATAAAGGCCGTCCATCAGGCAATATAATGATGCCTGCATCATTAGTCGCCGCAGTTTTTCCTGCTCTAACGCCCGAAGTACCGGTTTTATGCGCCACTATAGTGCCTGCAGGTAACAGGCCTTTTAACCGCTGTGGTCCTGTGGTGGTTTCCACCATCCACTTCCACAATAAAGCCTGAGAAGTTTCAGACAGCTGCTTTTTTTGCTCAAACTTTTTCAGGATCTGAGCGGCACCTTTCATCGAAGTCCAGTTTTGATACTGCACCTGATCATCGGCATGCATTTGTGCTTCATTTGCGACCACTTCGGTTTCTTTAATACCTAACGACTGAATATAGGCATGTAGCGCTGCAGGTCCACCAACCAGTTCAAATAACAAATCACAGGCTACGTTGTCACTATGCGAAACTGAATACTGCAGCAGTTGCTGCACAACAACAATAAACTCTTCACCCTGATGATCTTTCATCATAGGAGACCAGGTATTTTGCAATACTTCAGCACGTTTCACCGTCACAGATTGGTTTAAATCCAGTTTGCCTTGATCCGCCTGATGCAGCGCAAACATGGCTAAATGCAGTTTAAATACACTTTGCATCGGGAATTTTTCAAAAGGGTTTACCAGCAAGGGGTCCAGATCATCAGGCCCCCACACCGCCACACCGATAGTGGCTTGTTTACCCGTCACTATGGTTTCGATTTGCTCTTTTAACAGCGGGGATTGGGCAGAGACGAGCGATGAATTTAAGCTCAATATCAGCAGAGCGGCAGAGGTAAAAACACGTTTTGCGATGACATTCATACGACTGTCCTTGTTATTTTTGTGGGTTATACAAAAGGCAGCCTCAGCTGCCCTTATTCATTTGGTTATTGCTGTTATTCGATTTGTCTGCGCCCTTCTGAGCTGCGCATTTCGCGAACCTGAGCTCTGGGTTGCTCCATCCGTGGCTGTTGATAACTACGTTCACCCCGAGGTTGTTCTATACGAGGTTGCTGGTAGCTACGCTCTACTCGTGGTTGTTCAACTCGAGGCGTCTGATAGTTCCTTTCCACCCGAGGTTGCTCAACACGAGGCGTCTGGTAATTCCTTTCTACCCGAGGTTGTTCGACACGAGGCGTCTGATAATTACGCTCAGGGCGATTCACTTCAGCTCTTGGCTGCTGTACCTGACGATCCACTTTACCTTGCTCGGGTCTTGGTGACTGATAACTACGCTCAGGCCTTGGTTCGACGATACGATCACTT
>Ga0180008_1002262_pt1 | contig 10615 bp, 12 predicted proteins | sample MM_PW_MetaG_FD_121121 | JGI IMG/M metagenome (GOLD analysis project Ga0180008, IMG submission 121121) | Groundwater microbial communities from the Aspo Hard Rock Laboratory (HRL) deep subsurface site, Sweden - MM_PW_MetaG | ecosystem: Environmental > Aquatic > Deep subsurface > Groundwater... | reverse complement strand
TCAAATTGGACTAATTGATCTTGAAGAACATGTTATTGAATTAACTGAAACAGATGGCCACTATTACATTCAAGTAAAGAGCACACATGCACAACTCGATTTAGGTGCAATCTCAAAAGGATATGCAACTCAAATAGTTTATAAATACTTGCAAGAACAGAATGTTCAATATTTTTCAATTAGTGCAGGGACAAGTTCCATCGCATTAGGGCAAAATATGAATAGAGATGGTGGCATATTTAATGTGTCTTTAGCGAATCCAGTTAAGACAAGTGTAAACGATCTAACATATGGCATGATATATGTAAAAGACATAGGTATTACAACAAGTGGAAACTATGAACAATATGTACTTTATCAAGGTTTAAGATATCACCATATCGTATCACCAAAGACAAAATTGCCAATGCAATATTATCATACTGTAACAATTTTAGGTGATGATTTAGGTTTGCTTGATGCGATATCAACAGCTCTATTTTCCATGCCCCCAGATGTGCTTGAAAGTTGGTTAGCATTACATCAGGAAGACTTAAATTTAGAGGTTATTCAATTTAATTATGATGAAACTATACTGACTCACATGACAACGACTGTTTTTGAGGAGAATGCTGCATGAAAGCAAAGTTGAGTGTAAAAAGCAAAAGAGACATCTTGTTAGTTACGCTTTTATTTATAATTCTAGGTGGGATTTATATCCTATTTAGACTTTTTGCTTTTCAAGGTGAAGCATCCATCGCTAATGTTTACTACGGAACATCCAATGAACCAATTGTTTCTATTGATTTCATAAATTATAGAGTGATTGCAAACTATGATCAAGATGTACCCTCATCTTATAATCAAGTTTATCCCATCATTGATGAGTCAGCGAATACAATTACATTATTAGGTGATTATGAGATTGATGGTACACGACAAATTGTTGTCATCCAATATAATTTTGGAGCTAAAAGCGTTCAAATTATTCAAGAGCAAAGTCCAAATAATATATGTAGTAGAGAAGGTGTTTCAACAGGTTGGCCACTGATATGTTTGCCTAATCGTATTAGGGTCGAATTTGAAACTAATGGCGAGGATTTCACAATATGATGCATTCAGCCAAACTTCGAAAAATGACTTTGTTAGCCAATTTTCTGGCTATAGCAATTGTTCTCAATATTATTGAGTCTGCAATACCAATCATTCCTGTTCCAGGAGCAAAACTTGGATTTGCAAACATTGTGACGTTGATTATTCTCTATGTTTATTCATTTAAAGATAGTGTAATTATTACATTATTAAGAGTGTTATTAGTTGCAATATTGAGTGGTAAATTATTAGGTGTTACTTTTTATATGAGTTTAAGTGGTGCTGTATTTGCTACCTTAGCCATGGGATTTTTTAAACAACTAAACTACTTTGGTTTTGTTGGAGTGAGTACCATTGGATCTGTATTCCATGCAATTGGCCAAATAGCAGCAGGTATCTTTGTTATAGGGAGTACAGCTGTGATTGCATATTTGCCAATTATGCTATTCTTGAGTATTCCAGCTGGAGCATTAACAGGGATAATTGCTCAACGATTTTATACCATATGGCGAAGTTGGCATAATGAGATTTCGTGATTTATATGAAATATGGAAGATTACTCTTGATAAATAAAATTTAGAATGATATAATAATTGCGCAAAACTTACTATGACCTACGGTTATGGCGGAAGGAGAAAAGAAAATGAAACCAGGAATTCACCCAAAATATAGTGTAACAAAAGTAAAATGTTCTACATGCGGTCACGAATTTGAAGTTGGATCAACAGCAAGTAATATTCGCATTGATACATGTTCAAATTGTCACCCATTCTACACAGGACAACAAACTTTTATTCAAGCAGCTGGACGCGTTGAAAAATTTAATAAACGCTATGGTCTTAACGAAAAGAACGAAGACAACAAATAACGTGATTACTCATCACGTTTTTTATTAAGAAAATCATAATAAAGGGGATTTTGTTATGTATCACACTTATAAAAATGGATTTATTGAAGTCGTATGTGGACCCATGTTTGCTGGCAAAACTGAAGAACTCATTAGAAGAATCAAGAGACTTGAGTATGCTAAACAAAACGTATTAGTTTTTAAACCTAAAATTGACACAAGATATGACGCTGCAGAAGAAATAGTTTCTCATAATTTAAGCAAGAAACCATCGATTATTATTGATAAGAGCTTAGAGATTTATGATTTCGTTAAACCTGAAACTGATGCCGTAGTTATTGATGAAGTTCAATTTTTTGATCAAGACATTATTGGAATTGCAGAAACTCTTGCTGATCGAGGAATTAGAGTTATTGTAGGTGGTCTTGATAGTGATTTTAGAGGGGAACCTTTCGGTCCAATGCCAGAACTTTTGGCAAGAGCAGAATTTGTTACCAAGCTCACAGCAATATGTGTGAAAAGTGGTTTACCAGCAACTAGAACGCAGCGCATCATCAATGGCAAACCTGCACATTATAGTGATCCGACCATATTAGTAGGAGCCAATGAATCTTATGAGCCTAGATCAAGACATTATCATGAAGTCCCAGGAAAACCAAAAAAAGTATAAATATATGAAAGCTGCTCTTAACGAAGCAAAAAAAGCTGAACTTGCTCATGAAGTTCCAGTTGGAGCAGTTGTAGTTTATCATGATCAAATTATCGCAAGAGCACATAACAAAAGAGAAAAAGATCAAACATTTTATGCTCATGCTGAATTTCTAGCCATGATGAAAGCTGCCAAGAAGATTGGAAGCTGGCGATTGGAAGATTGTGAAGTCTATGTTACAATGGAACCGTGCCCAATGTGTGCAGGTGCGATGATACAATCTAGGATTAAATCTATTTACTATGGTGTTAGCGACACAAAAGCTGGTGTAGCAAAAAGCATTACCAATCTTTTCGAACTCCCATTTAACCACAAAGTTCACGTTGAATCAGGTATTCTAGCAGAAGAAAGTCAAACATTGCTAAAAGAATTCTTTAAGAAATTACGTGAAAAATAATTGAAATTCCTCATCAAGCATCATCATTCAATAGTAACTTGTGAACCTGGTCAGGTCTTGATTGAAGCAGCCATAAACATTTCTACTATGTGGATGATGATGCTTGATGGGGATTTTTTTAAATCTCATGATTTTACATAATCATTTATTAAATAAATGGTTGATGTTATAATAAAAACAACGGAGGAATGAACAATGAAATTAAATCCAAAAATATACAAACAGTTAACAAATGAACCATTTGAAACACAAAATGTAGACGGGAAAAACGTTGAGTTTCATTATATGAATGATACACCATACTTATTTCAGTATGCATCAAGAGGAAGATTTGCAGTGTGGACATCCGATGGACAAAACTACAAAGTTTTAATTGAAAAAGCTTATTATGAAGCACTTCAAGACTTTTATCAATTTGAAGTGAACAAAATTTGGTTAAACTTTTTAGAAAGAGTTAGTAGTATTAGCTCAAGGATTAACCGTTTATTTATTATTCCAACAATGCTTGTTTACATGGTAGTTGCTGGTATTGCTTATTTCTATTTACCAGATCTAACACTTCAAATTTTGTTAGGAATGATTGTTTTAGTTGTAGTTAGTAATATTTTCCAAAGTAGACTCGTCAATAAGAAGGTTAAAAACGAAAATATTGCTGCTCAAGATAAAATTCGAGCATTAATCGGTAATGATCAATTTGACAATTTAGTTAAGGCACAAGAAAAGCATTACCAAGAATATTTCAAGTTCAACGAAGTAGAACCTATCGTTGATGAATCAAGTCAAGATGTATCATATGATGAAAATCAAGCAATTGAAAATAGCGAAGAAGAAGGCAATGATGATGGAACAGAAAGCAATTAATGCAATTAGATTTTTAGGAGTTGACGCTATAAATAAAGCAAATAGCGGTCATCCCGGTATTGTATTAGGTTCTGCTCCAATGGCATTCCAACTATTTACTGAACACTTAAATATAGATGTTAAAAACCCTAAATGGATGAACCGTGACCGGTTCGTTTTATCTGCTGGTCATGGCTCAATGTTACTTTACGCGTTGAATCATCTATCAGGATATAAAATTAGCATGCAAGATCTAGAAAATTTTAGACAACCCGGAAATACACCTGGGCATCCTGAATATGGTCACACTGAAGGTGTAGAAACAACCAGTGGCCCTTTAGGACAAGGTATCTCAAATGCTATTGGTATGGCGATAGCTGAAACACATTTAGCTGCACGTTTTAATAAAGAAAACTTTCCTATAGTAAATCACTTCACATATGTCTTATGTGGCGACGGTGACCTTCAAGAAGGCGTTGCTCTAGAAGCAATAAGTCTTGCAGGACATTTAGCTTTAGGTAAACTTATTGTTCTATTTGATTCAAATGATATTCAACTTGATGGTAAGGTTTCTTTAGCTTATAGTGAAAATCATAAAGCTAAGTTTGAAGCTATGGGTTGGCAATATATCAAAGTTACCGATGGTAATGATTTAAATCAAATCAACCGAGCAATTAAAAAGGCAAAGGCTGAATTAAATAAACCAACACTCATTGAAGTTAAAACAGTTATTGGATTTGGAACAAGTCTAGCCGGCACAAATAAAGTGCACGGTGCACCAATTGGTGAAGCAGGAGTAAAGGTTTTACGTGAGAACCTTAACTGGACATATAAGCCATTTGAAATACCTGAAGAGGTATATGCTATATATCGCAAGAAAGTGACTTTAAGAGGCCAAAGAGCTTCAAAAAAATGGAGACAACTTTTAGCAGAATATAGTCAAGTTTATCCACAAGAATTTGCTTTATATGAATCATTTGACAAGAATGAACCAATAGTCAATTTAGGCGATTTTAAAGATGATGTGAAAGAAGACGATGAAGCAACAAGAAATACTAGTGGAAAAATCATTAATAGATTATCAAAACTAAATTTAAACCTCATAGGTGGTTCTGCAGATTTAACTTCATCAACCAAAGCAAAGGGTGCTGATGGGGATTATAGCAAAGAACATCGTTTAGGAAGAAACATTAATTTTGGTGTTAGAGAACATGCTATGGGAGCTATCGTTAACGGTTTAGTCCTTCATGGAGGACTCAGAGTTTTCAGTGGTGCATTCTTCGTCTTTAGCGATTATATGAAACCTGCTATACGGTTAGCAGCAATCATGAATATCCCTTCAATTTTTGTATTTTCACACGATTCAATTGCTGTAGGAGAAGACGGACCAACTCATCAACCTGTAGAACAACTTGTAGGTCTTAGAGCTATTCCTAATCTCAATGTCATCCGTCCAGCAGATGCAAACGAAACTTTGGCTGCTTGGAAGATTGCGATGGAATCAAAGAATACACCAACTGTAATTATATTAACAAGACAAAATTTGGTTAAACAAAACTTAACATCATATGATGGTGTTGTCAAAGGTGCATATATCGTTTCGCCAGAACAAAATAAACTAGATGGTATTATTCTAGCATCCGGTTCTGAAGTAGGTCTTGCTATTGAAGCTCAGTCTATATTGAAAAATCAAGGCAAAGATTTACGGGTAGTAAGTATGCCTTCAAGCTTTATCTTTGAAAAACAGACACTAAAATACCAAAAAGAAATATTACCTAAGAGTGCTAAAATTTTAGCAGTTGAAATGGCAAGCAGTCTTTCATGGTATAAATATACATCTTTAGTTTATGGAATTGATAAATTTGGTATCAGTGCACCATCAGAAAAAGCACTTGAACTGTATGGTTTTACGAAAGAAAAAGTTGCAGATTACTTTCTTAAAAAACTATCGTAAAAAGAAGTGAATTTAATGATTTATGATGGGATTATCGTCGGTGGTGGGCATGCAGGTGTTGAAGCGGCTCTAGCCATGGCAAGAATGAATAAGAATACATTACTCGTAACAGGCAACCTGAGCAAGGTTGCTTCTTTACCATGTAATCCATCAATAGGCGGACCCGCCAAAGGTGTTGTTGTCAGAGAGATTGATGCTTTAGGTGGCCAAATGGCTAAAAGTGCTGATCGCGGACAAATACAAATTAAAATGCTTAACGCTTCAAAAGGACCAGCAGTTCGTGCACTCCGTGCACAAATTGATAAATTAAAGTATCCTAGAATCATGCTTGAAGTTCTAGAAAACACTAAAAATTTAACACTCAAAGAAGCACTTGTGGACAAAATGATTATTGAAGACCAAAAAGTCGTTGGTATTCAACTGAGTGATGGCGAACTAATTTATGGACACACTGTCATTTTGACAACAGGGACATATTTAAACAGTAACACTTTGATTGGTGATGAAAAAGTTTTAAGTGGACCAAGTGGAGAACCAACAACATTTGGCATAAGCAAACAACTTAAGGATCTTGGTTTTGATGTTGTTAGACTAAAGACTGGAACACCACCAAGAATTGCCATTGATAGCGTTGACTATGAAAAAATGGTTCCCCAATATGGAGATGTTGAAAAACATACATTTAGTTTTGATGGGAAATATTATGATGAAAATCCACAAAGACTATGCTATTTAACTCACACATCTTTAGTTACACATGGGATTATAAATTTAAATTTAAAAAAATCAGCAATGTATAGCGGAATCGTCGAAGGTGTTGGACCGAGATATTGTCCTTCTATCGAAGATAAGGTTGTTCGTTTTCATGATAAAGATAGACATCAAGTATTTATTGAACCGGAAAGTGTTGAACTTGATGAACTTTATGTCCAAGGTTTGTCTACCAGTTTTCCTAGAGATATTCAAGAAAGCATGTTACGCACCGTTAAGGGATTAGAAAATGTTCGTATTATTAGATATGCGTATGCAATTGAATATGATGCAATCAATCCGATCCAACTATTTCCTTCCCTAGAAACAAAAAGAATAGAAAACTTGTTTTGTGCTGGACAAATCAATGGGACAAGTGGTTATGAAGAAGCTGCTGGTCAAGGATTAATGGCGGGTATTAATGCTGCACTTAAATTATCTGATAAAAAACCACTTATTCTTCATCGCAACGAAGCATATATTGGAGTTCTTATTGATGATTTAGTCACAAAAGGTACAGTTGAACCTTATCGTTTGTTGACTTCAAGAGCTGAACATCGTCTTTTATTAAGACATGATAATGCGGAATTAAGATTAAGAGATTATGGTTATCAAATTGGGTTAGTAGACGAAGAAACATATAAGAAATATCTCAAAAAGAAAGATGAATTTGATTTGTTATATGAAGAAGTGAGCAAGTTTAGAGTCATGCCCAACAAAGTTAACAATCAATATCTAAAAGATAGAGGCTCATCTCAAATTTTTGAAGGAGTTGTGTTAACTGATTTGATGAAAAGACCGGAGATTAATAAAATCGATGTCCTTCATTTTACAAAAAAAGTATTTAATGATGATGTACTTGAACAGCTGGAAGTTAAAATTAAATATGAAGGTTATATACAAAAAGCTTTAAGAGAAGCCGACAAAATGCTTCGCCTTGAAGACAAAGTAATACCTAACTCAATTGATTATTTGAATGTCAAAAATATTTCTTCTGAAAGTAGAGAAAAACTTATAAAAATCAGACCACAAACTTTGGGACAAGCATCGAGAATTTCTGGTGTAAATCCAGCTGATATTTCTGTTCTTCTTGTCTATCTTGAATCAGGTAGTGTAAATTATGAACTTTAAGAATGATTTAAAAATTAAACTTGGTTTAGAAATCAGTGAAGAGCAAGAAAAACTGTTTGAAATATACTATCAATTTCTTATTGAGTATAATAAAATTACCAATCTTACGCGCATTACAGAAAAAGAAGAAGTTTATTATAAGCATTTTTACGATTCATTGACATTGGCTAAGACTTTAAATATCAACAGCATTCAATCTGTATGTGACATGGGATCTGGAGCAGGCTTTCCATCTATCCCATTAAAAATCATGTATCCACATTTAAGGATTACAATTGTTGATTCATTGAATAAACGTATAATATTTTTACAACAACTGACTGTAAAACTTGAATTACATCAGGTTCAGTTTGTTCATAATAGAGTTGAAACCTTTGCACTCAATCATCAAAACGAATTTGACTTAGTAACCGCTAGAGCACTAGGTGACTTATCACTTATTTCTGAAATGGGTATTCCAATGACTAAAATTGGTGGTCAATTTATTGCATTTAAAGGAAATAACTACGAAACTGAACTCCTTGAGTCTAAAAAAGCAATAGAACTACTTGGTGGTAAACTATTAGATATCGAGAAATATATTTTACCTGAACAATACGGGACACATTCTCATATTGTGATTTCTAAAATAAAACAAGTCAAAGGATTTCCTAGACAGTTTTCAATAATGAGCAAAAATCCTCTATAAGAATGTTTGGAACGGAGAAAGTATGGGCAAAATAATTGCTGTATCTAATCAAAAAGGTGGTGTTGGAAAAACAACCACTAGCGTAAACCTCACCGCCGCATTAGCCGAATGTGGGAAAAAGGTTCTACTTGTTGATTTTGATCCTCAAGCAAGTACAACAACAAGCCTAGGAATAAATAGAAGTATGCTTTATGCGACTATTTTTGATGTCCTACTTGGGGAAAAGACAATCCATGAGACAGTTATTCATTTGCCAGATATACATGTAGATGTCATTCCTGCAACAATTGAATTGGCACATATAGAAGTTCGTTTAGATCACGAAGACAGAGAATACATATTAAACCAAAGATTACGAGAAATATCAGACGAATACGATTTTATTATCATCGATTGCCCACCTTCTTTAGGCTTATTAACAACAAGTGCACTCTATGCATCAGATTCAGTTTTAATTCCTGTTCAATGCCAATTTTTAGCAATTGATGGATTAACCCAGTTATTAAATACCATTCGTATCGTACAAAAGAAACTTAAAGTAAATAATAGAAGACTAGAAATAGAAGGTGTATTACTTACAATGTTAGATAAACGTACAAAAGCTGGGTGGGAAATTGTCCATGAAATCAAGGATTATTTCAAAGAAGGTGTATTTGATACGATTATTACGAGTAATGTCGCAGCACAAGTTGCTCCGACTTATGGATTACCAGTGTTAACATTCGCACCTAAATCACCTGCTGCTAAGTTATATAAATCACTCGCAAAGGAGATTGTAACTAACAATGAAAGATGAAAAAGTAGCAAGAACTTTATCGGATTTACTACACGAACACCACGTTGATGATGTGCTTGAAGGTGAAGTCATCGATGAGATTCAACTTCAACATATTAAGCCCAACCCATTCCAACCACGTCGGATTTTTGACGAGGAAAAAATCAATGAACTAGCACAATCCATTAAAGAACATGGTGTATTTCAACCAATCATATTAAAAAAAGTTAAACAAGGATTTATTATTGTCTCAGGCGAAAGAAGATTCCGCGCCGCTCAAATAGTGGGGTTAAAAACCATACCATCAATTATTAGACAGTATGAGGAATCTAAAGTGGCTGAAATAGCACTTGCTGAGAATCTTCAAAGAGAAAATCTTACACCGATAGAAGAAGCTGAAGCGTACAAGGTTGTTATGAACAGTTTAAAATTGACACAAGCAGAACTTGCAAAAAAAATTGGAAAAAGCAGATCACATGTAACAAATACGCTTGGATTACTTAATTTGCCAGGTGAGGTTCAACAAATGCTATTAACGAGTTACATTAGTATGGGACACGCTAGAGCTTTGAGTAAATTAGAAAATGTACAACAAATCATCAAACTTGCACACCAAATTGTTGAAAAACAATTAAGTGTTAGACAAATTGAAGAATTGACAAAAGTTGAGATTAAGACCAATAAAATCAAAAGAACTATTGATCCTAAATATAAGAGTCAAGAAAAACAATTAAGTGATGCCTTTGGGCAACGTATCAAAATTGATGATCACAAGATTGTTATTTACTGCAAAGATGAAAAACTAGCAGAGACAATTGAGAGATTATTAAAGAAATGAAGTATACCATAGGAGATCATCTCATTACCAAAAAGAAACACGTTTGTGGATCTGCTGAATGGGAAGTTATGCGGATGGGAATTGACATTAAATTGAAATGTGTTAAATGTGGTAGAGAAATTATGATGTTTAAGGCGGATTTAGATAAAAAGGTTAAAGTTGTTCAAATAAAAGTAGAAAATCATAGTTGAGGTTTTCTTATAATATTAATATTATTATAACAAACACAAAAAAATCGGCTAATTTCCTTAAATAAGGCATATATAAACACGATTACAAAGCAAAAAGACAAAAAACGAAGGAAAGTTGTTGATTTTTTTAAAATGATAAGATAGAATATATAAGCAAGTCTAAATACGGAGGGGTAGCGAAGCGGCTAAACGCGGCAGACTGTAAATCTGTTCCCTAAGGGTTCGGCAGTTCGAATCTGCCCCCCTCCACCATTCTATTTTATAGACCTTGTGCCAAATGAGGGGAAAATACTACCTGAGTTATTGACAAGGTTATTTTATAATGATAGAATGAATAAGCGCGCAAGAATAGGCGAGCAAGAAGGTCTTTGAAAACTGAATGATGATGAGTGTATCAAAAGTAACAAAAAAAAATAAGAGCTAT